>Ga0315334_10001373_pt1 | contig 14937 bp, 14 predicted proteins | sample M150034915metaG_FD_205555 | JGI IMG/M metagenome (GOLD analysis project Ga0315334, IMG submission 205555) | Ammonia-oxidizing marine archaeal communities from Monterey Bay, California, United States - M1 500m 34915 | ecosystem: Environmental > Aquatic > Marine > Intertidal zone | place: USA... | reverse complement strand
CCGGAGAAGTGACAATCTTTTTCGCCGCCTGGTCGGCCGGCTTCAAGACTATCACGGTGATCGCCGCGTGGAGTGCGTTGGTGATCGGCGGCCTGTACATGATGCGTGCCATTCGCAACATCCTGCATGGGCCGTGTAGTGACGACTGGGCCAAGGCGAGCGACGTCAGCCCGCTGATCGCGACTGCGCTTGGCCTGCTGCTCGCCGCGCTGCTGGTATTCGGCTTCGCGCCGGGGTTGCTGACCAAGAGCATCGAGAATGAGGTGACGAAGAGCGTGCTCTTGGGCAAGCCGGCTGCCGATGCAAGCCAAGCGCAAGCCACGGAGGTGGCCGGGAGGTAACGAGACATGGACGGTCAACTGCAATTTATTCAGCTCGAGGTGATGGTTGTGGTGCTGGGGCTGCTCGTCCTGCTCGCCGACTTGTTCCTGTCGGAGTCGGCACGCCGGTCGCTTGGCTACATAGCCGCCGGGTCGCTTGCCCTCGTGTTCCTGCTGAGCTTTCGCGATGGCTACACTAGCTTGGCAGACGGTAGCTTGGCAGACGGCGAGCCGTTCGGCGGGATTTACCGGCTCGACGGCTTGGCGCTGTTTTTCAAGCGGTTCTTCCTGTTGACGGCAATCTTCGTGCTGGTGTTTGCGGTGGACTTCGCCTCGCGGTTAAGGAGCGGCGTGTCGGAGTACCTCGCTTTCATCCTGTTTGCGTTATTGGGGATGATGTTCGCTTCCTCGGCCAACGACTTCAGCCTGCTGTTCGTATCGATCGAGTTAATCACCGTGACGTTTTACATCCTCGTCAGCTTTCAACGGCACCGGATGCACTCGCTTGAGGCGGGGGTGAAATATCTTATTCTCGGCGCGGTGTCGTCGTCGTTTTTGGTGTACGGCATCGCGCTTGTGTTCGGCGAGGTAGGGAGCCTCAAGTTCGACGCGATTAGATCCGCGCACGCCGGACTGCTGGGGAGCAACGTTTTTTTGTTCGGCATGCTGTTTGTGTTCGCCGGGCTGGCGTTCAAGATTTCCGCGTTCCCGTTTCAGGTTTGGGCGCCGGATGTGTATCAAGGTGCGCCGACCCCCACGACGACGTTCCTCGCAGTCGGCTCCAAGGCGGCAGGCTTCGTGTTGTTGATCCGCCTGTTCGGCAGCGTCGTCCCGGCACTCATCGCCCAATGGACGGGCCTGCTGATGATCGTTGCCGCCCTGACGATTTTGTACGGCAACCTTTGCGCCCTGCCGCAGCGAAACCTCAAGCGATTACTGGCCTACTCCGGCATCGCCAATGCCGGTTACCTGCTGATGGGCATCGTGGCCCAGTCGGACGAAGGCACGGCGGCGATTTTGTATTACCTCGCCGGTTACCTGTTCACGCTCATGGCTGCGTTCATGATCATCAACCTGATCACCCGTGAAGGGGAAGGTGAGGACATTTCCTGCCTGGCCGGCCTGAATAAACGCTCGCCGTTTCTGGCCTTTACACTGGTGCTGTGCGTCGTGTCGCTTGCCGGCATCCCGCCGTTGGCCGGATTCTTCGGGAAATTTCTGATTGTAAAATCTGTTGTAGCCAAGGCGTTCGGTGACACTGGTTACTTTGCGCTGTTGGCTGTAGCTGTGTTCGGCGTTGTGGTGTCGATCTATTATTACTTCGGCTTAATCCATGCAATTTACTGGTCGAAAAACCAACCTATCGAAACGCCGGTGACAATCGCTTGGCCAACGCGGATCGTGCTTGGCCTCTGTGTGGCGGCAATCCTCTATCTCGGCCTGTTGCCCAATAAGCCAATCAACTGGATCAATGCCGCAGCCAAGATCGAGGCTGTTGCCAGGTAGATTGTATCGTTGCGTTTAAACCGCGCGCCCTAGAAAGAGTTCAGAGGCGGGCGAAGAGTTTGCCCGGCAACTGCTTGGCCAAGCGCTTCATTTCCAAGCCAAGTAATGCCACCGAGACGTTCGCCACCGGCAGGCCGGTGTTGGCGGTGATTGTATCGATCGATTGCTCGGTGGTTTCGAGAATATCGAACACGCAATGTTCGTGTTCCGTGAGATTGGTCAACGGCGCCGGCTCCGAGCTGTTCTTTTGGGTAAAGGCTTGTCTGGGTGCCAAGTGCTCGAACTCAGCGAGAATGTCCTCGGCGTTTTCGCACAGAGCGGCTCCGTTGCGGATAAGGTTGTGGCAGCCCCGGCTCTGTGGAGAGTCGATCCGCCCCGGCACGGCGAACACTTGCCGGTTATTGTCGGCAGCCATGTTGGCCGTGATGAGGGAACCGCTTTTGAGGTCGGCCTCGACCACGACCGTGCCGAGCGTCATTCCGGCGACGATGCGGTTGCGGATCGGAAAACTGTGCCTGTCGCCCTTGCGGTTGAATGGGAACTGCGTGATTACCGCGCCGTTGTCGGCGATCCGTTCGTACAACTCCGCGTTCTCTGCTGGATAGACGATGTTGATGCCGGTGCCAAGCACCGTGATGGTACGACCCTTGGCTGAGAGAGCGCCTTGATGCGAGGCAGAATCGATGCCGCGGGCGCCGCCGCTGACCACTGTGATTCCGTGGCCGGCGAGTTGGTACGAGAGTTTACGGGCTGAGTCCTGTCCGTAATGCGTTGTGCGCCGCGAGCCGACCATGGCGATGCTGTTTTTGTCCTCCGGTAGCATGTGGCCCTTCACGTAGAGCACGATCGGCGGGTCGTAAATCTCGTGGAGCAACTTGGGGTACTCGTCGTCAGCTTGAAAAACGAGCCGAGCACCGAAGTCCTTGACACGCTTTAATTCCGCGGCCAAATCAGTGGTGGATTGCCATTGAGTGATCGTGCCGGCCAACTCGTAGCCGATGCCCTTGACGCGCATGAGGGTAGGGTGGCTTGCCTGCAAAACCTTGGTCACATCCCCGAAGAACTCGAGCAACTGGCGCACCCGAATAGGTCCGATGCCCTCGAGTAGATTCAACACCACCAAAGCCTCTCGCGAATCCACCGACAGACGTTAGCGATTGAAGGTGAACGACGCCAGATGTTTGACTTCTTAGACACAATAAAAAAAGGCGACCATTGGGTCGCCTTTTTTAGGAAAAGCTTATGGGGTGAACTTAAACTTCCGACATACAGGCGTCGTAGAACTGGAGAAACTTGTTTTTGTCCTCAGTGGCTCGGATGCGCATGGCGGCGCGGGGGTGCTGGTTAAGGATACCGGTGACCACGTACGGGATGAGGGCACCCCATTCCTTGGTGCGGCGCATGGGCATCAGTTGTTCCTGCAGCAGGTTGAAAATTGGGCGGAGGTCGAACTTCGGGTTTTTCAGGAAGCCGAGCAGCAGCTCCATTGGGCAGTTGCCGGCGCCGCGGCCGAGACCGAGCATGGTGGCGTCGATGCGGTTGGCACCCTGGATGATCGCCTCTATGGTGTTGGCAAAGGCCAGTTGCATATTGTTGTGCGTGTGGATGCCGACCTCCTTGCCGGTGGCGCTGGCCATGGCAACGTATTTTTTGACGAGCTCGCGAATCTGTTCGTGGTAGAGCGCGCCATAGCTGTCAACAACGACAACCGTGTTAACCGGGGTCTCTGCCAGGGTCTCCAGCGCCTTGTCAATTTCCGAGTCGGCAACGGTGCTGATGGCCATGATGTTGCAGGTGGTCTCGTAGCCTTTGTCGTGGGCGTCCTTGATCATGTCCACCGCGGTCGGGATCTGGTGCGCGTAGGTGGCGACGCGGATACAGTCAAGCACACTTTGTTCAGCCGGGAGGATGTCGGTCTTGTAGTCCGTCTTCCCGGCATCAGCCATGGCGGTGAGCTTGAGCGGGCTGTCGTTTTCGCCGACGATCCGGCGCACATTGTCCTCATCGCAGAATTTCCAGTCACCGTGCTCCTCCCTGGCGAACTGTGTCTTGGACGCTTTGTACCCCAGTTCCATGTAGTCGATGCCGGATTGAATGGCGGTGTCGTAAACCGCCTTGACGAAGTCGTCCTCGAACAGGTGGTTGTTGATCAGGCCCCCGTCGCGAACGGTGCAGTCCAGCACCTTAATCTCCGGGCGGAATGTCATCCACGGGGCGTTTTCTTTGATTTCACTCATCTTTGCTGTTGCAGGGGAGTCAAAAAGCTTTGGGGCTCCAAGTGTTTGGGTCTTCAGCCAATTGCTTACCCGGCGAAAAAGGGCGGCAAATGTCTTAAAAAACAAAGCAAAAGTGAAGCGCTAAAACACGTTTTTTCACTTTTTTGCCGCGGAAGGGTGTTCCTTAGTGTAAATGGCTCTAATTGGGTGGATATCGAGAATGTTTGGGTGGATGCCGCCGATGCGCTCCGGGTGGTAAATATTGATGCCAACAAAAAAATACAGAGGGAAGATTGGCAACTCGTCGACGATAAGGATGGTCTCCGCGCTCCGGAACAGCTCGTTGCGCTTGGCCGGGTCGGTGGTGGCATTGGCCAGGCGGATGAGGCGGTCGTACTCATCGCTGGACCAGCCGGTGCGGTTGTTGCCGTTCTGGGTCATAAACATGTCGAGGAAGGTGTTGGGGTCGTTGTAGTCGCCGATCCAAGTGCTACGGGACAAGTGGTAGTTGAGCGAGCCTTGCTCGGATAGGAAGACCTTGTGTTCGGCCTGGCGCAGCTTGAGCTGGATGCCAAGAGTTTCACGCCACATTCGCTGCAACTCCACCGCGATGTTCCTGTTTGCCTCGCCTGAGTTAAACAGGTACTCGAAGTCAGTCGGGAAGCCCTTGCCGCCAGGGAAGCCGGCCTCGGCGAGCAGTCGCTTGGCCGAGACGGGGTCGTACGTGAGGCCGCTGGGTGAGGTGTAGTTAGCGGTGCCTGGGGGGACGAAGTGGTTGGCCAAGCGCTCGCCTCCTTTGGTGTATTTGGCCACCATCCTGGTCTTGTCGATGGCCAGGGCCAGAGCTTTGCGGATGCGTGGATCGTCCAGTGGTTTCTCCGTGGTGTTAAATCGCACGAAGTAACTGCCTAGATAATTGAACTTATGATAGTCGGGACGCTGGCTGAAGGCATCGAGCAACTCGGTCGGCACGAGGCTTTTGTCCCAAATAATGTCCGCCTGACCTGCTTCATAGAGGTTAATTGCCGTCGCCTGTGCCTCGACCGGCAGGAAGTCAACGACGTTGTTACGGGTGTTGGCGGCGTCCCAGTAATGATTGTTTTTCCGGAGGCGCACGCGGTCGCGCACGTGCCAAAAGTCGAGCGTGTGCGAGCCGCTCACCGGCAGCGGTTGATGGAGGCACCAACGGTCGCCGTGCTGCGAGATCGCCTTTTCCGGCACGACGGCAAGTGTCCAAAAAGCGCATAACTCGAGGAAGAACGGGGTGGGGCCGGTCAACTCGACGCGCACGGTTTTATCGTCGATCGCCCGTACTCCGAGCCGCCTGAGGTCGGTGATTTTGCCACTGTTTATGGCCTCCGCATTCTTGATGCAAAAGAGCATCCCGGCGTAGTCGCTGGCGGTGGCGGGATTGATGGCGCGGCGCCACGAGTAAATCACGTCGTGCGCGGTGATCTCCCCGCCGGTGGACCACTTGAGGCCATCGCGCAGGTGGAAGGTGTACACGGTGCTGTCCTTGCTAACTTCCCAGCGCTTGGCCAAGGCCGGTTCAGCCTTGGCGTTGACGGCGTTGAAGCGGGTTAGCCCCTCGAACATCGCGGAGACGATCCGTCCGTCCGCTTGGCTGGTGATGATCGCCGGATCGAGCGATTCGGGATCGGGGCCGTTGATAACGATGAAGTCCGCCGGATCGTGCCGCTGAAAACAGCCCGTTTGGCAAAGCATTCCAATGCACAAAAAAAACGTTCCCAGCCGATGCATAGGAACGCCTTTGAAAGTCATGGTGCTTCGCTTATTTTTTCTCCTCGCCCTTGGGTGGAGTGACTGGTGTCTCCACCGGTTTCTCCGGGATCGCCGGAGGCGTGGCTGTCTTGGGGGCTGTGGGTATGGGGGGGGCAGCAGAGCCAGCCAGGGCGTCATCTATCTTTCCGCTCACCTCGGCTTGAACCTGCGTGGCATCGGTTTGGGCATCAGTGGTTGCGCTCGGGGTTGCAGGCGGTTGCGATTGGGCGCCAATGCGTTCGCTAATGTCTCTCTCGCCGGGATTACCGACGATGGCAAGCACCAGGCAGAGCAATAGGAAAAGCGAAGCGGAAATCTTGGTGAGCTTGGTCAGCACGTTCCCTGCGCCGGCACCGAGCGCCATGTCAATCGCGCCACCGCCGAAGGCTAGGCCGGAGCCGGATTCCTTCTTCGGCAGCTGAATCAGGATCAGCAGTACGAGTAAGAAGCAGTTCAGGACGAGGACGATTGTCAATATTCCAATCAGGTAACTCATGGTTTCGTTTCTTATTTCTCAGATCGAGTTCAGGATAATCTCGGAAAACTTTCTCACGTCCAGCGAGGCGCCACCCACAAGGGCTCCGTCCACGTCGGCTTGGCTCATCAACTCTCGTGTGTTGTCCGGCTTGACGCTACCGCCGTACTGGATACGCACATGCGAGGCCGTGTCCTCGTCGAACACATCGCCCAGCAGGTTGCGAATAAACGCGTGCACTTCCTGCGCTTGGGCGGCCGTGGCTGTTTTGCCAGTGCCAATTGCCCAGACCGGCTCGTAGGCAACGACCGTGCCCTCCATTTGCTCTGTGGTCAAGCCTGTCACGCTGCCGCGAACCTGCGAAGCGACGATCTCTTCAGTGCGGCCACTTTCGCGATCCTCAAGCTGTTCTCCCACGCAGACGATCGGTTTCAGACCGGCCTCGTGGGCGGCCTTGGCCTTGGCGGCGACCAATTCATCTGACTCGCGCTGGTATTGACGCCGCTCAGAGTGGCCGAGGATCACGTACTTGGCGGAAAATTCCTTGAGCATCCCAGCAGCAATCTCGCCAGTGTGGGCGCCGTAGCCGTTCTCGCTCATGTTTTGCGCCCCTAGTCGAATGTTGGAGTCGATGACCACTTTGGACACCTCGCTCAGTGCGGTGAAAGGCGGGCAAATGGCGATGTCCACCTCCGTTACATCCTTGAGTTCGCGGACCAAGCCGTTAGCCAAGTCGAGAGACTCGGCAACGGTTTTGTTCATCTTCCAGTTACCAGCAATGATCAGTTTGCGTTCCTTATCCATTTGAAAAATTACTTGTCGGTTAATGCCGCGACGCCGGGCAGCTTTTTGCCCTCCAGAAACTTTAGGCTCGCGCCGCCACCGGTGCTCATAAAGGTGACCTGATCGCCGAGGCCGACCTCGTTTAGCGCCTTCACGCTGTCGCCGCCGCCGATGATGCTCTTGGCTCCGCTGGCGGTTGCTTCGCACACGGCCTTGGCTACGCTGAAGGTGCCTTCGGCAAATCGGCTGTCCTCGAAGATGCCCATCGGGCCATTCCACAAAATTGTCTTTGCACCGGCGATTACTTCGCAAAACCTAGCCACCGACTCGGGGCCAATGTCCACGCCCTCGCTGCCGTCGGGGATGTCCTCGGCGCTGTTTACTTCCGGATCCGCCCAGGTGCCGTCGTTCATTCGTGAAATAAGGTTGTCCGTTGGCACCAAGAATTCGACGCCGCGTTGCGCGGCTTTTTGTAGCGCGGCCAGGGCGATACCGGTTTTGTCCGGCTCCACCAGCGAATCGCCCACGGCAAAGCCGCGCGCCAGCTTGAAGGTGTATGCCATCGCGCCGCCAATGAGGATCGTGTCGGCCTTCTCGAGCAGGCGATCGATCACCTTGATTTTGTCGGAGACCTTTGCACCCCCGAGAATGACAACAAACGGCCTTTCGGGTGCCGCCAGTTCGTCGCCGAGAAATTGCAGTTCGCGTTCCATCAACAAACCGGCTGCGCATTGACCGCCGCGAGCGGCGATGATGCTAGCCACACCGGTAGTGGAGGCGTGTGCGCGGTGGGCGGCACCGAAAGCGTCATTCATGAACACATCAGCGTCGCCGGCGAGTTGGGCGGCGAAATCCGGGTCGTTGGCCTCTTCCTCGGCGTGGTAGCGGACATTTTCCAATAGAAGCAGCCCGCCGTCTTCGAGCTTGCCCGCCGCAGCCCCGGCTGCTTGGCCAATACACTGGTCGCAGAAGTCGACAGGCTGGCCAATCAGCTCGGCTAGTTTGTCGGCGACGGGGCGGAGGCTCATCGATGGCACGCGCTCGCCTTTTGGGCGGCCAAGATGTGAGGTAAGGATGATCTTCGCACCGCTATCGATCATCAATTTGAGCGTCGGCAGGGTTGCGACAATGCGGGTGTCGTCGTTGATTATCATCAAGCCGTCCTGCTTGGTCATGGGAACGTTGTAGTCCACGCGGGTCAGCACGCGTTTCCCCCGCAAATCTATATCGTTGATGGTCAGTTTGGCCATTAAGCCCCGAAAAAAGGCGCGAAATCATACTCGCGAACCTTTGAGTGTCAACGGTTAATAGTGACGAAACGCCTGAAAAAAGCCGGTTTTGCGCTACAAACGGGGCCGGGGCGGTTTGACCGAGGCCTGCCACGGCTGCGCGCCGGTGAGCTTGGTTCGGCGCTTGTAAATCCGGTTACCGGTGGCGATGTAGAGTGTCTTCCAATCTTTTCCGCCAAAAGCGGTGTACGACACGCGCTTGGCCAAGTGCGGCTTGGGCAAAATCAGGTGCACGCGACCGGGCTGATCGCAGATTTGCACACCCAACTCGGTGGCTGCCACCAACCAGCCATCGCGGCTCACGCACATGCCGTCGAGGTGCCCCTCCAGTGAGTTGGACGGCACGTGCATATAGTAGTACTGCTGCTTGTTCGCCAGCGTCCCGTCGTTGTTGATGGTGTAGCTGTAAATGAAACGGCCGGGGAAGTGGCCGACAAAGAGCATCGTCTGGTCGGCGCTCAACGTGAGGCCGTTCGGGTTGCGGAAGTCATCCACGCTAATCACTTGGCTGGAACCTTTGCGGATCATCATGACCTTGTTCTCGGGCGGGTTGGTGAAGTAAACCGTGCCGTCGTGGCGCACCACCAGGTCGTTGCATTTCACGCCCTCGGCGACGACGGTGCGCTTGGCCGTCTTCGGGTTCCAAGCGGCGATCTGCCCCGCGCCGTTAGCTGCGCCGTAGAGCAGACCGTCCGGGCCAAGGCGTAGCCCGTTGGTGCGGCCGGTGTTCTCGGCGAACAACTCGACTTTGTCGTCGGTGCCGATGTGGTAGATTTTCGATGCCGGCACATCGGTGAAAAACAGGGTGCCATCCGGCATCGCGGCCAAGCCTTCGGCCCAGCCGTGGCCGTCGCTGAGCAGTTTCCACTGCTCGCCTGGTTCGAGGAAGCGCACCGCCTCATTGCGGCACAGGTCGTAATGCGTCTTCACCTCGGCAGCGTCCTCGTGCCAAAGCCAGCGCATTGCGTCGGGAAAGATCGCGTTGCCGTGTTTGCGGCTGTGCTGGCCCTTGCCCCATTCGTGTTTCAACTCGTAGCCAGAAAAATTGAGTGCGCGCTGCATCATTTGGTTAGCGACCCACCAGTCGCCACCGTAAATGTTCAGATCGTTTTCGCCGTCCTGCAAAAAGACGCGGATCGGCTTCGGCTCGGTTTTTCGGATGAGCGTCGGGATCTCGTCGCCCCCGCGAAGGCCGACATAAGTGCCGATGGTTGAGTAAACACGGCGAAACGAATCGGGCCGATGCCAGGCGACATTGAAGGCGCAGATCGCTCCAGAGCTGGCACCGGTAATGCCGCGCTGGTTCGGGTCGGTACTGAATTTGACGCCGTGCGCCTGCTCAATGTGCGGCAGCAGCTCGTCGATTAAAAACCGTGAGTAGCGGTCGCTCATGTCGTCGTACTCGAGGCTGCGGTTGAAGCGGGCTTGAGCGGTTTCGTTTTGGGGCGCCACCACGCCGGGGTTGATGAACACGCCGATCATCACAGGGATCTCAGCCTGGTGGATGAGGTTGTCGAGAGCGCTAAAGGTGGCGCCATTGACATAGGCTTTGCCATCCTGAAAAACCATCAAGCTGGCTGCATGCCCGCGCTTGTACTGTGCCGGCATGTACACCCAGTAGTCGCGATTCGTGCCGGGGTACACCTTGGATTCAGCAAACTTGGCTTGGGTGACTTTCCCGCTGGGGACGCCGACCTGTTTCTCCGAGTCGGGATGAAGGGGATAATTTTCTTGCTGCGCGAAAGCGCTTGGCGCGAACAGCGAGCCGGAGATGATGAGCTTTGCCAATGTCGGAAAGTTTTTCACACGGCTCAGGGTAGGTGAATGTCCCTTGGCTGTCACGCCACCGCGCTTGGCCAAGTTGTTCTCAATTTCGCCGGGTGCTTGCCGATCGGGTGCCGTCCCCTTAGTCTCCCCGTCGATGTCTGGTTTTGGGCCAACAGCCATCCTCACACTGGAGGACGGTACCATTTTTGAAGGGCAGGCGTTTGGCGCTGCTGCGTCGGTTGCCGGGGAGGTTTGTTTCAACACCTCCATGACCGGGTATCAGGAAATCCTGACCGATCCGTCGTATAAGGGGCAGATCATCACCATGACCTATCCGCTCATTGGCAATTACGGCGTCAACGAGCAGGATGTGGAGTCGTACCAGACACACGCCAGCGGGTTTGTCGTTCGTGAATTATCGCCGGTCGTGAGCAATTATCGCGCGGACAGTTCTCTGGGCGAGTACATGGAGCACAACGGCATCCCCGGCATCGAGGGAATCGACACTCGAGCGCTGACCAAAAAGCTCCGAGTCCGCGGCGCGATGAACGGCTATCTTACGACAGAGAGCGACGCCACTGTTGAGAGCGCCTTGGCCAAGGCGAAGGAGTGGCCCGGCCTGGTCGGGGTGGATTATGTGAAGGAGGTGACACACGAGTCGTCGTTCGGATGGGATGAAAACGATGAAATGAGTCCGGCGTTCCGGCTGCCCAAGGGACCGCTCGAGTCGGACGGCCGAAGCCAACGCGACGCCATGCCGGTGGCGGATATACCGATTGTCGCCTATGATTTTGGAGTCAAATATAACATTCTTCGCAGGCTGCGGCAGACCGGCTTCGCGGTGACAGTGGTACCGGCGAATACACCGGCGGAGGAAGTGTTCAAGCATAAGCCTGCCGGCATTTTTCTCTCAAACGGTCCCGGCGACCCGGCGGCGGTGACGTATGCGGCGGAAGCGGTCGCGGCGTTACTGAAGAAGGGGCTGCCGATTTTCGGCATCTGCCTTGGCCACCAAATCCTGAGCCTGGCGATGGGCGGTAAAACGAGTAAATTGAAGTTTGGCCATCGCGGCGCCAATCAGCCGGTGAAGGATTTCGAGAGTGGCCGAGTGGAGATCACCTCTCAAAACCACGGCTTTACGGTGGACACTGACTCGCTGCCAAGCGACGTGGTGGTGAACCGCATCAACCTCAACGACCAGACGGTCGAGGGCATGCGCCATAAAACCAAGCCGGTGTTCTGCGTGCAGTATCATCCGGAAGCCTCGCCGGGACCTCACGACTCGAGCGGCCTGTTTGGCGAATTCCGCCAGTTGATAGAGAAGCACGGCTGACTTGGTAAAGGGCTTGGCAAAGAGCGCTCAAGTTTCATTTTAAGATACAAAAAAAGCAGGACGGTGTGTCCTGCTTTTTTTGAGAATTGTTGAGGTTTGGGTTATGCCTTGGCTGGTGCTTCCTCTTCGGGAAGCGGGTTGGTGCTTTCCACACGAACTTTGAGGGTGGTTTTGACCTCGGCGTGCAGTCGCAACTCGACCTCGTGATCGCCCACTGTGCGGATCGGCTCCTCGAGGTGAACCTTGCGGCGATCGAGCTTGATTTCGAACTGCTCGTCGAGTTGCTCGATGATGTTCGACGGTGTGACTGAGCCATACATTTTGCCAGCGTCGCCGGTCTTGACCTTCAACTGCAAAATCAGGTGCTTGAAACTTGCAGATAGTTCCTTGGCATCCTTTGCCTCGTGGATTTCCCGGGCCAGGCGAGCCTTGCGAAGCGCCTCGAGGCGGCGCTCGTTGCCCTCGGTCAATGGGATGGCCAGCCCCTGAGGTAGGAGATAATTGCGGGCGTACCCGGTGGTTACATTGACCTGGTCGGATTCTCCGCCCAACCCATCCACATTCTTGATTAAAATAACGTCAGTCTTAGCCATGATTTACTTTGTTTTGCGTAAGGTTGTGTTCAGAACGGGACATCGTCTTCCCCGGGGCCGTCAGCGGGGGGGGCTTCCGTGGGTTGGGAGGGGGGTGGGGCGGATTGCTGCGGAGCAGCGCCACCGCCATCGGTTTGGCCGGCGCCACCGCCGATAAAGGTGAAACGCTCGAGCACCACGCCCAGTCGGCTACGGTTTTGGCCAGTGTTTTTATCCTCCCATTGGTCAAGTTTGAGTCGGCCTTCGATGAGAATCGGGCGGCCTTTTTGCATGTATTGCCCGAGGGTCTCGGCTTGTTTGCCGAATGCATCAACGTCCACGAAGGTGGTTTCTTCCTTTTGCTGCCCCTCGGTGTCACGCCAGACGCGGTTGACGGCGAGGCCCAACTTGGCGATCGCGGTGCCACTGGGTGTATAACGTATCTCTGGGTCACGGGTCAGGTTGCCCATCAGGATGACTTTGTTGAAGCTTGCCATGGCTACAGTCTAAACGCTTTGCACTTTCAAAATCAACCCGAGATTTACGCTGGCTTAGTGAAGAACACGCGGAAGACGTCCTTCAGCTTGAGTAGGCGTTTTTTCAGGTCGCCGGTCGCGGCAGGGTCTCCCTCGAAAGTGACCTCGAGGTAGTAGCCATCCGGGTTCTTGCGGTTGGCCACTCGGGCAAAGTCCTTCTGGCCTACGGCGTTGAACTCGCCAACCTTCCCACCAGCCGTGTCGATCTCGGCCGAGATAAGGGTCTGCAGTTCCTCGACGGTGCTTTCACGTCCCGTTTCCTTCAGGATAATCGTCCCTTCGTATTTCGTCATCTGTCTTTTTCCCTGTTGGGGAGTAGTCCCCGTTGTAATTGTTCATGGCTTGCTGAGTGCCTTGCAACGTCCAGCAGGCGAGTTGGTCCGCTGCTGTTTCCAGCACCCGTTCCAGCAGTCCGGTCTCCGCTTGAGCAAATTTGCCGAGCACGAAGCCGGAAATGTCATGGTTCGGCTCCGGCCGGCCGATCCCAAGCCTAAGCCGTGCAAAATCGTCTTTCCCAAGCAATCCCTGAATGGAATCCAAGCCTCGATGGCCTCCCGTGCCTCCGCCGGGGCGCATGCGTATGGCACCGAGCGGCAGGTCGAGGTCATCAACCACCACCATGATCCGTCCGAAGGGGATCTGGTAAAACTTTGCCAGGGGCACCACGCTTTGGCCGCTCAAGTTCATGTAGCCCTGTGGCTTGCACAAGAAGACAGTGTTGCTTTCCTGAGAGCCTTTGGCCAAGTGGGCTGCGAATTTTTTGTTCACTTCCCACCCGGCACCCTGGCGCTTGGCTAAGCGATCGAGCACCATGAACCCAACATTGTGCCGGGTGTCGGCGTAACCCTTCCCGGGATTGCCCAAGCCCACGATCAGGTACGTCTCTTCCATACGCGGGCCTTCTCAAAGAACACGACGGTCCCGCCAATTCGGCGGGTCGTCGCTCAAATTATCAACCTTGCTTCTTGTCCCCGCCTTCGGCGGCATCTGTGCCGCCTTCTTGCTTGGCACCTTCTTCTGCAGGGGCTTCGCCCTCGGCGGTTACCTCGGCCGCTGCTGCCTCTTCCGCCTCGGCCGCCTCGGCCGCCGCTGCTGCATCTTCCGCCTCGGCCATCATTTGCATGCGTGAGGTGGTAACTGCGATTACCAGAGCCTTTGGCGAAGCGATCGCGGTGACTCCTTTTGGTAAAGCGAGTTCCCCCAGGTGAATGGATTGGCCCACCTCTAAATGGCTGATATCCGGTTCGATGCTTTCTGGGATGTCTGCCGGGCGTCCTTTTAGCAGGATTGTGTGCATCGGCATCAATAAAACCCCGCCCAGCTTTACGCCCTCGGCGGTACCGAGAGGTTGCACCGGGACATGGGCAGTGACCACGCTGTCTTTGGTCAGGCGCTTGAAATCGACATGGATGAACATGTTTGTCAGAGGGTTCCTCTGGATATCCTGCACCAGTGCCATGCTCTTTTTGCCTTCAATTTCTAGTTCCACAAGGAAGTTTTTCGCGCCGGTGGATTTTACTGCCTTGCCAAACTGCTTGGCTTCGAGCTCGACGGTCTGTGGCTCACCATTGCCGTAAACAACGCCGGGCAGCCCTCCGCCTTGGCGAACTTTTTTACTGCCTGTGGTCTTAATCAATGTCCGCGGACTTGCGGCCAACGAGATTGCTTTCATGTAATTTTACCAAAAACTGCCTCCCTCGGCGGCGCTCAGGTAGTACGCGCCCCCTTGAACCGGAATAGCGAGTTCACCGAGGAATTGTTGTGTATTCGCTGGATGGCTTCCCCCAGCAACCCTGCAACAGATAGGGTGTTTATGTTCAACCCCTCGATTTCAGGGCGGGGGACTGTATCAGTCGTTATCAGTTCGTCAATACAAGAGTTATTGAGCCGATCGATTCCCAAATCATTGAGAATCGTGTGCGAAACGCAGGCCCTGACGCTTACCGCCCCACGCTCCTTCAGAATGGCCGCGGCGTTAACAAGCGTGCCGGCCGTTTCGGTGAGGTCATCAACCAAAAGAGCGTTTTTACCTTCAATATCGCCGATAATGCCCATCGCTTCCGTATTAGTGGCGCTCGTGCGGCGTTTCGCAACGATCGCCAGGTCGGCCCCGAGCATTTCCGAGTAGGCGTGGGCCATTTTCAGCCCGCCCACATCCGGACTGACAACCACTTGGTTCTCCTTTTTACTGTATTTAAGATAGGCGAAGATCACTGGCGAGGCGTACAGATGATCCACCGGGATGTCGAAAAAGCCCTGAATCTGCTGGGCGTGCAGATCCATCGTCAAAATGCGGTTGGCCCCGGCAGCCACCAGCAGATTGGCCACGAGCTTGGCCGAGATCGGCACGCGCGGCTG
>Ga0315334_10001372_pt1 | contig 14942 bp, 13 predicted proteins | sample M150034915metaG_FD_205555 | JGI IMG/M metagenome (GOLD analysis project Ga0315334, IMG submission 205555) | Ammonia-oxidizing marine archaeal communities from Monterey Bay, California, United States - M1 500m 34915 | ecosystem: Environmental > Aquatic > Marine > Intertidal zone | place: USA... | reverse complement strand
GTTCCACCATGTTGCCAAAGGATGTTGTTGGTGGACAGGTCACCATGAACAATACCTACTCTGTGCATGGTACGAATGACCCTACCAACTTCGCTGAAAATCTCATCATCACTGATTCCAGCTCTTAATACATCGATCAGCGGTTCTCCATCCACCTTGCTCATTACCATGGTGAAGGTGTTTCTGTCGAGTTGCAGAATTGAAGGGATTCGTATTCCACATCCCACCAACCGACGTAGAGAACGACACTCTGCATCAAGCCGTCGACGAGTCAAGAGATGATCGAGATCGGGATGTCTCCATGTGCGCTTCATACGAATCTTCTTGACCGCTGGAATACCTAACCAGAAACCTGCACGAACCTCGGCTTCAGCACCTAGATGGATACGGCCCTCATCCTTCCACAACATCGGCTCCCCAACATCAATCCGCAGAAGGGATGGCTTCAAAGGGATGGCCCTGCAAGATTGTCTTGAGGGGGAATGAAATGACTCTCAGTCTACCGATGTGCGATATCACTGGACAAGCGCTGGACCTCTCTGAAGAGGAGTTGCATCAACGTATTGATGCTATCAAGAAGAGACTTGGAAAAGACCTCTTGATTCTCGGCCATCATTACCAGAGAGACAGTATTGTACAACACGCCGACCTGCTCGGTGACTCTTTCCTGCTCTCGAAACTAGCCAGTGAGAGTCAGGCCAGTAACATCGTATTCTGCGGTGTCCACTTCATGGCAGAATCAGCAGATATCCTGAGTCGAGAAACGCAGAAAGTGAGTCTACCCAATCTAAGGGCCGGATGCAGCATGGCAGATATGGCCAACCTCGAACAGGTTGAGGACTGCTGGAAGGAATTGATTGCTGAATCAGGATTGATAGACCCAAAGAATCGGGTTGATCAATGTGCACCTGCTGAAGGTGGGGAAGCCTGCCTGGTCCCAGTCACCTACATGAATTCAAGTGCTGAACTGAAGGCTTTCGTCGGAGACCATGGCGGAGTGGTCTGTACTTCATCGAATGCAACTGGTGTTCTTGAATGGGCCTTTGAGAGAGCCGGACCAGAAGGTAAGGTACTGTTCTTTCCCGATCAACACCTTGGACGAAACACAGGACTTGCAATGGGAATTCCAGAAGAAAAGATGATGATCTGGACACCGGATGAGAGTCCAGATAGAGAAAAGCTGGAAGATGCTCGAATAATTCTCTGGCATGGCTATTGTAGTGTTCATCGAAGATTCAACACTTCACAGATCGAGGAACTCAGGGAAACTGAACCCGATGCCCTTGTGGTGGTACACCCTGAATGTAGAAGAGAGGTGGTGGATGCTGCTGATGCTGTCGGCTCCACCGAGTTCATCAGACAATATGTTGCAGATGCACCTAGTGGAAGCACGATTGGAGTAGGTACCGAAATCAACATGGTCAAGCGACTGGATTCAGACCATCCAGACAAGAAAGTGCAATGTCTTGACCCACTTGTATGCCCTTGTTCCACCATGTACATGATTCACCCCACCTATCTACTCGATGTGCTCCAGAGAATTGAAGCGGGTGAAGAAGCGAATAGAATAGTGGTTCCTGAAGAAACCGCGGTCAGTGCCCGCAACGCGTTATCGCGAATGCTGTCAATCCCCAGTTGAAGCTGATGATGCTTCGACTTCTTTCGACCTTGCCTCCGTGCTGCGTTTCCAGATATGTAAGCAAACCAATGGAATCAAAATGATGGTAGCAACCTGTAGAGAAGTGGATGAATATGGTTGCAATTGCATATTCCTTGGGTGGACCTTGGTTGAAACCACACTTCCATCTTCCACCTCCTGCCAGACGATATGATCCTTGGTCACCTGAGGATTTCGCTGATCGATGAGATCCTCAGTCAGACGTTCTGTCACATTCTTCTCAAGATCATAATACCAGATTTCATGATCTTCGAACTGCTCACTGGGTTGCACTGGATTCAGATGCCATTGAGATGCCCAGACTACCAAGCCATTGCCCACCGCAGGATCATGAGCAGGATATTTTGGATCCGACAGCAACTGGCTGGTACCTGTTTCCAGATCGATGAGTACCAATCTATCTGTCGCGGTCACATTCACCGTGGCAACCAACCATTTCTCATCCAGATCAATATCCACTACAGTTGCATTGGCCACATCAATGATGTAACCCCAACTTCTCAAAGTCTCATCCTGTTCCACAGGTGCACTCACATTCAACGGATAATCTACAAATCCCTGAGTGCCAACCTGTCCAACCCTGACCTTTGAATTGTTATCTGTGAATACCATGGCCAATTTGTTTCCCTCTATCGCTAGATTGAGCACCTCCGCTTGCTCATCCTGAAGACTCGGAGTCACGATGGCCTCGCCGCTCTTCGAGACTCCTCTCATCTTTCCATCCTCGACCAGAAGCACCACCATTTCTCCTAATCCGGAGTTACCGATCTTGACGAAAGTCGGATTTGAAACCGGTAATATGGTGGGTTCCTTGGCCAGTTCTTTTAGATCCATGATCCATAATTCCGTTGAATTGGCTACAGCAACCATGTTACCAGCCGTATCATGTAATGTATCCATGTTCAAGGAAGGGTGTGGAATCACCTGCGGATCATCTGGATTTGCCAGATCAACCACCACCAAGACTATTCCTTCCTCACTACGATTATCGAGACTCACCAGCCACCCATCTGCAGCCACCGCACCAACTGGGGCTTCAACACCAGTGACCGGTAGATCACGATGAGTCATGTCCCAGACTATGACACTGGAAGTCATGATGACGACAATGAAAATGGCCCAACCAGTCTCATGACTGGATGGGTGTCTCAAGGCGCTCATCAATTTCTTCGTCCTCGATGAAATCCACCATGAAACCCGATGTGGACGAGTCACTATGGTTGCCAATCTTGCATTCAATGTCCTTTCATCAAGAACATTCCAGACCGCTTTGTTGTATCGTTCTGTCAATCTGATCGCTACTGCAGCAATAATCATCCCACCGATGATGTCCACGAACCAGTGAATCCCGAGATAAACGATTGTGAAACATGTGACCACAAGATAGACCAACAGGAAGTTTCGATATTTCGTCCACCTATTATCATCGTCCCATCTGACGATACACAACCAAACCCCAAATGGAATGCCGATATGTAGACTGGGCATTCCATTGGTGAACGGATCTATTCGTTCAAACCAATCATTGATCTCCGGTGTGAGGTCATAGGCCAAAGCCTCCATTGCTGGAATGTGGTCACCCGTCACCCGAACATTGAAGAACAAATAGAATGGAACAGCCAATGCATAGATGAAGAAGACGCAGAGAGAAACCCTGTCAGCCATGAAACGGTCATTGAAGTAACAGAAGTAGATGATACTGACATAGACCACCATCAGGTATCCTGAGACATAGAAATGAGTCAGTGAAACCGTCAACCAGTGGGCTTTGAAGGTCTGTTGTACCCATAGAACCATATCTCCCTCTACAGCATAGACCCAAGCCGTCATCTCCAATTGGGTATTGGCCATGAATATCCGGTCTAGAGTGTCCAGAGTGTCTTTCCAGAAGAATATGAGAAAGACCAACAGGATATGTAGCCAATAGCGACGAAACATATCATTGAATGCGCGCAGATTGACCTTGGCCCAAGGAGGCTTGAACAGTGGAATCAAGATGACACCACCGGCCAAAGCCATGGTTATCCAAGTCAGATAGATTCCGTCGGTCATCGTGGCCCCATCAGTTCTCGCAACCATTCAACGCTTCAAGCCTGTGCCTTCCTCACACCAAAGGTGTGAGTTTACATCTACTGCAGAATATGCCGACTACCAGGCCCCATGCACGTAGGGCTTACCATGGTCTGGGTCAATTCCATTGGCGATATCCCACAATCTCTCGAACTTATGGATACCGCTACTGCATCCTTCACTCCACTCAAATGTCAAGGCGTATCGACCGATTGCTCTGACCATTGGTTTCTCAGAAACACATGCTTCCACCGAACTTCTCAATTCTGACGCAGTCTCTTCATCATTTCTATTCGGAGCGCATTTGGCGCAAGGGCAGTAGTATCGGACATCATTCCAGGAAATGATGTGTTCACTGCCATCCTGCCAACGAAAAATCGCGTCCTCTACGGTACGCTCAAGTTCAATCAACTTCGGAATTTCGCTCAACACAAGCACCTCAGATGATGTTGACTCCAGATTCTTCTTCATCTGACAACTGTTCAGTGATCGCTTCAACCACCTTGGCAAAGGCTTTGGCGCTATCTCCAGCTGGGTCCGCAACTATCCTATGAACTCCATCATCACCACCACGAACCACGCCAGGATCAAAAGGCAATGCTCCAAGGAATGGCACCTTGAGGTCCATTGCAATCTTCTCGCCCCCGCCTTTCTTGAAGATATCCAGAATCGCTGACCAATCACCATCACCATCAGCCTCAACATCGATCTTCTTTCCACCGGGACCAATGAGTTGCAATCTACTGTTGGGTTCTGCTGTTCCGCGCAAAGTATAGCCACTCATGTTCTCGACCACACCGAGTACAGGGACATTCAACGTCTTGGCGAAGGATATCGATTTCCTGCTATCGAGCAATGCAACCTCTTGTGGAGTGGTGACTATCACAATTCCATCGATATCTGGCAGACTTTGAGCAACGGTCAGTGGCTCGTCACTGGTTCCAGGAGGGAAATCAATGATCAAATGGTCAAGGATTCCCCACTCAACGTCGGCGATGAACTGCTGGATGGCACCGAGCTTGATCGGCCCACGCCATACCACTGGTGTATCCTCATCCTCCAACAAGAATGCCATCGAGATGACCTTGACACCAGAATGTCCGATATTGGGGTGGATTCGGCCCTCTTCCACATGTAGTCTCATTCCATCGAGACCCATCATCTTGGGGACATTTGGACCGGTGATATCGATATCGAGCAAACCAACTTTCAGACCCTGTTCCGCCAAGGATAGTGCCAGACCAGTGGCTACCGTCGACTTGCCAACGCCTCCCTTACCGGACAAGACCATGATCTTGTGTGATATTTCATCAGCGATCTTCTTCATCGCCATCTGCCGCTTCATCTGCTGATATGCCGCCTCCATCTGCTTCTTTTGTTGAGGACTTGCATCCTCCTCTGGAGCAGGAGAATCAGATTTACTGGGGTTGTGTTGGGAGATGGGTGAATCAGTCATCGACCTGTCGACAAGATGGGCTTTCTTGAATCCTCGCTCACTCTTCCTCTACAATAACTGGATGATAAATGAGACAGGAAAGCCCTCTTTCCCATCGATACCAGAGTATCTGAGACAACATCGGAAGAGCGGTTGAACCGATCAACCAATACGACCAGGTCATGTCATTGACAGCCCAGAAGAATCCCATCGTCAATGGAACCGCAACAGTGGTCCCGATTCCAATGACCTGTTCTCCAACATGATGGTTGGCTGGACCACCAAGTATCAATGCGATAGGAGCGAAACACACGCTCAGGAAGAACAGATCGATTACGACGAACAAGAATAGGGCATCCCATTGCTTGGCGGCGAAGACGATATGCAACCCGAATTCGATGGCGAAGATGAACAAAGTCAGAATGATGCCCCTCCAAGGATTCCAACGTGAGGGCAACATGGTTGCTCGAGAAGAGACTAGGACAAGTGTCTGCCGACTCACTTCTCTCCTTGGACATCATTCAAATGTGGTCGTCATCTTGCTGGTTCCGATGAAAGTACTGTTCGTCTGTGTTGGAAACTCTTGCCGAAGCCAGATGGCAGAAGGTTTCGCAAGAGAGTATGGATATGATGCAGCCAGCGCTGGAACCATGCCAGAGAGTAAAGTCGCCAGCAAAGCGATCGAGGTTATGGCGGAGTTGGATATCGATATCTCTGCTCAAACCCCGAATCTGCTCGATCTCGAATCTCTCGATGTTTGGGACATGGTGATTTCGATGGGTTGTGGTGTGGAAGAAACGTGCCCTGCTCTGAAAGCAGATATCGATTGGGGATTGGAAGACCCGATGGGGCAAGGGTTGGATGTCTATCGAAAAATCAGAGATGATATCACAGAACAGGTTCAGGGTCTTGCTGACATAACGACAATGTTTCATACCCATGACTGATGGCGGTGTCGTTCTGCGAGCGTAGTGTAGTGGTTATCACCGAGCGTTGCCAACGCTTGAACCCGAGTTCAAATCTCGGCGCTCGCATCCGCTCGAAACGCTATACTGCATCTCCAATTCGGGACCGCTAAGGAAGCGTTTTATCGAGCGAATCGCGACCCCTTAATCGCTCGATGCTGTTTTGAGCGGTCCCCGTCAAATGACTCCCGGCCATATGCCATAACCGGGTAATCCGAAGGTGTTGGAGAGGTTCCGTCATTGGTTACCCCAAGAATCGTCATCCTGCTGCTTTCCGCTCCACGGATTCTCTTTGTTCTGCTTACGTTTGCGCAAAGCGAGGACCGCCGCCGAAGGAATCGCCATGAACAGAAGAATTCCAATCACCCACAGAATGACCTCAGGGTCGTCAACGAAACTGAAAACCTGATCCGCATCCAAGGTCTCGCCCTGAGCCTCAACCACTTTGATGACGAATTCATCATTGTATTCTTCTGCTCCATAATCATCTTCAGCCTTGAAAGTAATCGGATGAGTTCCGAGAGGAACTCCTCTTCGACTCTCGAAAGAAAGACTGTATATTCCATCTCCTGCAGTCAGGTCTCCATTCTCTCCATTGTCATACATAAGCAGGAATGTATCTTGTTGCCCAATTGCAGCAAGAGCTCCTAACTTGACCTTGACCCATCTGATCTCATCTGGGTCCGAAACATGAACTGTGACCGTGTATGATTTCTCGTCACCATCATTCTCAACCTGTTCTATCTCATCAGGTGTTGTTGCAGGACTTTCCAATATTGGACCTTGATTCATAATCTGGATCCGTATGGCCTCATCATCTGGGCCACTCAGATAATGAGAATCCTGACTCTGTGTAGATGTGACTATTATCGATGCTCCGTCGTCATCTTCCATGAAAACCTTCAGAGCCTGTTCACCAGGATGCATTCCCTCAGGAACGGGAATCTCTCCAGCCCACATCTGATTACCGATATTGAGACTGAGATTATGTAAGTCTCCACCATGGTCTCGCATATCGACAGCCACTCTGGCTACACCATTACCATCATCGACTCTTGCATTGACAATGAGTATCTCACCGCGGAAAGCCTGTGATGGCACATGTTCCCATTCACTCAATCGAGGAGCCTGATTGAATACTTCCAAGGTTCCATTCATGCTATCTGTAGCACCCCAGGTATCAGTTACTGTGACCGACACTGGCAAGTCACCATGTTCAATTCCCGGAACTGAGATTTGAGTGGTCCATACATCATCGTGTATCGTCAAATCTCCATCCAATCCTTCGTCACCCAACTGCACAGTACCAAGACCAAGAGAGCTGAGGTTGGCAACAACCGAGATGGTGTTCCAATCTGGATCCAAGATGCTGACCTCAAGATAGGTCGAAGTTCCTCTTTCATTGACCAAACTGCTGCGCAAGGATATCGATTCCAGACTTGGAGCACTGTTCTCCCCTTCTGAAACCACAGAAGGATAACTGATTCTCTCCAATACCTGAACCTCAGTGAATACCGCGTCTTCATCATTCACCGCTGGAACGGTCAATTGACGTTGGACACTGGAGATCAAACCAGAAAGAGGGCCCTTGTTGATCACTTCACCGATAGCGGTCCCATCACTCAATGTACCCTCCTCATTGTAGTAGAAACCTGCCCACTGGGTGACATCGAACACACGACCATCCTTGGTGGAGGTGGTGGTGGCTGAAGCCACAATATCCAGTTTCACAAGGTCCGAGCCAAGAAGAGATACCATGTCTCCAGGTTGTAACGATACAGGCGAAAGTCCAGTCTCACGACTTAGATTGACCTCGCCAAGACCATCTTCCGTCTCAGGTGGAGTAGGTGGCGAAGGCAACGGTGAATCCTCGGGATACTCATCACCCTCATCATTATCGAAACCGGTGCTCTCCCATTTCTTGTAGATGGTGGTGTTATCCCAATCGATGTATGGAACCTCGTAGTTCCAGGTCCTGTTGTGATTCTGTCCAGCCCCCTCGAAACCGAAGCCGCCAGAACCTGTCAGATTGAACCATGTTTCCTCCAGAATCACATTGACTGGATAGTCCGTCCCATTGTGGTTCTGCCACTCACCCGAGGTCTCAATACTGGTGATTGCTCCAAAGGTTCCATCAACATCTCCAGTGAATGTTCCATCCATATGGAAATACTGGTCAGTCTTCTCTCCATTCACACTGGTGTCACGCAGGTCATACACTGTTCCATTGATGGTGATATCTCCATCTTCATCATCTGATTTGAATCCAAAAGTGCCGTCTCCACGAATCGAATTTCTCTGTCCGATACGCTCACCATCCTCCCATTCTTCATACATCGCTATCTCAGAGATGTCGATATCAAATCGGTTTTCTCCATCCACCATCTGCATATCTGCATAACCTTCGAATTGAACAAGATCATACTCGATGGCTCCATCCACTTCATAGCGCTCGAAATACAGAATTGAAACGGTTCCATTCATCCACAATTCGCCATCCTCATCTTCATTGCTGGCATTGAGGTATCCTGTTGCCTCCAACTTGGTACCTTCAGAGATGATTCCATCCACCGTGCTGCGATTGAATTGTGCATTCGAGACAGCGGCAGTGACCCGCATGGAATCCATCTCGTCATCGGAAAACTCCACGACCAGATCACCCCAACCTTGGGCATTGAAATACTGAGCCTGCAAGACCCCATCAACCGTGGTCTCATTCCTCCATATCTCATCCAGAGTCAGATTGATCCAGGTGGTTTCATTCTCTCCAATTTCATTTATGGTGACTATTCCATCTCCCAGTTCCCAGGCATGCAGGATATCTCCCTGCCTCTCCTGCCATCCTCTACCATTGAACAGTAAGAGATAGTGTTGAGAGCCATTCTCATCCTCATAGCTATGATTGAGATTCCAGTCAGTTGTTATGGTCACCGAGTGGTCTGCCAGAGGTTGATTCCAGACCGTCGCTTGGATGTTTCTTGAAACACCACTTGACACTCCATCCCAGAAAGTCTCGATATTGATGGAATCTCCAAAGGATAACTGGTCAGGCATATCCAGCCGCAGAATTCGATCATTGACGAATTCCATCTCTGCAACAGAGTAATTCGATTCATTCAACAATGAGCCCTCAGAATCGAAATGAGAAACATTGGCACTGAATTCAGAAACAGTGGAATTGAGAGCATCATCAAACTCAAATCGATAGGAATGACGCTGCTCGAGTCCTCCTTCCTCTTCTGTGCCCCACTCCACTGCACCCCAATCCACCGTTATCGTATGCTCTGGAACGCTGGAGTCAGCAGCGATGACTGGCAGCATCATTACCGAAAGGAACAATCCCGCAATCAACAGGCTGATACGCTGCTTCTCCATGTATATTGACAAGGAAGCGACCTATTCAACAGGTTCGGTTTCATGTTAAGACTTCAACTGACTTTGTCAGTTGAATGAAGTCCGTGATTCTCCTGAGTTTCAGTTGAATGAAGTCCGCGATTCTCTGTAGAATCACCATCTATCATTGGTGAAGGCATTTGGATTGGCAGGCATGTCATCGTCTCGATTCCATACCACCTCACCGATCTCACCATAGATGTCTGAGAATGGATCAATCTCTACCACTTCCTTGGTACTATCCATGTATGAGAGTACCTTGTCGCGAAGTTCTGGCTTGAAACGCCAATAATGGATACGCCATTCACGTCCATCCCACAACGTTGTCTCTTCGGATTCAGTGGTCAATAGATCATAATCCTGAAACATGTAAAACAAGTTTCGGTCAGTTGGCTCAAGGGCATTGTCAATGATTCTCTCATAGAAGCCAAAAAAGCCTAGAGCATGCTCCGCCATACCCGAAGCAACGTCCGCTTCCATTTCCGAATCTATGTGTTGTCTAATCGCTTCTGTGAGTTCATGTAGAGACATTCCCATCTTCTTCCCTCCTGTGCGCCGGCTCTAAGGTCCGAGGAATCGGCTATCGCTGCGCAGTATTTTATTCTGTACACGGTGCTATATGAATAATCCGCCCATTAAACACTATTTTCGGAGTTTTTCACTCTGAAAGGGCTTAATTCTACACAACGCCGCGGCGGTCCGATGGAACCCGACCATGTTGAGGGTAACTTCCTCGGCCTCCCTGAAAAAGGCGATGATGTCGATATCGTCATGATCTCGCTCCCCTATGAACTGACGACTTCCTATGGCCAAGGAACCGCTCAAGGTCCTGCCGCCTGTATCCGTGCTTCTGCTCAGGTGGAACTGTATGACCCCTCTCTTCCTGTGGATATCCCAGCTGGAGCATCGCTCCATACTGCAGAACCGTGGAATGGAGAAGGAAACACATTGCTCGAACAACTGGACAACATGACTGCCCATCTACGACCTTGGTTCTCAGGGAATTGCTTTCCCATCGTCCTTGGTGGAGAGCATGGAATACTTCCTCCAATTCTGGCAGCAGTTCCAATACCTCTGGAAGAATTGACCGTGGTACAGATAGATGCGCATGCAGACCTCAGGCAGGAGCTTGATGGAGAGAAGTGGTCGCACGCTTGTGCAGCAGCAAGAGCTTTGGATATGGGAATAGGACGCTTGATGCAGGTTGGAATACGGGCCTTTTCTCGTGAAGAAGCAGAGCGGATTGACTCGGATGAGCGTATCTCCACATGGTTCGCCAGCGACATCTTGAGTCCTTGTGCTGGCCAAGGAGCATGGCTTGAATGGCTGTCTGCACTTGAATCGGTAGAAGGACCAGTACACCTCAGCATTGACATCGACGGCATGGACGGCTCATTGGTGCCTGACACTGGAACACCTGTTCCAGGAGGTCTTTCCATGTGGCATGCAGTAGAAACCATCGATACTCTATTCTCAAATTCCAAGGCACGAGTGATCTCAGCCGATGTCAACGAGATAGTCCCTGGAAAGGAAAGCCCGCTGACTGAATTCACTGCCGCCATGTTGGCAACGAGGGTGCTTGCCGGGCATCTCAGAGCGCGATTGGATGGACGTTTTCCAACCGATGCTGGCGGCAAGAATAGAGAAGCAGAAGAGTGCAACTACTTCCGCTCACTGCCCATCGAGTAGATACTGCAACAACAATGGCAATACTATGCTGGCATCTGATTCTATCACGAAGCGCGGAGTTTCGGGTCCAAGTTTCTGCCAACTGATCTTCTCATTCGGTGGGGCTCCAGAATATCCGCCGTATGAAGGACGGGACTCACTGATCTGAGCAAACCATGACCACCTTGGCACATCTTCCAACAAGTCCTGACGCAACATCGGAACCACGCAGACAGCGAAATCTCCAGCAATACCTCCTCCGACCTGCAGGAAACCGAGCGGAGTATTCTGTGAACGATACCAATCAGCAAGTTGAGTCATCCGGTCAAGGTCGTTTGTGATCACCAATGAATCCTGCAATGTTCCATCGATGAGTCGAGCGGAGAATATGTTCCCCATCGTACTATCAGCCCAACCAGGAGTGAATACAGGAATCCTCATCTCTCTGGCTGCGCATAACCAACTGCTATCATCCTCAGGAAGAATCTGGTAGAAATACTCGTGTGGAGGCTTCGAACTCTTTGAGTCCTGCCAGACTTCGACCAATTGAGTTTCAACATCACGAATCACCTGCTCGGGAATACTGGTGTCGGTGACCCTGTTCTCCAGTTCCATCTCGTCTTCTGCGTTGAGACCACGCCAATCTATTCTCTGCTGATTCCCATCTCCCAGAACTCTGAACAGATCCTCCTCAAGATTGGCCCCGGTACATGAAATGGCATGAACCAGACCGGCCCTGATCGCCGGAGCCAGTGTAATTCCAATGCCTGCAGTGGACATGGCTCCAGCCAGAGTCACCATCAAGCGGCCACCTGAACTCAAGAAAATGGACAATGATTCAGCACAACTCTTCAACTCTCCAGCATTGAAATTGTGGAAATTATCCTCGATGAAACGCCTCATATCATCACTACTCATGCAGGAACCGTTCCACTTCCTGCCGCTTCATCAACACCACATCTGGGCTCTGTTCATGGATGGCTGCATCGATATGATCGATTATCAAATCAGGTTCGTGTGACCCACAGGTGAATGCATCGATGGCCAACCAACCTTGTTCTGAATAACAATGAGCGCTGACATGGCTCTCATCGATCAATACAACTGCAGCAAAGCCTGGTGGACTTGCCTCGCCATCGAAATTCTCAACATGTGAATGAACGATTCGAACCCCTGCTGTTCTCGAGGCCTCAAGCATGACCGAAAGGAGCCAATCACCTGGAGAATCTATCTGTGGGTGGAAATCGGAGTAGTCCAGATAGACATGGCGGCCATGGGCTTCGGGCGCGGTCATCACGCCAAGCCGGTGAAACGCCTATTTCAACGGCTCCCTATGACCAAGACAACCCTTGATACAGAGAGTGCCTACTTCACAACATGGCCCTACTCATCGTCTACCTGACACATCCCGACGAAGCGACCGCCCAGAACATCTCTGATACACTCATCGAAGAAGGGCTGGCAGCATGTGCCAACATCTTTCCAATGAAATCCTCCTTCATCTGGCAGGGCGAGCATGAGCATGGAGATGAATTCGTTTCCCTCCTCAAGACCAGACCCGAACTGGGCGATGCACTGGAACAACGAATCATCGAACTACACCCATACGAAGTACCATGTGTACTACGATTGGGTGGGCGGGCGAATGAAGGGTATGAGGAATGGATCACCGCAAACACCCGCACTGAATGAAAAATCGCTTCAGCGGTTGTTTGATGAATGGAAGGTGCTCAGAAGTTACTATGAGAGCCAAGGTCATCCTCGGAATCCTGTTGCTCTCTGTTTTCACTCCAGTCGCTCAAGCACAACAACCTGACATCACTCAGGAGCACTGGTATCACTCCTATCTGACCCTGACCAATGATCTACAGGCGTGGGCTGCTGACTACCCTGAAATCGTTATGCTGACCACGGCTGGAACCACTGTTCTTGGTAGACAGCAATGGGTCGTTCAAATCAGCGATTGGAGCAACGAGATGAAACCGGATGGGACCTCCAAAGAGAAGGTCTACATCGATGGAGGACACCATGGAAATGAGCATCTGGGTACCGAATTGGCGTTTCTGACTGCTGAATTCTACATCGAAGGATGGAACGATGGAATCCCTGAAGCCATCGAGGTTCTACAGAACACCGAACTACACATCATGGTTCTGCTCAATGCCGATGGAAACGACATCGATAATCGATGGAACATGAACGCTGTGGACCTCAACAGGAATTACGATCATCATTGGACTTCAGAAGAGACTCGAAGTGGAGATGGTCCATTCAGCGAACCTGAGACTCGAAACAATGCAGATTACATGGCGGCCTTCGTCACCCAGGCAGATCTCTATGTCACCATGCATACTGGAACTTGGATACTGGCTTATCCATGGGGATTCACAGGAGAAATGCCGAGTGATTGGGAATTATTCGAACATATTCGAGACACCATCCACGAAACCATCGATCCGGACCTACCGGTGAGGAATGCCAACGCTGGCATCTATCCAACCCATGGAACCAGCAGGGACTACGGATACGGAATCATGGGCTTCCCGACCTTCACCTTCGAGACCGACGATGAGCAATTTCTTCTCGGTACCGTAGAAGCACTTTCAGATCGATTGTCGGTAGAACTGGAGGTCATGCGATATCTGATCACCAATGTCTCAGACTGGAGAGCAAGATTACACCTCCATGATCTGGTCATCGACGAAGACAGTGTTTCAGCAACCGTGGTCAACACCGCGAGAGCAAGCACTTCGAATGCCACCCTGTGGTGGCTACCTGACGGAACTGATACCACCAACCTGAGCGTCACCAACGAGTTGAACGATGAAAACCGGACATTCACCCTCTCGTCAGACGATGCTATCATGATCGGTGATTTCTTCGCTGTGAATGCTACCAATTCGACCAATATCTCGTTCAAGAATCCACAAGGGGTATCCGAGGAGGGGGTCTTCGTACTGGTATACCAGAAACGTGTCATCGACTCTTCAATGGCTGTAGTGGAAACTGTTCACAACGATGAGATATCTTTCGCCTCGCCTGATGATGGAAACTGGCTGGGTGGTTGGGGAATATTCGACCCAACTGGATTCCTGATCACATTGCTTGCCGCAGCATGGTGGGTCTCTCGCCGCTCGCTCTGAAATTTGCTGAAGCAGTGCGAACGCTCACATTCACACTTCCTGATCATCATCGATGCCGGCAGTCAAGCACTCAGGTCTCGTCGCTGATAATCACAACGTAGTCTTGACAAGGGCAACCATTCTCGGGTGTTCAGGTCGAGATGATGAAGGTCGAAGTGGAAGAAAGTGGAAACGTTGTGGGCACACTGCTGATACCGATGTTCGAGGATGCCTGTTCAACGGCAGAAATTGATGTTGATGGAGTAGAACAATCACTCATCGAGATGGTTGGCCACGTCATTGACAATGACGACTTCAAGGCCAAGGCTGGCACAACTCTGACCATCCACAATCTGGCTGGAAAGGTCATTCTCATGGGGCTCGGTAAGTCCAAGGACTTCAACACCGATTCTGCCAGAGAAGCAGGTGCATCTCTGGTCTCCAAGCGAGGAAAACAACATGGAACTGAATTCACCGCTCGTCTGACCTCCATCTCGGATGAACAGGCTGTGGCCTTCGTTGAGGGAGCGCTCCTCAGGGACTACAAGTATGATGAATACAAATCGAAGGATGATGATGATGATGACGATGAAGATGACCTCGTTATACAT
>Ga0315334_10001369_pt1 | contig 14968 bp, 7 predicted proteins | sample M150034915metaG_FD_205555 | JGI IMG/M metagenome (GOLD analysis project Ga0315334, IMG submission 205555) | Ammonia-oxidizing marine archaeal communities from Monterey Bay, California, United States - M1 500m 34915 | ecosystem: Environmental > Aquatic > Marine > Intertidal zone | place: USA... | reverse complement strand
GGTGTGGTACCACCAAGTAGTAACCATCAGGGCGGAGCGCATGTCTTGATGTGTGACGGTGCAGTGGTCTTCATCACCGATTCGATTGAAGCAGGTAACCCGAATGCACCCAACGTACGCCGACTCGGCCCGCCAAATTACGCAGCACCCGGTTCCGCAAGCCCGTATGGTCTGTGGGGTGCACTTGGAACCAGAGCTAACAGTGAAACGATCGAAGAGCAGTTGAACCAATAAGTCGGCTGACCGAAATCATACGATCATTTTCCGAGCCTCCTCCGTGTATGCGGAGGAGGTTTTTTGTGGTCGGTTGGTTCGTTCGACCTGAGACGGCAAGCCGTAAGAAAGAAGGGGACGGCTAGCGATTCACGTCAATTCCGCAGGTTTGCCTTCCAGTTGGCAATCCGCCCGCCGGGCGATTTCAAGCCACCATCAACGGCGTCGCAGGTATCATTCTCATGTCGCGAAATGCAGGTGCGGTCCACTACAGATCGTGCTGTTCCGTCTCGCATCCGCAGTCGCTCTCTATCGGAGACACATTACTGCCGCCGCAGACGGTCATGTCTATTTTCCGTCCCATGAACCACAAATATCCATCGTCGTCGAATCTGCGCTACATGATGCCGGTAGTCCAAAGGAACGATAACGAAGTTGCCTTTAAAACAGGCAAGGTACGTAACCACTGTTTCCTGGCAATTGGGTAGCAGCACCGCAACGCGATCAATCGGATGCACGCCCATGCGTCGCAGACAGTTTGTGAGCCGGTTTGCATCGGCGTCCAACAGCTTTGCCGATCAACTACGGTCGTGAACTTCAAGCACCGTCCAATCTGGATCTGTATTGAGTAGAGCTGCGAGCAGTTGGTCGATCATGTTTCACGCGAATCGCAGAGGGTGACAATCAAACGGTATCTGATCGAAATTGCGACGCGATTAAGCGCGAGACCTCAACTCATCAACTTGGTCTTGTATGCCCTTGATGGTCGCGTTTGCATCAGCATTAAGCCTTATTTTGATCCACGCAACTTTCAACCACGCATAGGCAATCAGGCAGACAGTGAAAGGCATGAACCCAAAATCCGCCAGAAACGGGATATCGGTGTAGGGAATAAAAATACTCATGATGCCGAGTATCAGACACAGCACCGTTGCACATCCAAAAATACGAAAGGCGATGTACAACTGACCTAAAACGAACTTGACATTAACTTCAGTCGAACGCTGCCTGTCAGCCTTGCTTATTTCCCCGTCGCGCCGTTGACGATCCCGAGTAAGTCGGTCCACTGTCACAAGCTTCTTCGCCACGGGCTCTTCTTCTGACCCCGTCTCCTGCTCATCACTCATCCTTCAAACTCCCAACTCGAGTATCCGCATCGCGCAACATCAATGGGCCGCAACGCAACAAGCTTACCACATCACCCAACGGTGCGATCCTTGATTCAGTAGCGATTCCTCAGTGAACAATTCCTCAGTGAACACGGGGTTCGGCGAAAGCGGTAAACCCCTCCTGAGACAATCAAGCACTCTGACGAAACAACCCGTCAATTACCAAATTCTACCCTGCCGATTACCCCATGCCTGGCTCAGCGCCCGAACGAGACACCGCTTCACAGCTGAAATAGCAGCTTTCGCATTCAGGGCAAAGTCACTGTTGGGGTATGTAATTCAGATTGTAATAGGCCTGCTTATGAAGTAGCGGTAGACCGTTGCTAGCTCGCACACCATCCGAGTGCAACTCATGCAGGTGACCTTCCTGCAGGCCGTCTACGTAAAGTCGAACACTCTTGCCATCTTGCCCGGCAACTGCTCGAGTAATTTTTGGCGTGGTGTGATCCACCTCTGGACTGCCGTAGGAAGATTGGAAAATGTAGGTGTAGGTTGTCATCTTGTAGGAATCGAGATTCTCAACCGAAGCCTTCTCAACCGAGTCGGTGAACACCAATTCAAAACCATCAGGTTTTGCTCGCATCTCAAGAATCTCGAAGGGCAGCTTCCCGGTCCAATCCACCCGTTCGACCGCAAACGGCTTACGTCCCCTTGAGCCCCATCCGCGGTTCGTCCCCCCCACAAACATCTGTCCCGTGTCTGTCAATTCCAACCCTAGCGAACCGCTGCCGAAGTCCTCCAGAAACGGAAAGCAAACACCCTGATAATGGCCTTGCACCTTCTCGAGAAAGCACCTCATGACCGTGCTATAAGACTGGTCGGTAACAAACATTTGATTCTCGAACGGTCCGAACTTCCCCCCTGTGGTATCACAGGTCACACCAGCAGCCGATTTTCCCATTTTGTTGTAGGGAAACAGAATCGCTGGGGGTTCGTATTTGGGCAGCCGTTTGGCTTCGGTCATGAATCGGCTACCGCTCTTTGGTTCTTCCGGCTTCTCGCCCATGAAAGGTTCTGCCAGTTTGTACCACTCAAAGCCCCCGGGATGACCAACGAACTTACCAACGGGAAGATGCTTAAGACCGCAGGTTCCATTCCAAGGACCCTGATTATCGGTGTAAAACATGTCACCCAGATGGTTAGCTCCGATGCCACCGGGAGAACGCACGCCGCTACACGTTGGGATCATCTCACCACTCGAAGTGACTCGCACGCACCAGCCTCGGTAGGGTACCTGACTGCTGAAGGATCCGGTCAAACAGAGGACAACCCAGATGTCGCCGTTCTTGTCGAACTTGGATCCGAACGCATACTCGTGATAATCACCGGATATTTCCCAACCATCGTTGACGATCTCGAACTCGTCAGCTTCACCATCCCCGTCGGAATCACGCAATCGTGACACGTCGGAGCGTTGCGTTGTATACAGCCAACCGTCACGCTCGGCCAAGGTCAACGTTTCGTGCAAGCCATGCGCGAAGCGTTTGAATTGACTCGCCTTCACCTGTTTGGCATTGGGATCACTGATCATCCAGATCTCACCTCGGCGGGAACAGACCGCCATTTTTCCATCAGGCATCAGCTGAAAGCCGCTGGCTTCCAGCACAACCCCTTCGGGAGTTTCAAAGCGTGTGATCGGGTAATAATCAGATTCCGTCGGAACATCTTGGGCAACCAACGGGCTGACCATCAGACAGAACAGCAATGGGAGATAGATTTTCAGGTGCATAGTTATTCAATCAGGGCTACCAGACAATTTGTTGCGTGATCGTGGTGGCGCCGTTGACCGGCACCAGGATTTCAGAAGAGCCGCCAATGTCGCGGACAATGGGTTCGGCGCCAGACGAATCGACGCGAACCCGAACCGTATCATTGATCAGGAACCAGCCGTCGGCGAGTGCCTCGATCGTCCCACTTCCGGCCCGGAAATAAATGCCGGCCTTCTCGTTCTGACCGGTTGGTGTGACTTTGATTTGTCGTGCAAACGTTCCGCTGAATTCACCCGCAACCGGGATCGGGGTATCCTCAACTTCGGCATCCTTGAATCGATAGCGGAAAGTGGGGCGTCCCTGCTTATCAAGCCGATAACCCAGGAACTTGTAACCGCGTTCCTTAGGCGCTGACTCGGGCCAGGCGGTTTCAGGATCCGCAAGCACCGCAACAGCAGCAACCGTTTCCAGTTTGGTAACGCTACCCCCGAGGGGAGTCTGCCTTCCCTGTCCGCGGCCTTCCCAATGCTTGGCGGCATCAATAAAACGATCCTGCCAAATCAGCGCCAGCGCCATTCGATCAGCGTCCCAGCACAGGTTGGCCCGTTCTGGATAACCGACCGCAATGCCGCGTGCTGTGACACCTTCGATGAAGTTTCGGTAGATGACGGGTTTACCTTCGGGCTTCAACTCGATCATGCCACTGACAATTCCTTCGGGGACGCCGCCATTGGCACCCTTTTCAAGGAACGACCAAATGGCTGCCAGTTGTCTCGCCTGGTTACCCTCATAAACATTGGTAACCGTGCTTTTTCCCTCGGGATATCCTGTCGGCATTCTCGTTCCGGGACGGTACTGTTGCGGTTCAGGCAAGTACCGGTGAAACCAATCTTCCCGAATACGTGTTGCCATGGTATCCAGAGCGATGGCTTGAATGCCAGTGGATTTAAACTTGCCGTAAGTATGGCAACTGACACATGCCAACCCTTTGGCTCCGACCAACTGCCGTCCCATGGAAGCCTTACGCTGCGGCGTTTCTGCGCTGTCGCTCAAAGTGGCGTCATTGCGGCTATCCAACGCGGCCAAATGCCCGGCAAGTTGCCCTGCGTTCTGGGCTCCGAACTTCGGCATGTATGTCTTCATGTAGGGGCGACTCTTGTCACCATTACTGACGATCTGGTTCAACCAGTCCTTGCGCAGTTTGTCTCCGACGCCATCAAGAGGCGGAGGCAGACGCCCTTCATCACCCATCTCCGGAATGGCGCTGACAAACAACCCATTGCGATCGGACTCGGGCCCACCCTTGCCATCGCGTACGTGACAGGCATAACAGTTCAACGACGCCATCGTATGATTCAGCTGCATGTCGGCGGTCGGTTGACCGCTGGGCTGGCCCACTCGCAACGCCACCGCAATCGCATCGTTCTGGATGGCTGTCAGGTCGTAGTCGGGGACTGACTTTTCTGCTGACTCGGCCAGACAACCACTTCCGGCCGAGCAATCGGCAAGTGGTGGAGCCTTGAGCGTGGATTGAACCAGCTTGCCACCATCGGTTTTCACGTGACAGGCTGCGCATCCAAGTGAGGAAAACAGTTCACGTCCCTGATCGACTAGCGCAAGGTCAAAGGCGAATGTTTCAGGATCTACCACCACAGGTTCTTCCTTCACAGGAACATCTGCTGCGTCCCGGCTCATCACAATTGCTTTGTCGATCCCACCGGACTTGATCTCAGGGCCTGCCCAATCCAAGGCCAACACTTCTTCGCCACCCTTTTCGAACCAATCAACACGAATCGCGTGAAGTCCCGGTGACAGATCAAGGCTGGCCTCCTTGGACGTATTGGGATGCACCCCGTCATTATCAATCAATTTCTTACCATCTAGATACAGCATGCTCCCGTCATCCGAACCGAGTCGAAAGCTGTACTTGCCAGCCTTCCCAATGGGCAGGAATCCCTCGTAACTGATCACGACATTTTCATTTCTTCCGCCAACGCCTATATCCAGCCCCCGAGAAACGCCTGTTTTGTCCGGATCCATCTTGCTCAGGTCCGGCATTTTGTCCACGCCGACAAAGTAAGCCGAGAATTTCATATTCGGTTCCTTCGGCAAGTCGCGTTTGCTTCCAAATGCGACCCCCTCATCACCTGTCAGATACTGCGCCACATGCCGCCAGTTGTCCCCCCCCAATTCAAGCTGGGGCATGCGCCCCGAGGCTCGCACTGCAAGAGGATCCTTCAGAAACTTTTCCAAACTGGCACGGCTGTATTTGTCTTCCAATCCCACCAGGGGCACCGAAGTATCCGCGGATGCTTTCCTGCCATCACGCGGCATGTGGCAGGCAACGCAGCCTGCCTCGTGAAATAGACGCTCGCCCTGCCCCGTGTTGCCAGCCTTTCCGCCTGAATCAATCACATCGGTACCAACCAAAAAATTAGTAATCGCCAATGCTGCCTGCCCACGCTGTTCCTCTGACATCCCCGTCATCAAATCTGGCATCGTCGTACCCGGCTTCATTTCATGCGGATTGGCGATGTAGTCGACCATCCATTCGGGGTGCAGTCGTTGGCCAACCTTGTCTAAAATGGGTGCCTGTTTGGGCGGGATGGCTGCGACATAGGATTCATCCGCTGCATGGCAGGCAACACAATTCAATTCGCCAATCAAAAGTCGCCCACCTTCCCCTGCTTTACTGCCATTTGCATGAAAGCGTTCAAAGGATGGAACGATTGGTCTACGAACCTCGGCATCGATATCACGCGGGCGAACCCAGATATTTCGGAATCGAACGGGGTTGCCGTGATTCTGCAAATAGATCGGTCCATCTGAATTTCCTTCTTTGACAGGTGCGGCAGTGGTTGTACGGGGAAGCTCCACATCCCGGTGAACCACCACTCCGTTCAACTTTACAGTGATCTTTGCGTTCGATAGTTTTTTTCCCTCGGCATCGAACCGCGCCGCAGTGAAATCAACATCGTACGTTTGCCAAACCAGCGGTGGCAGGCACATGTTCAGATCAGGATCGCGAATGGAATAAAGTCCACCGGTCTCGTTGTTCTTGCCCTCTAGTCCGAACGAATCCAATACCTGTGTCTCGTAACGACCCTGATGGTACAACCCGCTATTTCCTCTGCCCTGACCGCGAGCCTTAGGCATGAAGGGCAGACGAAACTCAATGTGCATTGAATAGTCACCAAAGGTGTCCGTGCTCGTACATCCCTCCATCAGCAACCCGTCTTCTGTAATACGGGCTCCATCCTTCCAGTGTTGCTTGAGTGATTCTGGGCTACCATCAAAAAGAACAACGGCACCCGTTGGCGGCGCTGCCCCAAGGGTGGGACTTTTTCGTTCCACGCGCTTAAAGTTGCTCACCATCGCTTCGAGCTGTTCTGCATCGAGTTCAAGCTGTTGTTTGTCTTTGCCATTCCACCCTGCACCGGGTAATCCGTCGGTGTAAACCACAACGATAAAATCACCATCACCCTGGGCAATGGCCTGCAAGCCCCGCGTGGCATCAGAGTATTCACCCTGCAAGGCAAAGTCAGAATCCTGCTGAGCCTTCTCGGGGGTGTCGTAAACCTGCGCCTGTAAGACGCTACCCAAGCAAAACATTGCAGTAAAGACAGGAAATACAATTCGCATCATCAGGCGCATTTCAAGAAGGGAAGGCTAAGAGCCATGGGAATCAGTCACCGCGAATGAGGCAATCGCAAATCGCTATCGGCCAATTTCGCGGCAGGGCAGGTATTTTCGGTATGTCGGTCCGCGATTATGATCAAAACTGCGACCCGAGTGAACCCAGCAAGTTCACATTTTAATACATCCAGCCGGCTCGTACACGCAGTTCGTCTGCAATTCATTGCCGAAACGCAAATCAGTTCAGCTGGTACCCAATCTGCACGCATCAGAATCGCGTCATCGAAGATCTCCGCGCTCGCCCCCAGCTTTCAGATGCACCAGCACCGGCATGAGTATTCTAACGCGTGTCTTTGAGGACTCCTTTCAGACCACCTTCCGTGATCTGCGTCCCCTCGCACTCAACATGAACCAGATACCGAAGAGATTTCAATGAACCAAGCCCGGCGTCAGTGATTGCAGTCTGATCGAGTCCCAACCCCGTTAGCAGCCGCAACGCCGCAATTTGACGCATATCTTCGTCGGTCACCGACGTCCCCGACAGTTGCACCTGGCGAAGATTTGGCAGCCCTCGCAAAGCGCTTAACAGGCGTGAATCGAAATTGTCTGCACTGAATTCCACTGCGTAGATTGGCAATCCCTGTGCTTCGCTCAACATCCTGACTCCCGCCTGACGTAGAGCAAAAATGGAACGCAACTCATCAAGCCCCATGCCATACTTAGGTCCTGAGCGAATCCCAACACTGCCCTCATAAAACTCATCCGCCGTAATCTCGACCGCGCTGTGTTTTTCGTCCAGCACAAAATACTGGTCATCCAGCAACAGACGTGGATCCGCAATGTGCAAAAATTCGCCGGGAACACCAGCCCGTTCAAAGAACATTCGCAGCGTCCGTCTCTCGTTGGGAAAGGGAACTTTCAAATCTCCCCAGCCCCTAATTTTCCGCGGTCCCTCGATTGATGTGATCTGACCCCGCGGAAGCGAATCAGAATACAACACAGCACAAAAACCGTGATCCAGCCAACCAACAAAGAAGCCCAAAGGACACAGCAACCACACGATCGCTGTCGCCCACTGCCACCGTCCCTGGGGAATGACCGTAACCGTCGTCCACATGACCCAACTGCCAATAGCCGCCATGGCCAAATTCCACGGAATAACACTTGCATTCCAGTCGAGAATGAGAGGCGACAACGTCAACACAATGCCCAGATGCAGCGGGATACAGGCAATCGCAGCCCATCGGGGACGGAAACATCCCGCCAACCCAACAGCAACTTCAACAAATGCTACCGCGACTGCAAAGGGAATGTAAATGTGTTCTGGCTCGGGAAACCCCGCACGTTGAACCAACAAATAGGACGCATGCCCATACCAATCCGCGGATAACAACTTGTGCAATCCCGCCCAAAGCCAAGTCGATACCAAAAACCAACGGGCAAAATTCTGCCACGACGGCCACACGCATGCTGACATTAAAAGAGCAATCGCAAAAAACTGTGGTTGCAAACGGTATTGATCAAAGACCGCCGCAATGATCAGCAAAACCCAATGCAGCGTCATTCCTGGACGGGGCAGCGCAATGGTCAGAACTAACGAAAGAAATAACGGCCAAACGAAATCGACGTCCGGCACGGAAAACGTAGGCAGATTTGGCGGTTCGGCGCGGACGCTCCACAGCGGCAACGTAATCCAAAGGGTCGCACACTGGCATCCAACACCCAGCAACAACAGCAAGAAACGCGAGTTCCCAAGTCCAGTACACCCCCAATTGCCCCAAATCTGCCTGTACCAACGCTGGCGCAGGAACCTCAACGATACATCCGAAATCTCCGGTTCGTCGATTCCCAGGTTCTCCACCATCGATTCCGATCGTACGCGTGTTACACAAGCCAGCCGACCTGTCAGGCTAGCCCCTTCGCCCAACTCTTCCCTTTTTAACCCCACACCAGCGCAACTTACAACCGATCACCATCAGACTGCAACCTCGGAAGCCGTTTTTCGGAATGGCTACGGTTTACACACCACCTGTCCAACCTCTTGTGCCATTGTCGCACCAAACAGCGTGAATCAAATTCAATGATCCCACTAACCTCATCTTCATGTGCATGCGCCAAACCAATTCGGTCCCTGCGGCCCTGTAGTATTTTCATTCCGTGCGGCTCTGTCGTATTCAAACCCCGGACAACGCTCGCCCAACATTCCACGATCAATTATGATCAACCTATTGAAATCCTGGTAACTGATGCCACATCTGATCAAAACCGGCAACCGAAGCGTCTAGTTCGCCGCCTCTATTTTCCAATTCCATAACGAGATCCACGATGAGATGTCCCACCAAAATATTCTGCTTGCTTGTAACTTTGCCTGTGTTTTCCCATCCTACACATGGCGAGAACTGGACAAGGTTTCGCGGTGATAACGGACAGGGCATTTCAAACGAGACGCAGTTGCCAGTCAGCTGGACGGCTGCTGAAAACGTCCATTGGAAGACGCAAATTCCGGGAAACGGATGGTCATCGCCAATCATTTTCGGTGACACCGTTTTTCTGACCACGACGACCGAGGATGGAGCGTCATGCCGTGTCATTTGCATCGATCGCAACACTGGCAATTTACTCTGGAACGTCGAAGCGCATCGCCAGGCCCCAGGCGTAAAACGCAACCAGAACTCCTACGCCACGCCAACCCCTGTTACTGACGGCGATCGCATCTATGCCACGTTTTCAGACGGTACCATGGTCGCCGTCGATTTTGACGGCAATCTGATCTGGAAAAATTCAGATGTTAAATTTCACAGTTTGCACGGCCTCGGTGCATCGCCCATCCTTGCCGATGGACAGATCATCATGCCGTTTGATGGCAGTAGTCCGGACGACAAGACCTTGGGTTGGAAGATTCCCTGGGATCAAGCGGTTCTGCTGTCACTTGACGCAAAAACAGGCAAGGTACGTTGGAAAGGAAAACGGGGCGCATCGCGTGTTGGACATGTGAGCCCCATTGTTGTTGACCATGGAAAACAGATCATTAGCGCTGCGGGCGATTGTGTCCAAGGTTTTGACACCCGCACCGGTGAAAGGATCTGGTCCATCTACAGTCAAGGCGAAGGCGTGACTCCTTCGCCAGCTGTTGGAGACGGAATCATTTTCACTTCTTCGGGGTTTGAAGAACCCACGATCCGCGCCATCCGGTTGGGTGGAAAAGGAGACATCACCAAGACACACATCGCATGGGAACAAAAAAAGGGCGTCCCAGCGATGCCCTCACCATTACTGGTCTCGCCCAATCTATACACCATCACTCGCGACAACATTCTTCACTGCATCGACGCCGAGAATGGTGAGATCGTCTGGAACAAAAGACTGGATGGCACCCACTCAGCGTCACCCGTATATGCAGATGGCAGAATTTATGTTCTTTCTGAAACCGGCACAACTCTTGTGATCAAACCAGGAAACAAATACGAGGAGATCGCCAACAACGCATTGGACGAAAAATGCCTGGCATCGATGGCTGTATCCCAAGGCAATTTTTTCATACGTGGCGTCGATCACCTATACTGCATCGGACCAATCCGTTCGGCATCAAAGGAAAAATAAGAGTTGCACGCGTTTGCATCTGAACTGAACCAGTTGCTTGATGCCAACCGCCGACCGACCCGCAAAGCAGCTCTAGGGACGCCGCCAATAATAAATCGTCGGCATTCCGGTTGCCGGTTGTTGTACCCGCTGGCTTTCAACGAAATGCGTCTCAGCCCAAGTGGTCCACAAATCAGCCAACTTGGTTAGCTCGTCAGGTTTTTCCGTTGACAGATCCCTCGTTTCGGATCTGTCACGATCAATGTCGTACAGTTCCCATTTTTTCGAGTAGTTGGTCCAGACCGCTTTCCATCGTCCCAGTCTAACGGCGCGATTTCCCTCGTGCTCGAAAAACAGAGGTCGTGTTTCAACCTCATCCGCATTCCATGTAGGAACAAGGCTCTGCCCAGCCAACGGCAAAATGGATGATTCAGAGCCCGCCGTTGGATAGGTTGCCCCACCAAGATCAAGCAGGGTAGCGGCAAGGTCGATCACGTGGGCCGGTGTGCGATCAATCTGCCCATTTCTGCTCAAGCCTTCCGGCCAATGCACGATCATAGGTGCAGAGATACCACCTTCATGGTTGTAATGTTTATAGAGTCGAAACGGCGTATTGCAGGCGTTTGCCCAACCGGTCCCGTAACTGTGGAAGGTTTCTTTGCCTCCCATCTTGTTCAGCTCTGAACCGGCATAAAGCAAGTTCTTCGGGTAGGGATTGTTGTCGAACCCAAGCGGATCCCATTCTGCACAAGCACCGTTATCCGAAAGGAACACAAGCAAAGTGTTGTTCAATTGCCCCAGTTCCTGCAGTCGATCCACGACTCGTCCAACGTTCTTGTCCATGATCTGAACCATCGCCGCATACGTCGCCATCCGCTTAGCAAGATCTCGCTGACGTTCTTCACTCAACTTGTCCCAAGCAGGTATCTGCTGGTCGAAATAAGGTGAATCGGCATTTCGTTCGGGAAAACTTGGAACGTGCCCTCGAACCGATAGGGTTGCGTTCCCGTCGACGATTCCAATCTTCTGCATTCTGTCAAACCGAGCCTGACGAATTCTGTCCCAGCCTTGCTGGTAGGTATCGAGGCAGGATTCAATTTCGTCCTGAGGTGCTTGCAACGGGAAGTGCGGCGCGTTGTACGCAAGGTACAAAAAAAATGGATTTTTCTCTGTCGCAGCCTGATCAATAAAATCAATCGCATGATCAGTAATTGCATCGGTCGCATAAAACTCGCCCGCTGGATATTCTCTCCGGGCTGAATTGGCGGGCATTCTTACAAACAAATCACTTCGGTAGTAACTGGCGTAAGCCCGGTAGTGCCCGTAAAACTCATCAAACCCGCGTTGGACCGGAGTGCAGTCCGGGTTTCCTTTGCCTCGCAGGTGCCACTTACCCGACATGAACGTTCGGTATCCCGCATCACGCAACAATGTCGGAACGGTCACACATCGATCTGTCAAAAAACCTCGATACCCTGGCTTGTGATCATCAGCGGACATCGCCCCAACGCCGGCCTGATGCGGATAGAGACCTGTCAGCAGCGACGCACGCGTTGAGCAGCATCGTGCAGCGTTGTACATCTGCGTCATCCGTAACCCGCCCGCTGCGAGTTGATCAATTCGCGGCGTATTGATCTCTCCTCCATAACAGCCGAGGTCGGAATATCCCAAATCGTCCGCAAGAATCAAAACAATATTGGGTCGACTGCCATCGGCTGCGGTGGCAATGGGCAGCGGAAGTTGCAGAAAACTGTTCAAGACAGCCGTGCACAAACAGATCCTGATCATCATCCAACCTGGGCGGGCAACAAGGAGGCGAGCGAAACGGTCCAACAATCATTCAAAGCATCAACGTGACAGCGACGTTCCCCCGCGATACATCGCAAGACAGCCAGTCTACCAAGGAACACTTTCGCTCGCAGGATACGACACCCCGTTTAACAACCGGTGTGTAGCAAACGGGCTTATCTGCCTGCTGCCAATCACCGGCTTCTGCCTTGCGTGCCCCTTGAAACAACACGTTTTCCGGTTCAACTGAACAGGTCGACGAACAATGGAATCAACCTCCATTGCCCTGTTCGGGTACCTGTAGAAGTATCCGCTTTTCGCCAGCCAGTCCCCCAAAACTTCCATCTGGCGCGTAATGGATTACAACGCTCAGACCCTCATCCAGACTGCGCCGCCCCGCCTCCAGAATTGCTGAAACCAACAGTGTCTGTTGTGCAGTGGCAAGTTTGTCATGGAAATCGGACGGCTTAGCCTGCCGTGCTCGAATTGCGTTCGCCGCATCGACAAAAGCTGACACGCTACGGTACCCATATCCATCCTGCCCAGCAAAGTAACCACCTGCGTCGGGCGTGTACTTCATGAACAAGGGATTCGCGGACGCATACCCATTTGAATCCGTGGCAACTGAATAACCTCGGTGTGCTTGATCCACGGTCACTTCACCCTGGTGCCCCATGTAGAAAAAGCGTTGTTGAGAATGAACGTCCGAGGTCGGCGCAATCCAGGATGCCGTAAAGCTCGACGTCCCTCGGCTGCCAGACTGAATATTTTCCCAGTCCACAGTCAGGACGATCGCATCCTCGGTCGCAATCCCATTGCCTGACGCCACGCCAGTCGCAGCCGAAGCATGCACCTTCATTGGTCGGGCAAGTCCGGCAGTGACCCACACCAGAAAATCAACATGATGGGCATTCAAATAGTAACTGATATCGCTTGATTGACCTGCCCATTTTCGGAACGTCTCCAATTGCGTTTTCGGTTGGCTCATGTAGGACTGAAATAGGCTGAAGTCACCGAGGCTACGAATTCGATCCTTGGCGTCAGCGTAAATCGGATCCCAGCGTTTGTGGACTTCCATCGCAACGAGGACGTCGCACTTTTCAGCCGCTCTGATCAAAGCCTGGTGTTCGTGAGCAGTTTTAACCAGAGGCTTTGCAATCAGCACATGGCATCCCTGTTCAATCGCATCCATGGCAATTTGATAATGCGTGTCATCGGGCGTGAACACTGTCACTACATCACCCGGCGACATCGTCGACAAAGCCTTTCGGTAGGCAAACTTGTCTGACAGCACGTCCTCTGCGGGGAAACACTCAACCGTCAAATCCATGCCGGCATAAACATCACCAATGGCACGTTGCAGATGCTCACGAACCCCCTGGTGATTTTTGCCCGAAGTACTGGCTAACCGCAACTGATCTACGAACCCGCGGCGTCGCAGGTCAAATAGGGAAATCCCGATAACGCCCGCTGATTTATCAGACGACGCAGGTTTCCCATGCACATAACCTGTGGTGTATTCGCCTGCGCCGACCATCAAAGCGTTGACTGGCATTGATCGCCCCTTCCGTTCTCAAGTATCTGAAAGTCGATTCCGAAACCTACGAGTGCCGCTGCCGAACCTCGTTCCTGAATTGTTCAACATCAGGCAACGCCATGCATCAATGCAGTCTTGCCCTCCCACTACCGCAGACGGCACAGCATCAAGGTCGTCTGCAGTTTCTCGGGCTTGCAATTCATAAGTGCGAACCAAAAACCCCGCGGCAATGAACTTTCTGTTTTTGTCACTTGTGCGAAACATCAATACGGTGCGGCCAACCACGAAACATTTTGCCATCCGGAACACGTTCGGCGTCCATGCTGTGCAACTCGCAGGTGATCGTCATGTCGCGTTTATTGAAGACAACGATACCGTACCCATTCGCACCGGGTGCTGTCGCGGCCACCGTCAGCTTGTTCCCGAACCGGTCGTGGTGATTGCCCGATCCTGCGATCCCAGGAATCTCACGGCCCTGTGCTGGAACCGCGGGTCCCCAACTTCGATTCTGTTTGGATGCAAATGCTGGAACAGAATACGCCCAAGGCCCGTCGCCCCAATTCTGAACTCCGTGTTGATGCAGCGTCCCAAAGTGAATATCGCCAGAAAGCATGATTGCCTTTGATGGAGCAATTGCGCTGATCGCGCGATTCCGAGCGGACTGAGGCCAGCCATTTGCATCCATGTCACCGTATCGCACGTCATAATTTCCGATATTCACAAACGGAGACTGTGATAGAACCGCAGCCAGTTTCCGATCCCGCGCTACCTGCAGTGCCCAGTCCCGTACAAACGCTTCCTGAGTCTCACCCAGTAATTGCAGATCGTTGCGATCCAACAATCTGGCATCGAAGGCCGGATCCATGATCACTTCGGGAGTCCGATTGGGCCGTTTTGAGAGCGGGTCGTCGATAGCTTTCGTCACGACCTCCGAGGGAGGCGATTTGAACTTTCGATCCTCCAGAACAGCAAAACTCACTCCGCCATAATCAAGCGAAGTAAAATAGGCATTGATGCCGTCACCCCACGGACCTCTTGCTGCCGGGTCAGGCAAATGCCACGTCTGCGTCTGCTCGACCGCATTAACCCACAGTGGATGCATTGGGTATCCGCCAGTGGTTCGTACGCCGTTCATACGACGACCACCGTCACCCCAAAGATCACTTGCGTAAACATCGTGGTCATCGGTGATCATGATCGACGGACGATCTTTTAGAAGATCGCGAAAGGTTAGACCGAACCGCCGCCACTTCGCAAGATAGTTTGCCATTGCCTCTGGCACTTCAGACTCATCATTTGCCAAAATGATTTCACCACCAGCATTGCTTTCGTATATT
>Ga0315334_10001368_pt1 | contig 14968 bp, 17 predicted proteins | sample M150034915metaG_FD_205555 | JGI IMG/M metagenome (GOLD analysis project Ga0315334, IMG submission 205555) | Ammonia-oxidizing marine archaeal communities from Monterey Bay, California, United States - M1 500m 34915 | ecosystem: Environmental > Aquatic > Marine > Intertidal zone | place: USA... | reverse complement strand
TGGATTTTATCGCGCAGGCGCAATCTCATATGATGTCAAATCAATATGAAGGCCTTATGCGCAAAGCAAACTTAAAGTAAGGAAACACTATGAAAGTAAGAGCATCAGTTAAAAAAATGTGTAAAGATTGTAAAATTATCAAGCGTCACGGCGTTGTTCGTGTGATTTGTAAAGAGCCTCGTCACAAACAGAGACAAGGATAATTACATTGACAACGATTGATCAACAACGTAAAATTGCACGTTTTTTTCAGTTTAATAATTTGAGTGAAATCAATCACTCAATAATTGTATTTAAAGGGATATAGGTAGAGTTTATGGCACGTATTGCGGGAATCAACATTCCAACACATAAGCATATTGTAATTGGCCTTCAGTCAATTTTCGGTATTGGCGAAACAAGATCAAAACAAATTTGTGAAACACTTAAGTTGGATCCAACTACTAAAGTTTCTGCATTGACAGAAGGTGAGTTGGAAGAGATTCGTGGTGTGATTGCACAGTTTCAGGTTGAAGGTGACTTGCGTCGTGAAGTAGCAATGAACATCAAGCGTCTGAGAGACTTAGGTTGCTACCGCGGCATTCGCCACAGAAAATCACTGCCTTTACGCGGTCAAAGAACTAAAACCAACGCTAGAACTCGTAAGGGTCCTCGTCGTTTAATTAAATAATTAGGACAGATAGTTATGGCTAAGGCACAAACACCAAAAAAGAAGTCTAAGAAGATTGTTAGTGACGGTATCGCGCATATTCACGCGACGTTTAACAACACAATTGTGATGATCACTGATCGTCACGGCAATGCACTTTGTTGGGCAACTTCAGGCGGCTCAGGTTTTAGAGGTTCAAGAAAATCAACACCTTTCGCTGCGCAAGTTGCTGCTGGAAGTTGTGGCGAGAAGGCTCAAGCAATGGGCATGAAAAACCTTGAAGTTCGTGTTAAAGGCCCTGGTCCAGGTAGAGACTCAGCGATTCGTGGCTTGAACGCACAGGGTTTGAAAATTCAATCAATTACAGATGTGACGCCAATTCCACACAATGGCTGTCGTCCTTCTAAGAAACGTAGAGTTTAAGGATAAATTATGGCAAGATATACGGGTCCTACATGTAAGCTAGCACGTCGTGAAGGCGTTGACTTAGAGCTTAAGAGTGGCGTTAGATCGCTTGATTCAAAGTGTAAATTAACACAGCTTCCTGGCATGCACGGTGCAACTGCACGTCGTCAGAAAGGCACTGAGTATGGTTTGCAATTGCGTGAAAAACAAAAAGTTAGACGTATTTACGGCATCCTTGAGAAGCAGTTCCGTCTTTACTATCAAAAAGCAAGCTCAAAGAAAGGCTCAACAGGCGAAAACCTATTGTCATTCCTTGAATGTCGTCTTGATAACGTTGTGTACCGTATGGGTTTCGCTGCTACACGCGCCGAAGCAAGACAATTGGTTTCGCACAAGTCAATTAAGGTTAACGGTAAATTAGTGAACATTCCTTCATACCAAGTTAGTGCTAATGACGAGATTTCAATTAGAGAAAAAGCCAAAAAACAAAGTCGCATCCAACTAGCCGTTGAGCTATCAGAGCAGCATGGTGCCGTTGAATGGGTTGATGTTGACAACAAAGCGTTAAAAGGTGTTTTCAAGAATGTTCCGGCACGTGATGATCTTTCATCTGATATTGCAGAGCATTTGATCGTCGAATTGTATTCTAAATAGGAATTAAGTATGCAAGGTAGTCCAAAAGATTTTTTAAAGCCAAAATTGATCGATTCAACTGAATTGAACAAAAATGAATATCGTGTTGTTCTTGAGCCGCTTGAGCGTGGTTTTGGACACACACTAGGCAACGCCCTTAGGAGAACTTTATTGTCTTCTATGGTGGGTTCAGCCGTTACTGAAGTTGCCATTGATGGCGTTATGCACGAATTCTCTTCAATCGAAGGTGTGCAGGAAGACGTCCTTGATATTCTACTTAACCTGAAAGAGGCTGCAGTATCGCTTAACGCGACTGAAAGTGCGTCGGTTGTTATTGAGAAGTCTGGCCCATGCGAAGTGACTGTTGCTGACATTGAAGCTAACGCTACAGATGTTAGTGTTTTCAACCCTGAGAAAGTAATTGCCACGGTGAATGCCGGTGGAAAAATTAGAATGACTTTGCAGATTGGTACAGGGACGGGCTACGACGTTGCTGTTGCTCGTGATATCGAGGCAGAAACAATCGGCAGCATGCAACTTGATGCAAGTTTTTCGCCAATTAAACGTGTAAGCTTTAACGTTGAATCAGCGCGAGTTGAGCAAAAAGTAAACTTAGACAGATTAAACATCACAATCGAGACTAACGGTTCTGTAGGTGCAGAAGAAGCAGTAAAACGTGCTGCGACTATCTTGCAAGACCAACTATCTTCATTTGTTGAGCTTGAACCTGTTGAAGAAGAAGAGCCACAACCTACTTCTGACGACTTCCCGCCTATGTACTTATCAGCGGTAGACGAGTTAGAGTTAACTGTGCGTTCAGCAAACTGCTTGAAAGCTGAGCAAATTTACTACATCGGTGACTTGATCCAAAAATCTGAGCCAGATTTATTAAGAACACCAAACTTAGGTCGTAAATCACTTAACGAAATCAAAGAAGTATTAACTGAAAAAGGATTGGAGCTCGGTACACAAATCGAGAACTGGCCACCAGTTGATCTTATGAGTGAATAAGACACAAGAAATAGGATAAAGAAATGAGACATAGAAAGTCAGGTAGACAACTAAATCGTAATTCATCGCACCGTAAGGCGATGTTCAAGAACATGGCGAACTCGCTGTTCTTGCATGAAACTATTAGAACAACATTACCTAAGGCGAAAGAGCTTCGTCGTGTGGTTGAGCCATTAATCACTAAAGCAAAGAGCGACAGTGTTGCAAATCGTCGTAATGCATTCGCTAAACTGCGTGATGCTGCCATGGTTGCAAAGTTATTTACTCAGCTTGGTCCATTTTATAAAGACCGTCCTGGTGGTTACATCCGTATCCTTAAGGCAGGTTTCCGTACGGGCGATAAAGCTCCTATGGCCATAGTACAATTGGTTGATTTTGACAGCGGCGAAGAGGCCTCTGTTGAAGCAACAACAGAATCATAAAGGAACGATCGTATGCCAGCAATTAAAGTAAGAGAGAACGAACCATTCGATATCGCACTACGTCGCTTCCGTCGCTCATGCGACAAAGCCGGTGTTATCACTGACGTTAGAAAGAAAGAATTTTACGAAAAGCCTACATGGGTTAACAAGCGCATGAAAGCTGCTGCAGTTAAAAGAACGCACAAAGAAATGGCTAAGAACCGCGTACACCGTAAAAGAATGTACTAAACAAAGGAGCGGATAATGCTCATGCAGCGTTAACTAACCCTTCCATAAGCCCTGTTTAATCGGGGCTTATTCATAATTTAACCACCAACAATATACATTATGTCTGAGCTAAAACAACGAATTACTGACGATATGAAATCAGCAATGAAGGCGAAAGACAAGCAAGCCCTCAAGGCTGTTCGAATGATTCTTGGGGCGGTCAAACAAAGAGAGATTGATGATCGCATCGAGCTAGATGATGCACAAGTGTTAACCGTTATTCAAAAAATGGTCAAACAACGCAAAGACTCAATAACACAGTTTAAAGAGGGTGGTCGCACCGACCTTGTTGAAGTTGAAGAAGCTGAGCTTTCGATTATAAACAACTACATGCCAGAGCAGTTGAGTGACGCTGAAGTTGCCAGTGCTGTCGATAAGGCTATTGCCAATTCTGGCGCTAATTCGATGAAAGACATGGGTAAGCTGATGGGTATGCTTAAAGGTCAACTAGACGGCAAAGCAGACATGGGTGTTGTTTCTCAATTGATTAAGGCTAAACTGTCTTAATTCACCAACCCAACCTTGTTTGACTGTTTCCAGTCAAAAATTTCCGAATTTTTTAACATCAACTCTGAATAACTAACAAAATATAGTCAAATATTGGTGATTTTATGTCGTTTTTTATCTAAATGATGCCGTTTCCCGCTTGAAACAGCTTGTTTTGATGGTATTTCGATTAATTCCATTCTCATAATTTTGGATATTTTCTGATGAAATACTTTAAAGAAACCAAACTCTGTGAAGTGATCTCAACTGGCCAATCTTAAATACTGGCGTTTCCACGGTTGAGCTTGCTCCAAGTCAAAAGCCAGCTTCATCAGTAGTGCATCATCGCCAGGTTTGGCGTAGAAGTGAGCGCCTAATGGGTGACCATCAGTCGGCCAATACAAAGGCACACTCATTGCTGGTGCGCCAGTGCCATTAGCAAGCGCCGTGTTGTTAAGAAAGTGAATTAAATCGTTTTTTACATCATCAAATTGACTGTATGGTCCGGCATTATCTTGATTTAGAAAATCAAGCGGCTGCACCGGGGACAAGATAACGTCGACTTTTGCATCAAACATGGCTTGATTTGTAGTCAAATTTGCCCGCGAAAAATACTCGCTTGCTTGCTTAACTTCATCACCCTTTAGTTTTAATGCGCTAGGAGCCATGCTGGTGATATATGGCGATAGCCATTTATTTTTTACAAAATCTTTGCCGGTGACTTGTTCAATTAAGGCGATTAAAGGCGGTATACGACTGAGCATTATATTGGTAAAGTGCCGAAAATAATCTTGTCCAGTAACGGGCCATTGTTGCCACTCAACCAAATCATGCCCCATATTACTTAACAGCTTGCAAGTGGCCTCAAGTGCCTTGACTTGTTTAGCTCCAGGCTCAATAGATAGTAAGCCACCATAGTCAACCGCTATACGTAGTGATTGAAATGGTTTTTGGTTTAGTTTGCTAAAAGTTGATGCGGTTGTTGGAGTTGTCAGGTCTAGAAAGGTGGCACTGTCTCTGATACTTCGACTGATGACGTGGTGCTGCTTAATAAGGTCATGGTTACCATTAAGTTCAGTACACGCATTTAGCCCGCGACTGGGTTTAAAACCAAAGACGCCACAGTAAGAAGCGGGCATGCGAATAGAGCCACCACCATCGGTAGCGTGAGCCATTGGCACGTAACCTGCAGCAACTGCCGCTGCACTGCCGCCGCTTGAGCCGGCTGGAGAGGTGTCTGACCATGGGTTTTTAGTCTCCCCAAAACGAATGGTGTTGGTGTGCACAGAGCAACCAAATTCTGGCGTATTGGTCATTGCCAATAGGTTGAGGCCACCTTGATTCGCGGCTTTGACAAAGTCACTGACTTGTTTATTGTTTTGTTCTAGAGCGACGTGAGAGCCATTACTTCTGGGCAGCTCTGGCGTGTCTATTAGGTCCTTCATAAGCCAGGGAACACCACCGAAAATACCTTTGGGAAGGGGTTCTTTGGCGCGTTCCAAAGCTTGCTCGAAGCCCCGATTCGTTAGCGCATTGAGTTGAGGCTCGTTCGCCTCAATTCGAGCAATGGTCTGGGTAACTAATTCGACGGTCGATAGCTCACCAGTTCGTAATAAGTGTGCCAATTGATAAGCATCGCATTGCGTCAAATCAACCATGGTGTTTTATTCCATTATCAATAGGTCAGGGTTTTCTTCCATCAGCAGTAAGAAGTCGTCCAGATCCATCATTATTGAAGTTGGGTCTTGCATTATTTGCTCTCCAACTAATATTAACGAGAGCTCCGGTACGAATGAGATAATCATCAGTACGACCAACATCATGCCCACAAAGGGCACAACCGATCGAGCAACATCTGAGAATTTCTCCTTTAGTGCGGTCATCGCGACAACGAGATTAAAGCCAACCGGTGGCGTCAATAGGCCGATTTCAAGGTTAATCACCATAATGATGCCTAGGTGAATTGGATCGATGCCGTAAATTCGTGCGAGTGGCAGAATGATTGGCGCCAAAATAAGAATGGCGGCATTGATGTCCATTAGGGTGCCCACAATTAACAACACGGCATTTAAGCCTAATATGAAATACACTTTAGAGTCAATATTTGCCCTCATCCAGTCACTTAATAATTGTGGCGCTTGCTCTACAACAAGCAAGTCGTTTAGACACATGGCAATAGCAATAATTGGCGCCAAGGTGCCCACCAACTGACTGGTTTCAATTACCATTTTTTTCAATTGTGGAAGCTTCATCTCTCTGTAGACTAACAACTCAATAACCAGGGCATAGCATAGAGCGACTGCTGCTGACTCGGTTGCGGTAAAGTGGCCTGAGTAAATACCGCCCAAAAGAATAACAGGCATTAATAATGACCAAATTCCGTCTTTTAAGGCTATGAAAAATTCCCTAGGTTTGAAAGGGTGTCTAGGTAGCTTACGATTCTTAACCAGTGAGTAGCCTAGCAATGCTGCGGTTAGTAGTAGCCCTGGGATGAGGCCTGCTAAGAATAAATCGGTAATCGATGTTTGCGTGCTGATGCCGTAGATAATCAATGGGATGGACGGCGGAATAATGACACCCAGTGTGCCGGCACTGGTAATGGCACCGAGTGAGTATTGTTGGCTATAACCTTCTTTTCTAAGTGCTGGATAAAGGATGGTACCAACCGCTAAAAGTGTTACCATCGATGAGCCAGAAATTGCAGCAAAAAATGCGCAAGATAAAATACATGCTGCACCAAGGCCGCCTGGCCAAGCACAGGTGGCTGCACGCATGACGTTTATAAGGCGAGAAGACATGGCGCCATTGGTCATTATTGAGCCACAAAGGATAAACAGAGGTATTGAGAGCAGCACTTCATTGTTGAGTGCTCGCCACATGTGTTCGGTCATGAAATACAGGCGTTCTTCGCTGTACACCAAGATGATTGTGGAGACTAGAACAACAAGAATGGTGATAATGTTTTGTCGTAGTACTAATAATAGCAGTACCAAGCCCAGTAGATACAGCGAAGTCATGCAGCGCCTCCGGCCTCAACAGGCTTTAAATCGGGTCGGATAAAAAATACTGCGTAGCGAAATGCGGTAGAGAAAAAACCGTAAGCCATGACCCACCTAACAGTATATTCCGGTACACCGATGGTGGCTATTTTCCAGCCAGATTCGTTTGACCACATTGGCGCTCTAATATGCATTGCGTACCAATTCGGGTGGCTGAAGTTGTTTTGTAGCATTTGAAAGGCCACGACGGCCATAAATAAAAATAAAACGGCGGCCAATAAGTCGCCAAAACGCTCAATAAAAAGGCGCCATGAAGCAGGCGCCCAGTTATCGGCAAATCTCGGTCGCAGGTGTTTGTTTTGTCCAGCTGCCAAGCCCATACCAATATAGGCGACAGCAATAACCAAATACACTGCTATTCTTTGAATGCCGAAAATAGATTCGTTAAAAAACTCTCTGGCTGCCACATCGATAACAATCGCTAGGGCAACAAGAATGTAGCATGTTGAAGCTATAAAAGCCTCAATATTAAACAAGCGTTGCATGAAAGCAGCCATAAGAGTTCCTATTTATCTATTATTGGAATGTCAATGAAGCACGACATTGATCACGCGCCGCAAGAACTTCTGGCCATAGAGTCGCTGCATCGCCACCCATGTCTTCAACCATTGGAGCATACATGTCTTGTACCGCAGTTCTGAACGCGCCGTGTTGTGCATCAGTTAACTCGTACACTTGAATGCCAGCCGCCTTAGCCTTGCCTAGCAAGTAAGCCGCCATGCCGCGAACACCGGCACGTAGGTTTTGCTGTGGTTGCAATGAGTTCATAATTGCTGCTTGGTTGTCTGCACTTAAGCTGTTCCATAGGTCAAGATTCATTAGAATCGCACCCGCATCGTGTGAATCACGTGTTAGAGTGAAATGCGGAGCAAGCTGACCAAAGCCCATAGCTACGTAGGGGATAGTCTGCATTGATGCGCCCTGAATCAAGCCTGTTTGTAGTGCCGATGCCATTTCCATAAATGGAATATAAATACCATCATTACCTAAAGCTTTCCAGTAATTACGACCCGCTGGTGAAATAGAAGTGCGCATCTTAAGCGCGCGTGCATCATCTGGAGTCAGTACTTTTGACTGAGTCATCAGGTGTGTATAGCCCACCTCATTCCATTGGATTAACTTCAGATTTGCTTTCTCTACCAAAGGCGTGAAAGTATCAATCAAATAGTTGTCGTAAGTACAGTCGACTTCTGCATAAGAATTAAATAGATACGGTGCAGTAGCCAAAGCCATTTCCGGCACAAGGGCGGAAAGACCTGCTGTTGAGAATGCGCCAATATCAATCGTACCTTCAGATAACTCTCTTAGAGTGGCAACTTCAGTTCCTAATTGACCACCGTTGTACATAGTGATATCAATAGCGCCACCTGTGCTTTCAAACAAGGTATCACGGAATGCTTGACCGTGGTTTACCCAAGGTGTTCCCGGTGGTGCAACTGAGGCATAGCGCCATTGGTGCTCTGCTCCGTCAGCCTGTACAGCACTTGCAGCCAATAAGCCTGCACTTACTAAGGCAGTTGTAAAAATTGTAGTAATTTTCTTCATTTTTAACTCTCCTTTTATTGTTTTTATTGTTTTTTCTTGTATTTCCTTTTTCTTGTATTTCCTTTTTTATTATATTACTTTTTCACCACTCATTAGAACTAGCTTTCTAATTCTAGTTGCATATTGAGCTGTCTCCAGTTTGCCACGTTTGAGTATCCCAGCTGTGGTCGTTGCCAGAAATAGCGTGATCGACCAGTTTGTGCTTGGCTATCTTTCGCGTTGGGGTGCGAGGTAACTCGCGAATAAATTCCACATACCGAGGCACCTTAAAATCCGCCAATTTTTCTTGGCAGTGTTTTAAGATTGTTTGCGCTATGTCTTTAGTTTCTTGTTGCTCGTTATTTAAGATAATAAAGGCTTTCGCTTCTTCCTTACGAAGTTCGTCAGGAACACCGACAACGGCTGCTTCATATACTGCAGGGTGTTGCGTTAGTATTGATTCTACTTCGCGAGCAGAGATATTTTCACCTGAGCGTTTAATTATTTCTTTTAAGCGGCCGGCAATATAAAGGTAGCCATCTTCATCGATATGGGCAAGGTCACCACTGCGGAACCAGCCATCGACAAAAGCCTCTTGATTTGTATCTTCTCGCTTGTAATAGCCCAATAACATGTGCGGACGCTTTATGCACAACTCACCGCGCTTGTTGGCGCCTAGTTGTTGCATGTTCTCATCCATAATGCAAATTTCAATATCGCTATTAATCACCTTGCCACAACTGCCGCCATAACGATCGAGATCGGCATTGATTGGCATGGCGGTAACACCACCCACTTCTGTCATGCCGAAAGCGTCACGTCCAATGTTGCCGAATAGTCGGCGTAATTTTTCTATATTGTGCTTCTGATATAAGAAGGTGCTAACAAGTCGAAGCTTCCAAGGGTAGCTCTGCTTTTCGTCAAGGCCGGATAAGAATGGCTCGGGTAAAGCTGTGTAGTGAATTTGATAACGCTCAAGCCAACTGCCAAAGTGTGTCAAGCTCATTTGATTGGCAATATAAGCCGTCGCACCCAGCTCCATTGACATGATGAATTGCCATTGGCCATCCATGTAGTAAAAGGGCTGCCAAACCAATAAATTTTTTAAAATTTTGTTCTTTGATAGTTCGGCACCAACTTGTCCTAAATGCAGCCAATATTGTTGTGTCAGCATACAGCCTTTCGGAAAACCTGTGGTGCCCGAGGTGTATTGAATGCTAAATAATTTTTTTTCATTCATTGGACGGCTGGGCGCTTCTTTGCCTTCGGCTAGCGCCATCATTTGCTGCCAGTGATGATAATCTGCTGCTGCTGAGCCGTGAACAATGGTGTGTTTGAGTGGTAATTTAGAGAGATTAATCTCATCGAGTAAGGGTAGATATTGGCTATCAATAATGAGATATTCGGCCTCACTGTTCTCAAGGATATAAGCTAATTCTTCTGCTTTGTATGATTGATTGACAGGCGTAAGTACTGATCCTAATCGAGCCAATGCAAACCAGCTGATTAAATTTGTGGGACAGCTCGGCAGCATTGCAGCAACATGGGTGCCTGTACCAACACCTAGATCGTTGAGTCCAGCGCTTGCTATCAGTACTTTTTCGCCCAGCTCTTTGTAGCTCAGTTGAGTGTCCTCTTGAAACCAATGACCCAGTTTGTGATCACCATAACGCTCTACACACCGCCAAAGGAACTTATCAAGAGGGTTTGACATTATTTTGATTCTCTTTCACTTAATGCTGGTTGGGAGCTGTAAGCAAACCGTTGCAGTCGATAAACTTGTTCAGCGTAGTTCATTGCATCCTCTCGTGAGAGGTTGCGTGTTTTTTGAAAAACCTCCAGCTCGATTTGCAAAGCTTGTGCAGGATGGCGTGCAATTTGGTTGGCCAGTTCTTCAGCCCGTTGTAGTAGCTGATCTGAGTCAACAATTTCATTAATAAGGTGATTAGTTAAGGCATAATTGGCATCGACTAACTCACCTGTAAGCACCATGTACATTGCCGCAGTCTGCGGGATTTGATGTGCCATTTGCAGTGCACCTGCGGCACCGCCCATGCCAAAGGTAATTTCAGGAAAACCAAATTGAGCCTCGGTAGAGGCAATGCGCAAATCAGCCATTAATAATACGTATGCCAATCCCTGGCCAATACAAGCGCTTTGTATGGCGGCAATAATGGGTTTAGTGCGCTTGAGTTTTAAAATTTCACGCTCATAACCGGGGTATCCCAACTCATCTAAATCCTCACTATTAGAGAAATGACGCTCGAGTAATTGCTCTGAACTGTAATTTGGTCTTGGGGATTTAATATCGTCACCTGCACAGAAGGCTCTTTCGCCAGTGCTGCGCAAAATACCAACCTTTAATTCTGTGCTGGCATAGAATTCGCGCAAAGCCTCATAAAATTTCTTGTGCATAGTCGGTGTAAATACATTGACCGGCGGGTTGTCAATGATGAAGTGGCAAACAGCGCCTTGTTTAATAACTTTAATGCTCATTCGTTTAATTTTTATAAACCCTTGCGAGTTCATTTGTTATAATTGAAATTAGAACTTCTATTTTGTTTTGCAATTGTAACGAGGTAATTAGCAAATGTCAAAAAGTATCTTAACTTCCACCAAGAAGAGAGCCTCTGCGCCACAAAAGCGCAGTTTGGATTCTCAGCGAAAGTTATTATCAGCAGCCGAAGAGTTGTTTGCAGAAAAAGGCTTTCAACGAACAACAGTCGCAAACATTATTGAGCGTTCGAGTTGTTCAGTGGGTTCTTTTTATCACCAGTTCACTGACAAACTTGGGATTTTTGAGGTGCTGTTCCAACATTATGTAGACGACACTTACTCTGCTGTTGATAAATTTACTTATTCAAGAAAAACTGCCCCACATGTAAGTCAGGCGCTACATCAAATCGGCATGTTGGCCGTGGGGCAATTAAAAAGTCATGTAGGAGCGCGACTTGCTGCTGAAGAAATGATGTTTGATCGTCCAGACCTTAGAGCGGCCACTTTGGGGTTGACAGATAGATATATTGAAAAAATGTCCTCTGTTGTGACCATTTATCCCGATCAAATTGGACATAACAAGCCTATTAGAGCATTAGAGAATACAATTCAAATGATGGCCATGGTGTTAACGTCTCAAAGCTTACGACCTACTCACCACCTTCCTTTTGGCGATGAGGAGCTAGTCGCATTGCTTGTCCAGGTTGCTTGCGGTATTTTGCATGTTAAGGATGAGTAAATCTAAACGTAATTGGATGCAGGGTTTTCCGCCTAAGAAAGAAGCCATTATCCAATTTTCAGATGGAAGTTTTTATTCTTGGCCGCAACTTAAATGGAGTGTTAACAACATTCAACAATTAGTCCCAACCAAGACTGTTTGGCGGGGTTCAAGCGCTGCCAGGCCAACAATTGAACGCCATGTGGCCTTGGAAGAATTAAACATTACCAGCGAGACTGATGAACAATTGCCATGGCGCGAGGTGTTGCGAGCAACAGAAACGGATGCTCTGGCTATTATGCATGCAGGCGATTTGGTTTATGAAAGTTATCATGATTATGCTTCCCCACGTCAGAGTCATCTGATTATGTCTTGTGCTAAATCCATAGTTGGCTTGTTGTTGGAAATAATGATCGCCAATGCTGAACTCGACGATGCAATTTTGGTGGCAGAAATTTTGCCTGAGTTGAGAGAATCGGCTTGGGCGAACGCCACTCTAAGAGATGTACTGGACATGCAAGTTGGTATGGATTTTGATGAAAATTATCTCAACCCAGACTCAGAGGTTTGGCGGTATCTTCGCTGTGGTGGAATGTTGCCACAAGTCCAAGTCCAAGCAGAATGTTTGACCGATTACCTTCCTACAGTCAAAAAACAAGGCAAGCATGGTCGGGTATTTGCTTATCGAGAGCCAAATATCAATGTTGCCAGTTGGATTTTGCGCAGAGTGAGTAATCAGCACTTAAATGATTTATTAAGCGAGCAAGTGTGGCAATATCTCGGTGTTGAGAGCGACGGCCTGTACATGGTAGATCCTTCAGGCTCCGAAACAACGATGACACTTACCTTGCGAAGTTTTCTTCGATTTGGAGAGTGGATTAGAACAGGCGGCGACGGCCGACTAAATCCATCAATTAGTGATAAGTTATTTGCCGGTGGCGATGTGGATAAGTTTGCTCAAGCGAAAATACCGACAATGCAAGGTTGGTCGTATAAGTCATTGTGGTGGATAAGGCACATGTCTCACGGTAATGCTATTTGTGCTCGTGGCGCTCATGGGCAATTACTCTATATTGATGCCGAAAAGCAATTGGTTGTCGGCTGGTATTCAAGTACCGAACAAGCGCCAAGTCATCTACACGATCATTGGCGAATACCACTTATCGACGCAGTAGCCGACGCACTTTATGACGTTTAGCGTATTTTTCGCGCGACCTCCTGTTTGTATTCTTTTGGCGTTTGCTTGGCTTGATTAATAAACCAGCGTATAAAGGCAGATGGCTCCGTATAACCCAGTGAATATGCCACTCTTTTTGCAGAATAATTATCAGCCAGCATTGATTTTGCTTTTTTGAGCTTAAAGTTGTTTAGACATTGGCGAAAAGTTGTTTGGTGCTTGGTCAGCGCTCTTCGCAGAGTGTTAACACTTAGACCTAGGAGATTGGACGCTTCATTAATATTGATATTGCTGTATTCGTTTTCATAGCTATTAAAAACGTCCTCAAGCCTTTTAACAATATGACCTTCGCCAGTTTGTTGGGCAATTTTTTCTTTTGCCATTATTTCGAGTAAGCTTATCAATTTTGGATTGGCGGTTGGGTTCTGCTTCATAGACACTTCATTCGAAAGAATAATTGACGTGTGATTGTCTTCAAAGGCAATAGGGCAATGAAATAACGAGCGAATGACACTGGTCTGTTGTCTGGTTTTTGTTTTTGTTGTCAGTTTTTTAATCGGGTGGTGCATCGATTGGATAAAAGTAGCAAAGATAGACAGACAAAGGTTTTCGTATAAATTTGGATGCTCCACAAGCGCGTCTGCAACAAAGTGTATCTCCACGACGTTTGTTTTTTGAGTTAGGCTGATATTGATGCCGTCTAGTTCAAGATTGATGTAGGATTGAACCAGTTTAAAGCTCTCAATTAGGTTGGGAGAATATAGGGAAATCATTCCTAATATCTCAGAATAATTTGGCCGTATTTGCGCCATGCGTGCGTAATTGATAGCCACTAAGTCATTCTCAAAAACATCTTCCGCCTCGATAAAAAAACTCAAGAATAAATCAAGCGGAAGCGTCAGGTTATGATTGGCCAGAATGGCTGGAGAGATGCTAATTCTTTGGCAGATTTCATTGACCTCATCGGGGTAGAGGTATTGCAAGCGAGAGATTGATCGCCAAACAGTGCTGTGAACATTCATGAGTTAGAGGTCTCTATAAATAAAGTGTTAATTATTAGTTATATTGTGTTAATTATATACCGCCCGTGAAAAGCTATAATTTTTTTCATAAACAATGAGAATACCTTTCACGCGTTTACAAGAATTAACCAGGAGATAAAATGGCCACTGCAGGTGACAAGCTGTACCCAAATTTACTTAAACCCCTTAAGGTGGGCAATATTACTTTAAAGAACCGAGTTCTTATGGGATCTATGCATACTGGCATGGAAGAGGAATCTGACGGATTCAAGAATATGGCAGCTTATTTTGCAGCCAGAGCTCGTGCCGGTGTTGGTCTTATTGTTACTGGTGGGTTTGCGCCCAATAGGGCAGGATGGGCCATGCCTTTCTCTGAAAAATTGTCCACCAAAAAAGAAGCCAAAAAGCATCAAAAAATTACTGAAGCAGTGCATGCTGAAGGCGGACTTATTTGTATGCAAATCCTTCATACAGGACGCTACGGCTATCACCCTTTTGTCGTCTCTTCTTCGGCGATTAAATCACCCATTACACCGTTTAAACCAAGGGCGCTGTCAAGTCGTGGTGTGCTCAGGTCCATTAAAGATTATGTGCACTGTGCCAGTATGGCAAAAGAAGCGGGTTACGACGGTGTTGAAGTCATGGGCTCGGAAGGCTACTTCATCCACCAGTTTATTTCAGAGCATGTTAACCAACGAAGCGATGAATGGGGTGGTTCGTTTGAGAATCGTATTCGTATGGCGTTGGAAATTGTACGCCAGACGCGTGCAGTTGTTGGCCCTGACTTCATACTTATTTTCCGACTTTCGATGCTTGATTTGCTTGAAAAAGGCAGTACATGGAAAGAGGTGGTGCAGTTAGCAAAAGCTCTTGAAGAAGCTGGCGTGAGTATAATTAATTCCGGTATTGGCTGGCACGAGGCAAGAATTCCGACGATTGCAACAATGGTGCCGAGAGCGTGTTTTACTTGGGTCACAGCCAAGTTACGCAGTGAAGTTTCGGTGCCGTTAATTACCAGTAATCGTATCAATACGCCCGAGGTGGCTGAGGCAGTATTGGCGCGTGGCGATGCAGACATGATCTCAATGGCTCGTCCTTT
>Ga0315334_10001367_pt1 | contig 14976 bp, 16 predicted proteins | sample M150034915metaG_FD_205555 | JGI IMG/M metagenome (GOLD analysis project Ga0315334, IMG submission 205555) | Ammonia-oxidizing marine archaeal communities from Monterey Bay, California, United States - M1 500m 34915 | ecosystem: Environmental > Aquatic > Marine > Intertidal zone | place: USA... | reverse complement strand
TGAACCTGTTCATCCCGGCCGATGTCGACAAGTGGGACCTGATGATGCTGCACTTCCAGGCGTGGGAAAAGGGCATCAAGTCGCTCTACTACCTCCGCTCGAAGAGCGTGCAGCGCGCCGGTTTCGCCGGCGGCGTGGAAGCGGACAACACCGCCGATGCCGCGAAGTTCGAACTGGCCGCGGGCGCCGAGCAGACCGATTACGAGGAATGCCTCGCCTGTCAATAGTAATGTTGTGCTGTGTCTCATTCTATGGAACAGGATGGGGCTGCAGTCAATAAATGACTTGAAAAAGTGAGAAGTTGTGCCCTCATGGATCGGGAAACCCCGTAAACCATGAGGGCACACCGTCTTGCGTCTGGCTTTCGTCAATCCTGATCTTCTCGACCAGCCGGTCGACGAAGCCCTCATGCCGAGAGAGCTTGAACGGTTCTGGCACGAGCGGGCGGGCCCGTTGGCGAAGTCACTCTACGCCAGGATCGGGATCACCGAACGAGTCCCCTTCGTTCTCGATCAGAATTCTCATCCTCCTCAAATCCATCCTCAGTCCTCCAGCGTCCTACGCAAGATGACCGAACAGGTGCCCGGGCGGACCACCATGCGGACCTATGGTCAGCACGTCCTCAGGTTCGTCGCCACGCTAACGGAGGATGGCCATAACCTGACGACCGTCGAGCCGGGATACCTTTCCCAATACCGGGCTCGTCGCCTGGCGAGCACGACACCTCAGGGCAAGCCCCTGGATCCTGTCTCCTGGAACTCCGAAGCCGCCGCGCTGAAGACGATGTTCGATGCGACCGTCCTCCTGCGTCTGCGCCCCGACAACCCGACCGAACATCCGGCATTGCAGTGGTCCTTCAAGGGTGCCGCAGCTTCATCCGAAGAGCCCAAGTTCATCACGCTCGACCGCTTCCGTGTCTTCCGGGACGACGGGCTGATGGTAACCAGATCGCCATTGCGCAACGCCGCCTTCGCCGAAACCATCCTGACATCCGGCATGCGTCTCTACGAAAGCAGCAGGATGCCGCCATCGGCTGTTCCCTCTTGCGCCGAAAGCACCGGTGGTCGAGCGTTCACCTATCCCGTCCCTGCGATCGATGGAAAGGGTCATCGCGCCCGGAAAGTGCCCGTCGGCATCCATGCGTTCCGCCGCCTCCAGGCCTATCAACAGCTAGAGCGTCTGCCAGCGCTCGAGCGAAAGAGCATCTCCTCGTCCTCCGATCCGCTGTGGATCAATCAATCCGGTGGCATCATGGGCATCGGCGGCTGGGAGAAGGTCTTCGAGAACGCATCCGAGCGATCAGGCGTCAAGGTGACGCCGCATACACTCAGGCACACCTTTGCGGTCTACATGCTCTGTGCACTCCTGCGTCGGCATCACGACAGCATGAAGATCAAGGACAATGTCAGACGCCTCACGGAAGGCGGTCGCAGCGACGTCTACGCGACGATCTTCGGAGACCCCCTCCGCGCTCTCCAGCGTCTCCTAGGTCACAAGCACTACGAAACGACCTTCATCTACCTCGACGTCCTCAGCGCCGACGACTTCGTCATCGACGAGGCGCTGCGGATCTTCGAGGACACCCTGGGATCGGAGGAGGACTACCTTGACCTCATCCGCTGACCATAAGAACGATGCGTCCGATGACAGGGCCCCGCCGAGGCGAGGCCGGCCGCGGCGGAAGGTCCCGGTCCTCGACCGGGGTGGCATCCTCCAGTTTCCCACCCGATCGAATCCGAGCGATTGGCGGCATCGCCATTTCGAACGCAAGAACCCACTGAACTGGGACTTCGCTTCGGTGCGTCCTGCCCTCGGCAGGGCAATGCTCGATGCGGCCCACAGGATGTCCGGACCCGGCAAGGCTATCGCCACCGGCTCGACGGCCCTGGCCTACCAGACACAGAGCAAGCCCTTCTTCCTCTGGCTGGCAGGGACGGAAAAGGACGCGCGGGGTCAGGAGCCCGGCAAGGATGACACCATCCTCGATCCCCAGATCGTCGAGGACTTCCGCATAGCCATGGACCTGCGTGCGACGCTGGGGGAGGTCACCGGCACCACCGCTTATGCCTACAAGGCCGCGCCGCTGCGGATCCTGCGACAGCTATATCTCGAGGACCCGGCGGTATTGGGTCCGGGTTGGCGCGACGAGGATTTCCTTCCCGGCGAGCGGATCGACGATACGAAGCCCAACGCGCCCTATTCGCTCGCCGAATCGCAGCGCATCATCTCCGCTTGCGCGGCCATACTGCACCGGACCCACGATAGTGGCGACCCCGGGGACAGGGCGGTCATGGAGATCGCCGCCTTCGTCATCATCGGCTTGAAGCTCGGGATCGAGCCCGAATGCCTTCCCGTGCTCACGCTGGCGAACCTCAGGACCGATGGGCGGCGCATCAAGGTGCGCTACATCAAGCGCCGCGGCGGTGGCGGGAACGGATTTCGCAAGAGCCGGACCACCAACCCGAGCGATGGCGGCATCGACACCGAGGAGGAGGCCATCGCGGACGGGACCTCGTTCCGGGAAGCCGCCGGGGCCCTCGCTCTCCTGCGGGATCGAGCCAGAGAGAGGCAGGCCCAGGATGGCGGAACCGACGACGCGACACCGCTGTTCACCTTCCACTGCGCCGCCGATGCCTTCCGGGCATTCAGCGACCATCTCAACGAGAGCGGCCTAAGAGATGATCACGGCGGGCGATTGCCGATCGTCAGGAACAGGCTGCGCCCGACCTGGCGGACCCAGCGCACGATCAGGCATGGAGGCCGATTGTCAATCGACAGGTCGGACAACTCGGCCGACGTGCGCGCCAAGCACTATCTCGACAACGACCGTATCCGACCCTTCCTCGAGAATGCGGTCCTCGACGCGCAGGCGCAGGCCTGGGACCACGCGCTTTCCAGGCGGGTCATCGATCTTCCGAACGACGCATCCGACGATCAGGTATCAACAGCCGCACGGAAGGTCGAAGTCGCCGAAAACGACATCGCAACCGCGCTGTCCGGCGAGCAGGACCTGTGGCTCGCCAGCTGCCGCGACTTCACGAATTCCCCGTTCGACAAGCCGGGGACACCCTGCTCGAAGGCCTTCTTCGGCTGCGTGGTCTGTCCCAACGCTCTGATCACGCGTCGATCCCTGCCCGCGATCCTCGGCTTTCGGGCGCATGTCGAGCGGCGCCGCGACGAGATGGCTTCACCCGAGTGGGAGGCCCTCTATGGAGCTGCGTGGCGTGAGATAACCCATGCCATCCTCCCCCAGTTCGACCAACGCACCGTCGCAGAGGCGGAAACGATCGCCAGGGGGCTGGACATGCATCTTCCTCCCGAGATGCTGCAATGAACGCGCATGCCGGCCATATCCGGGCTCACGATGAGCGAGGCCAGCGGTCGCCCCACAGCGAATCGCCCATCCTCCTGCGTCGTCCAGACCTCACCGGTCAGTTCCACGCGATGATCTGGGATCTGACCGAGACGGATCACCATTCCGGTCGTGCCGAATCGATCTGCCGGATCGACTGGAACGACGTCGGAGAGAATCACCCGGGTTGGCTCATCACCTGCAAGGAACTGTGCTGGCACCGGCTGAACACGCCGTTGGCTACGCAGAAGACGATCGGCAGTTACCATGCCTCCCGCGAACAGCTGAGAATGAAGCGCTTCCTGCGTTGGCTGGACGTCAAGCACCCCGATGTCGCGGGTCCTCAGGACCTCCGCCAGCGGCACGTCCACGAATATCGCGTATGGCTGGAAAACCATGGGCCGGAAGATGCAGTCCGCGCCTCCGGCGCGAATGTGCGGACGGGTTCCTCATGCAGTCCGCAGACCGTCTGGAGCTATGTCCTCCCGATCAAGGCGCTCGACGTTTTCCGTGAACGCCTGAGTTCCCCACTGCCATTCTCTCCCTACGACGGCAACCTGACTGCAAAGATGCTAGGCGCAGGCGAGACCAGCGAGGAGAACACGACCGAACCCCTTCCGGACGAGGTCATCGCGACGCTCATCGACTGTGCGCGACGCTATCTCGAGCACTATGCCCCAACCGTCCTAGCGATGAGGGAAGAGATGCACGCATTCTGGGCTGATGGCAGGGCCGATTTTCCCGGCTGGAAGACATCACCTGGCACCTGCCCTGAGACGGACATCACCTGGATGCCGGACCGCAAGAAGGCGGCGCATCATCTCTACCGCGAGGAACTCGGCCATCTCGTCGCCGCCTGCCTCGTCGTGATCCTCTACTTATCCGGAATGAGGCCAGGGGAGGCCAGCAACCTCGATTCCGACTGCCTCGACCGTCCCGTCGACAGGGCTACCGGCCTCCGCGACCGCTGGCGCATAAGCGGGATACCGCTCAAGAAACGCGGCAAGGGCAAGGAGGGCAAGCCGCCACTCGTGGAATGGGTGGTCCCGGATATCGTCGCCCAGGCCGTGCAGATGCTGCAGAAGCTTCTGGCGCCATACCGCATGATGCACGGGTCGGACCTGCTCATGCTGAGCAAGGATGCCCTGCGCAAGCCCAAGTCGCGAGACAGGAAGCTGCTGCGTTCATCGAAGACCGGCTATCCACTGTCCGTCACGTCCATCGGGAGCCTGATCAACCTGTTCTACGAACGGGCAAGATGGCAGCGGGATGCGATCGTTCAATCAGACCCGAGCATCGCCCCTGCACCCGATTATCACATCAAGCCGAGCCAGTTCCGGCGCACGCTCGCGAGGTTCATCGCCAGGCAGCCCTTCGGCATCATCGCGGGACGCCTCCACTATCATCACGTGTCGACGGCCGTCTTTGAAGGATACGCAGGCTCCGCTTCCGACACCTTCGCACTCGATGTCGAAGACGAGCGCATCCTCGCGGGCATTGATATCCTCGAGGAGATGAGAAGCGATGCCCGGGCAGGCTGGCGGGCCGGGCCAGGTGCCAGCCGCGTCCTGGCTGAATGGGAGAACGTGCGTGAAGTGGGGCTCGCTTCGGCCGTGGTGGACACGTCCTCGAAGGGGGCGGTTCTCGACAACAGCGTGCGCAAGCTCGTCCAGACGGTCCATGTCGGCAGCCTGAGCTACTGCGTGTTCAACGTGAGCAACGCGCTCTGCCTGACGGACCAGGAAAAGTCGTCACCGGGCGCATCGCCGGCGATAAGCATGTGCTCTCCGGACAAGTGCGCCAATTCGGTGATAGCGCCCTGCCACGTTCCCAAGTGGCAGGGCCTGCTCGACGAGGTCCGGAGACTATCCGGAACCGCCCGGAGCGGACCGCAGAAACAGTCACTCAAAACGGCCGCCGAAAGATACGAAGGGGTGATCGCCAAGGCACAGGGAGGTGGGAATGGAAAAGATTGACCAGACCTCCTTCGAGGAACTCAGAAAGGACAATGCGGACCGCCTTCACGAACTCGACGTGTTGGCGGGAGGAGGCGACCTCCGCGGAACGGAATCGACCGAAAGGACGATCCGGGCCGGAATCGACCGCTTCTGCCGCGGGACCACGCAGACGGACGGCTCCTGGACGGTCGTCAACCTGGTCGAGGAGACCGGCGTCCCCCGGCCGACGCTCTATCGTTACAAGCGCGAACTCGAACTCTTCCAGAATCTTGGCGCATCGGCTCCGCACGGCGGCGCGCGCGAAGAGCTGAAACGCCTACGGAGCGAATTGGCGGCAGAACGCGAGGCGGCGAAGGCGGAACGCGCGCGACACCGCAATGCCGAAGCCGTCCTGGTGGAGCGCATCCACGCACTATCCCTACTGGTGGCTTCGGCGATGGGAGAAGATTCGCTGCCGCGAATGATCGAACTCAGCAAGCCGCCGGAATAGATCGGAGTTCAGGAAATGTCGCGGGTAATGGAAAAAGGGTAGGAAACACCTATCCTGATGAAGTGGAAGAGAAGGGAAAAAGCAGATGACGCATGCAGCGACCATTGCCGAAGACCGGCTCGACGCCGCCCTGGCACTTCCTGGCGCACGACGCTCCCTGCGCGTGGCGATCGGTCATCTGAACGTGTCCCTTCCCAACAGAGTGAGCGAGCGGGAGCTGCTCGGCTCGCTACTCGACATCCAGCCTTTCTCCACCGACAGGGTCTGCGTCAGGGAGTTCCTCAACGAGGCCGAACTCGAGACGCTGTCCGACCTCGTGACATCGGGGGCCATAGGCTACGATCAACTCGCCGATGCCGCCTCGCTGCACCTGCCTTCCGGACACGAGACGAGGAGGTGGCTCGATGACCGCAAGGGCCTCTGAATGGCGCCAGCTCCTCGACAAGGCGCTCCCGGCACTGGATCACGTGTTCGGCGCGCAACCGGAGAAGACGGATAGCCCCGACTGGACGCTCGGGGGCGGCACCGCGATCGCCATCCAGATCGACCATCGCATATCCTACGACATCGACATCTTCGTGCCCGGCACCGCGCTCAGGAACTTCGTGCCCGCGAACAATCCTGCTTCACGCGGCATTTCCGAACGCTTCCAGTGGCCGGGTCACTACCTGAAGTTCGAGCTCGACGAGGGAGAGATCGACTTCCTCTCCCCACCCTTGCAGACCGAACCGGGATTCGAATGGGCCAGATACGGGGATCGGCGGATCGCCGTCGAGACTCCCGAGGAAGTGATCATCAAGAAGATCCGATATCGATCGGCCAAGTTCACGCCTCGTGACGTCTACGATCTGGCAGCCGTTTCCCAGGAAAGGACCGCCCTCGCCACGATCATGTCGGAAGAGACATCCGACGCCTTACCGCGCCTCAAGGAGTCGCTGCGCGTATTGGAGGCCAAGGGCGGGACCGATCTGTCCCCCTACGTCACGCCAACCGCGAAGGGGCGGTCGATCCTCCCCGACGCATTCCGCATCGCCCACGCGACAATCGGCGAAGCCATGGGCATGGCGGACCGGGCTTCGCGGCAGACATCAAGTGATCCCCATCGATTCCCGCCGCCGGATCGAGGCATTGGCGACTGAGGCGACAAGGCTTCTTCTTGCGCTGCTCCGCATCGGAATCGGAGATGAAGAGCGGTGTCGCTGCTGAACGATGAGACGTTGGAAAACGGTGTATCCACATAGGGAAGGAAAAGGCACTCCTACGACCTGACGCCATCACCGCTTGGATGAAGTTGAAGATCCGGATGTGGAAGATTCCGGTCCGTCGTCCTATATTCGAAATGAAGAACACAACGCAGAAAAGAGGAGGCTCTCTCATGGCTGATCAGGATTTCAGCCAATCCGACAGGGCCAAGGCAAAGCAGGCCGCGCGCGACCTCGATGAATGCGATCTCGCCGCCGGACGTATCGATGTCGCTTCGCTTCAGGAGCGCAACGGGTTCATCCCACGTGATATCGCTCGGCGCGCAAGAGTTCGTCAATGGAATGAGCTCGATTGATCGCCATGGAGCAAGGCATTCCTCGCTAACCATAAGAACTAGGTCGATGGCGATCTTAGCTTCGAGCGAGCTAGTCGCATAGCACCCGCTTGAACCTCGGCTCCGGATCCTCTGCGCGAGGATCGGAACGAACCAACACAACAATACACATCGCGTCCACCCGCGGAGGCCTTCGCCTCTGCGGGTGCTTCGCCGTGCCCATCTCAAAGGAAGGAGACCATCATGAGCAATGTCTGGTCGCGAATGCCGCATTGGTCGACGCTGGTACAGCGATGGACCGAAGCGATGGAACGCCACGGCGTGGACCTCGAAGAGGGGCTGACGACCGTGGTCGACGTCGTATGCGACGACCTGTCCGAATTGCGGACCGTCTCGGGCCTGCGCCACATGTGGATCGATCGCGGCTCGAGCCTTTACGACCGTCCCATTCCCGCCTTCCACCTTCTCTCGCTGGAAAGTCAGAAATCGCGCCTGCACGACGCAAACGAAGTACTGCGCGCACTTGGCGAGACCGGTGGGGACCTGGAGCTGGTTCCTGCCGTGATGATCGCCGCAACCGCCGCCGGCTATGACGATCACGACGACAGCCTGCAGGCGGCGGGAAGAATGGCCACGGCGCTCCTCGAAGCACATGCGATCAATCCTCCTCGGCAGGACAGGCGGCCGGTGTTCCTCATGGAGGACCGGTTCGACCTCGGTGGACTGGCCTCGGAACGCCTCGCCGACGCGCTCGCACGCGAACATGCCGGCATATTCCGGAGCATCATGGCGGCGCGCATCAGGTACCTCGTCAAGACCGCGGATGGTGTCCGCATTCCCAGCCGCGAGGAGCTGGCCATCGGCCTGCCCGGTGAATTCGATCTCGCCTTCGGTGCGCGTACCAGACCAGTGACGAGTGGCTCACTTGACGGCGCACGTGAGGATACCACCAGGGTCGCGCTCTCCAGCCTCCCGCGCGACGAACTGATCATGATCCTGGACGCGATCACTGCTGGGCTCGCGGCGGGTTGTCACGACATCGATGCGGTGACCAGTTTCGATCCCGAACGACGTTCGAGCAGCTACTTCGGACCGGCCATCCGCGCGACCGTAGACGCCAATACGAGAAACGGATGGCTCCTCCGGGTGAGCCGCCCCACTCTGATCACCATCAAGCCTGAGGACGCCGATTCCTGCACGGTCCTCGTCGGTCTGGACGGTTCGGTCAGGACCGAGGACATCGAGGCGCTGGGCAGACTCATGGAGCGCGCCATCGAAGCCGGTAAGCGCATCGACGCCGAAGGGCTCAGGATCGAGGATTGGGAGCATGTCGATCCCCGTGATCTGCGGGTGGACAGCCTGACGAGACGCATCGCCCACCTATGGGGAATTGATCTCATCCACGATGTCCGGTGGAGGTGGGGTGACGAAGGAAAAGAGGATCCGACCCCGATCTCCGAAAAGAACGTCCGTTCGATCGGCCTCAGGGCCACTGACCGGAGAGTGCATATATTGCGCCAGTGGCTGCCTTGCCCGCGCGATGGAGCGTTACTGTTCGAGGACGACGGACGGACGCAAACCATCCGGACGCCTCGTGCCATCGGCCGAGACGCGTTGGACCGGCCCATCGCGGAAGTCCTCGGTCAACCCGATCTGGCCGATATCCATGATGTGATCGTCGACGACATCATGACCGATGCGGACGGAAGAAGCGTTCTCTACCTCCGCTCCCGTCCCACTTCACTGCCGTTTCCCGACGAATTCCGAAGAGCGGAGTGAGACAGACAAGCCATGATTTAACCTTGGAGAACTGGCGACCTTGTCCTAGAATCAGGATGAACGTCATTCTCCTCCCAACCGACCGAATGACAGGAGAAGAATCAATGAACACCACGTTGCACAAATGCATCTGGCAGGTGCGCAATTGCGCAGTGAGACACCCTCACATTCTAACTAAGGCATGCCAGTAGGCCCGTGATGCTGGCAAGCCGCGGGGATCGCCCCCTGCGGCTTCACCTGCACACAGGACAAGAGAAACCCCGCCGCCGGACATCCGGGGCGGGGTTTTCTGCGACCCTTGCAAGGGTCGTCGGAGGCGGGCGTGTCAGGCGACCGCCTTGTTGCCCAGGTCTTCGGGAATCCGTGCGGTTTCCTTCAGGTAGATGCGGTTGTCGTCGATCTTCTCGACGTCGCCAAGCGCGAGGAAGTGGTGCATCGAATCGGCGCTGTCCGACTTGGTCAGCTTGATCGCGTCGCCTTCGACTTCATCGACGGTCCCGACATGCTGTCCCTTGCAATCGGCGACTTCCATGTGTTCCTTGATGCGAATCTTCTCGAACATAAATTTCCCTTTGTTTTCGTTTGCTTACACCATACCAACGGGCGGCCTGCTGGATCGGTCCACGCTTCGTCGAAGCTCATGCACGGCAGGGCCGCGGCCTCCGGGAAATGCTGGCCCACACAAACAATGGCGCCCCGCCTCTGGGGGAGAGGCGGGGCGCCTGGGGCTTGCGGACATCGCCCGCAAAAGGGGAAACCGAACGATGTCGCAAATCCCCGAATGTGTGTGCCTGCGGTCAGGCGCCGCCTAGCGGCCGGGCCGCATCGGCGCGCGCGCGCACGTCGGGCCGCGCATCATCGCCATCCGCGGCGGCGGCGGTATCGGACGCGTCTGCACTGGCGCCGCGCGCCGTGTCCTGTTCCATCGCGCCATCGGCATCGCGCGCATTGCCATAGCCCATCCGCGCTTCGCCCTGCTCGGCATCCGTGTGCGGCTTGGCCGCGGGCTTGGCCGAGCCGTCCTGCGGCGCTTCGGCCTCGCGCCATTCGGCAGTGGCATTGCTGTGGACGTCGCGTTGGTCGTCGGGGGCGTATTCACCCATGGTGTGTCTCCTTCACCCGACCAACGGCGGGGCAGGCCCCGGCGTTCCGCCATTCGCCGCATGCGCGACGCGGCGGGCCGCACAAACCCCGCAGAAACCGTTTTATCCCCGCCGAATCATTCCCGCTTGCCTTCGAATCCCGGGTCTGATTCACTATATGGGACGTTCACGCTGAAAACCGGAGAACCACCAGATGTCGTTGCTCGAAGCCCGCAAGACCTACAAGCCCTTCGAGTACCCCTGGGCCTACGACTTCTGGAAACGCCAGCAGCAGATCCACTGGATGCCCGAGGAAGTGCCGCTCGGCGAGGACTGCCGCGACTGGGCGCAGAAGCTGTCCGAGCACGAGCGCAATTTGCTCACGCAGATCTTCCGCTTCTTCACCCAGGCCGATGTCGAGGTGCAGGATTGCTACCACGACAAATACGCTCGCGTGTTCAAGCCGACCGAGGTCAAGATGATGCTGACCGCCTTCTCCAACATGGAGACGGTGCACATCGCCGCCTATTCGCACCTGCTCGACACGATCGGCATGCCCGAAAGCGAATATTCCGCCTTCCTCGAATATGAGGAAATGGCCGACAAGCACAATTACATGCAGCAGTTCGGCGTCGACAATGACGAGGATATCGCGCGCACGCTGGCGATGTTCGGCGGCTTCACCGAAGGCATGCAGCTGTTCGCCAGCTTCGCCATGCTGATGAACTTCCCGCGCTTCAACAAGATGAAGGGCATGGGCCAGATCGTCAGCTGGTCGGTGCGCGACGAATCGCTGCACTGCGAGGGCATCATCCGCATGTTCCACGAATTCGTGCGCGAGCGTGATTGCCTGACCAAGGCGGTCAAGGAAGACATCATCGACATCTGCCAGAAGTCGGTGCGGCTGGAAGACAATTTCATCGACCTCGCCTTCGAAATGGGCCCGGTCGCGGGCATGACGCCCAAGGAAATCAAGAAGTACATCCGCTACATCGCCGACTGGCGGCTGGGCCAGCTGGGCCTCCAGCCGATCTACATGATCGACGATCACCCGCTGCCCTGGCTCGCCCCGCTCTTGAACGGCGTGGAGCACGCCAACTTCTTCGAACAGCGCGCCACCGAATATTCCAAGGGCGCCACCACCGGCGACTGGAACACCGTCTGGTCGAGCTTCGACAGCCGCAACAAGGCCAAGGCCGCGAACGAGGAAGGCGCCGCGCAGGACGACGGCCCGGGACTGTTCGGCGAAGACGCTGGGGCGCAGGCGGCGGAGTGATGCTAGATAGCTGGCCCTTTCTTCGCTAGAACGATTTTGGGAGGGCAAAAGTGGCGCAAGAACGAAAGCTAGCGGTTAGCGCAATTAATGTGCGGATAACCGACCCTGCTAAGCGCGAATACGACGCGCTTTTTCGATCAATTTTGCGGCAGCGCTTCCCGGTAAAAGTCTATAATAACGACTATTTAATTCTTACTGCGTTCGGAAAGTTCGAATCAAAGAGGATGTCATGGCTGGGCGTAGTTGGGCGCTTCACTGACATTCCGGACGACGCGGACTGGTTGGATACTAGTACGCTCAAAGAAGCTGATGAAGACGATAAATCTCGTATAGTCATTCCGGACAACCTGAAGCCCAACTATGAAGCGTTTTATTGTGGTCTTTTCCCAAAAGAACACATATTCGTGTTTGAGACGTTTTCAGAATCTGAGCGACTTTCTCCGCGTCACGTACTAAAATGGCTTCGGGCGGCGACAAAAACTAAACGGTCGCTTGAAAGGTTTGGTCCTGTCGAGGTCGATTTGATCCCTGACTACGACATACTCGAAAAAATCTTAGGGTCGGATACGATCCGGCAACTAGAGATCGTGATTCGAAAACCAAACCCTGACCAGTACACTGCGGAGCAATTCAAGGCTGCCGAAAACAGGCTTGCCGAACTCAAAGCCAGAGAAGAATTGCTTGCTTACAAAGCGGAAGAGGATGAATACCTCGAGCTCAATGAGCAGACCGAGGCCCTAGCGAAGGTCGGTGCGGAGAACGGGAAAGTCAGGGCCCGCTTACGGGAAGACGGGGCTATGAAAACTGTCTCGACGGATGACCGGCCGATCGAGGAGCACGAAATGTTTGATCCCGACGACATCTCACCGACCGTCAAATTCGCCTCTATCGCGTTAAAGCTTTTGGGGAGAATAAAGACCAATAGAGGTTGAGACTAATGCTGCACGCCGTGAAAGATATCTTTCGACTCTATGGTGGCAGGGCCGCGATTCTCTCTTCGAACTACTTCTACGCGTCGCTATTTCTTAGCATTTTGCTTTGGCGTGATGCCACATCCGGCCAGTGGGCCGCAAATATCAAGGATTATCTTCCCCCTGTTTTGGGTTTCACTTTTGCTGCTTTGGCAATTGTGATGGCGATTGGGGATGACGATTTCCGGCGCAAAATGGCGCAGGTCGAAACTATTCAAGATGGCGAGTCTGACCTTGCTGTAATTTCCGCAAGCCTATGCTGGTTCATCCTAGTCCAAATCTGTGCGGTACTGTTGGCATTAATTTTCGAGGCCCAACCAATCCCGACCTTCTGTCACCTCGAAGGGGTGCCAGCGAGCTGCTATTCTGCGATTACCGTTTCTAACGATGTTTGGGGTTTCTTCGGTTGCTTCTTGCTGATTTATTCATTTCTATTGATAATTGCAGCAACCTCACAAATGTTTACGGTTTTTCGCCTTTATTTGGGGTCATCCAAACCGAAATAGGTATTCCCTGCTCAACACCACTCCCTTCTCCCCCTACCCCAATAACCCCTCGCGCCGCCCTCACGGCGCATGAAAGCCGCCAGCCGGTCCTCGCTGCCGTCGGGGCGCAGGCGGTAGACGGTGCGTAAGGACCGGCCGTAGCGGTCGGTGGGTTCGTCCAGCCGGTGCGTCATGCGGAAGGGGCCGCGGTTGAGCCAGCCTTGCAGCGCGCTTGTCGAGGCCGCGGCCTGCACCGCCTCCGCCGGGCATCCGGCATCCGTCTCCGCCGTGTCGATCCCGACCACGCGCACGGCTCTATCGCCCAGCTTGAACGTGTCGCCATCGACCACGCAGTAATAACCGCGCCCGCGCCCGCAGCGGGTGAAGCGCCCCTCGATCACCTGCGGCTCGCTCGACAGCCAGCCGGGGGCGGGAAGGACGCCGGGCAGCGCGAAGACATAGGCCAGCGTCGCCAGCGCGATCAGCAGCAGCAGCGGACGCATCGAGACCCATGCCTCGCGCCATGTCGGCTGCCGCGGCTTGAAGCGCACGGGCCGGACCGTGCGCCTGCCTGCGCGCCGTCGCCGTTTCGGTTTGAAGCGCGTGATCCTGCCCATGACGCGCAAGGATAGCCCCGCGCCCCGCGGGTGCAATCGTGCTCGCCTGCGTGCATGCGCCGCTGCGCAGGGCCCTTGCTTCGCAGCGGCGGGAGTGCAAGCATCGCGCCCGAGCAACCTTCCGCTTACAGGAGACCTGCCGATGACCACCCGTCTTGCAAATTTCGCCCTTCCGCTGGCCGCTGCGCTGGCGCTTGCGGCCTGCGCCGAGGCCGAGGATCCCGCCTATGAAGTCGATGCCACCGATGAGGGCGGCGGCGAACTGATCGTGGCCGAGCAGCAGCCCGATGCGGTCGAGGTCGACACGCCCGACACGCCGATGACCAATGTCCCCGAAGAGGACGCGGAAGTCCCGGCCGAATAAGGGGCGGCGGCCCCGCCCGCCGGTGCGGGGCGGGGTGTCGCAGCGCAGGGCGAAGGGGTTTGCGCGCTACCAGCCCCAGGCGGCGGGCGGCGCGGCGATCGGCGTGCTCGCGTCGAATTCCACGCGGAACAGCCGCGTCGGATCATTGCGCCGCGTGAGCTGGTAGACGAAGCGCGCATTTGCCTGCGCCGCCGGGTCGACCTCAACCCGCCAGACATTGGTCAGCGAGGCGTCCAGCCCCTCGCGCGTGAACAACGCCACGCTTTCGCCGTCGACCGGGAAGTCCTGCGCTAGCGCGCTGCCGGCATCCGCGCTGGTCCCGCCATAGAAGGTCACCGCATCGGCCTCGCCATCGTCATGGCGGTGGTCGTGCTTGAGCGTAAAGCGCGTGGCTGCGCCTTCACCGTCGCGCGTCACGATCCAGGTCCGGCTGCGGTTCCAACCGGCGGGGGCCTCCGGGTCTGCGACATGGAAGGCGATCGCCACGCGGGCTTCGTCGCATGCGGCCCAATGCGCCACCATGCGCTTGCCCGCCCAGTCCGCATCGCGCGCATCATCGCTGGCGAGGCCGCCCGCATAGGCCTTGCCGCAATGGCTCGACAGCGCCTGCCAGAACGCCTCCTGCGCGGTCGCGGAGGATGGCGGTGCGCTTTGCGGTGCGGGCATGGCGCATCCCGCAAGCGGGGCGGCGATCAGGGCGGACAGGATCTGGGTGCGGGTCATTGCGCGACCCTAGACCGCGCGCGGCGAAAGGGAAGCGTTGCCGCGCGGCCGCCCGCTGCGCGCGCTTTCCTACGCGGGGGCGCAGCGGCTATCGCGGGGCCATGCCTACCGCCCCTCTCCCTCGCCCCAGCCAGCCCGAACGGGACCATCTACGGCTACGCGCGGTTTTTGCGTTTGGACCGTGGTCCATGCGGTCCATGTCATCAGACTGGCCGAGGGGGAAACCTACAAGAGTCCAACACGGCTGCGGGCGGAGGGCCGCACCGCAGAAACGCAAGGGGGCGGCAGGATCGCCTGCCGCCCCCGGGGCGGCCGCGCGGGGCAGGGAGGGGGTGCCCCGCG
>Ga0315334_10001365_pt1 | contig 14994 bp, 10 predicted proteins | sample M150034915metaG_FD_205555 | JGI IMG/M metagenome (GOLD analysis project Ga0315334, IMG submission 205555) | Ammonia-oxidizing marine archaeal communities from Monterey Bay, California, United States - M1 500m 34915 | ecosystem: Environmental > Aquatic > Marine > Intertidal zone | place: USA... | reverse complement strand
GTGATGCAGAAATGTTTTTACTTCGTTGGAGGCGCTCAATTTTATCAATTTGTTCCCGGATTTTTTCTTTTTGAATATTCAGACTATCTGATTGAGAGACATCTTTTAAAATAAGCTGATCGTAGGTGTTTAACATATTTCTGAAATCAGTTTTCAAATCTTTTGACATGTCTCCCACATACGAAGAAAGCATTTTATTCATGCCTTGTATTGTGTCCTGATAACGAGTATTTATTTGCTCACATTCTGAAAGTGAGTTTCGTTTATTTGACCACAAAAAGGTCATAATCCCTATACCAGTAATTAGAAAAAATATTGTTCCTAGATAGATTTTATTGTAATTGCCTGATCCTGATCCTGATTCTTCTTCTTCCATTTTAATCTAATATTAATGTAAAAGTACTTAAATTATCAAATGCATTTCTTCTGAATAGTTACGTCTCTGAGGAATCTTTTTATGCTATCTGATCCTACAGCAGTAAACCTGCTATCAGAGCTAGCTGGGTATGGTCCTCCGTGATGCATGGCTTTTGAGACTGTAACACCTGTGGGGACGTCATTTAATATTATTCTTCCTGCTTTTTGAATGGCAAGATCCAGTAGCAGTGCTTTATCTGTGGATTCTTTAGAATTATCAGAGAATATCGAGCAAGTTAATTGACCTTCCATAGTATATAAATACTCTCTCAAACTATGAATAGACTCATAATGAACAATGGTACAAAAAGGGCCAAATATTTCTTTTTGGAGAGCTGAGTGTGTTTGAAAAAACTTCTCATCAACTATTAAAATTGAATTTTTGACAAAAAAATCTTCTCTACATTTTCCTTGATGAAATTCTGCTTCACCTGAAAGGTTTCTTATTTCGGTAATTTTTGCTTCAAAATTTGATTTTATATCAGGATGCAACATGGGTCCATCTGGAAATTTTAAAAGCTGGCCCTTAATTGAATCAGTAAGTCGCCTACCCTGAGTTGTGTTTTTGATGAATAGTATCCCGGGTTTGGTACAGAATTGTCCCCGGTCATTACAAACTGAATGAACCAATTTCGTTGCTGTAGATTCAATGTCTTTTTCAAGGATGTCCTCTAGAAAAAAAACTGGGTTTACACTTCCCATTTCAGCGAAAACAGGAATTGGAATTTTCCTTGAATTTGCATACTGAATCATGGATATACCTCCGTTGATACTACCAGTAAAGCCAATTCCCTTGATTTCTTCGTGTTTTGCCAAATAAGAGGCGACATCATAGCCATCATCTAATACATGTGTAAATGTACCAGAGGGAAAGGAGCTGGCCTTAATCGCTTTTTTAACTACTTCAAAAATGGCTAAACTGGTGCCTGCATGATAAGGATGTGCCTTTACAATGACAGGGCACCTTGCCGCGAGAGCGGCAACGCTGTCTCCGCCAATAGTGGAATATGCTAAAGGGAAATTACTTGCACCCATAACAAGTATGGGGCCTAATGGTTTCTTGGATTTTATGAGAAGTTTATCCTGTTCTCTTTCCTCAGTTGTGCAATAGGAATTATAGTTATCGGACAAAATGTATTCAGCAAAATGGTTTAATTGAAAAAGAGTTCTGTTAAATTCAATTTCAAATCGATATTCAGTCAATCCACTTTCTTCACAATAGACTTTTTTAATAGCTGCTTTTGCGTCAATCAAATGTTGTTTTATCGATTCTAAAAGAGAAGATATTTCTAACATTGATTTTGAGGCAAGAATAGATGCCGCTTCACGGGCCTCCTGGATCTTTTGATCAATCTCCTGAATAGAGGATGAACAATATTCCTCTTTATTGTATTGATTCTTTAAAGGATTAAACGTCTTAAAAGAACTCATTGTACTCATACTACGTTTCTGAGAGAGTAAAAGAATAGCTTTCCATTATTTGATTTGACAGAATTTTTTTACATGCTTCTTCTACTTTAATTTCGGCGTTTTCCTTTGAATCAGCATCCACGAAAAGCCTGATATGCTTTCCGATTCGTACTCCATCAATTTCAGGAAGTCCAACATTACCCATGGAATTTGATACCGCTTTACCTTGTGGATCAAGGAGCGCATCTAATGGCATTACATCAATTTCTGCTTTAAACTTCATTTTTCGATTTTTTGAACGAATGATACATTGAGATTAAGAAGTACAAAGTTATAATAATTGGAATTGAAAGCACCTTGAAAATCGGAATACTTACGAGTGCAATAAGTAAAAATGCAATCTTTAAATAATTTTCAGTTTTCGATGTTCCCTCCAGTTTCATTGACATTAAAGGAATCGGTAGAATCAATGAAACAGCGAGCAAAATACTTACTACAGCCAATGTGTAGCAATCAAAAAGCAAGTGAACCAATTCAGGTTGGGAATTCCATTGAGTTAAATGTGTAGAAAAGTACAAAGGGAAAAAACAAATTATTATAGCATTCAGAGGTGTGGGTACTCCAATAAAGTCCTTTGATTGTTTCGTATCAATATTGAACTTGGCTAATCTGAAAAGAGAAAAGAAAGGAATCAAAAAAGCTACAAAGGGAATATACTTTATGGAAGCGTTAAAATTATTGTGAATATCATAGAAAAATGCATTGATCCAGTGGAAGAATTCATTAAAAACATAGTATTCTCCTCCATTGGTATTTTGAATGATATAATCAAATTTATCAAGCAAATGAGGCTGGTCAATTCCAAGTAAAATCATAAAAAACATTAAAAACCCTGGTGCTACACCGAATGTGACAAGGTCTGAAAGGGAGTCGAGCTGTTTCCCCATTGCACTTTCAAGCTTTAATTTCCGTGCAACAAACCCATCTGTAAAATCAAAAAAGGCACCTAAAAAAATGAAATAAACAGCCAACTCGAGCTGCCCACTAAAACTCAAGGAGATTGATAGTAATCCACAGATTAAATTAAAGCCCGTAAAGACATTTGCGAGATTAAACATTGGTTCATTTGTTTTTTATAGAGTAATCAACGGGTATAACAAAAATAAATTACGCAAAAACTACAATACAAATAACACAATTTTTTGCCAAATCTGTTGTTATATCACTAAATTAGTTGCATGATTGGAAGAAGTATATTCATTTTAATTATTTGTGTATCCTCACATTCTATTAAGGCTCAGAGTGTAGCACCAAAATATTCGAATGAATTTTTGTCTCTTGGAGTTGGTGCTGAGGCGTATGGGATGGGTAATGCCGTAGTTGCTGAGGTAAATGACGTGAATTCAATTTACTGGAATCCAGCAGGATTGACAGGTGTAAATCAATGGGCTCAAGTGTCTTTTATGCATTCCGAATACTTTGCTGGGATTGCGAAGTATGATTATTTTGCTCTGGCACATTCCATAGATGAAAACAGTACTGTTGGTTTGGGCTTTATACGCTTTGGTGTGGATGACATTCCTAATACCACTCAGCTTATTGATAATAACGGTGTTATTAATTACGATAATGTGAGTTCTTTTTCGGCTGGAGATTATGCATTTCTTGGCAGCTACGCAAGAAAGCTGAAAGTCCCAGGCTTGAGTGTTGGTGGTACAGCAAAAGTAATCTACAGACAGGTTGGGGATTTTGCCAAATCATGGGGATTCGGAGTAGATGCTGGTTTAAAATACACTATGAATGAGCATTATACCTTTGGACTTTTGGCCAGAGATGTTACTTCAACCTTTAATGCATGGGTATTCACATTAGACGAGCAAACCCAGGATGTATTCTTGCAAACAGGTAATGAAATCCCGGAAAACGGTCTAGAACTTACTCTTCCGCGATTTATCTTTGCTGCGAGCACAAAATACGACCTTGGAAAAAAAGGCTTGTATATGGGAGGTGAGCTTGATTTGGACCTTACAACAGATGGGAAAAGGAATACTTTAATAAAAATGAATCCAGTATCGATTGATCCACATTTTGGAATTAAAGTAGGATTTAGGCAACTCATTCAGGTAAGAGGTGGTCTATCTAATATACAGCAATTTTCAAACCTGGACGACACAAAATACTGGGGTATTCAACCTAATCTGGGATTAGGTGTAGCATTTAAGGGTTTCTCTCTTGATTATGCATTTACCCGTTTGGGTGCGAGCGAAGCTAATTATTATACACATATTTTCTCCATAAAGTTAAGGCTAGATAAGCCTAAAAATGCGGAAAAATGAAAAAACTGATTGGTATTTTATTTGCCTTTTTGATGTCTTTTCAATTAGGTGCTCAAACATATGGGAACGAATGGATTTCCTATGATCAGCGCTATTATTCATTTTCGGTAGTTGAAACAGGTGTACATAAAATAGATTATTCTGTTTTAATTAATTCTGGTATTCCTTTAGAGACCATAAATTCAGCTAATTTTCAAATTTTCGGTAAGGAACGAGAAATTCCTATTTATGTGGAGGATGGGGGAGATAATGCCATAAATAATGGAGACTATATCCTGTTTTATGCAGAGCGAAATGACTGCTGGCTTGATTCCACACTATATGATGACCCATCCTGGATTGGCAACCCGAAATACAGTCTTTATAACGATACCCTTAATTATTTTTTAAGCTGGAATTCTTCCAATTCGAATTATAGGTTTATTGAGGAAACCGATACAGACTTTAGTAGCTACATTCCAGTTCCTTTCATTTATGATGAAATTTTTTCCTTTTATAATTCTAATTACAATGAAGGTGAAAAATCCTCGAGTGCTTCAAGTTCCTTTTTTGTTGCAGGTGAAGGATGGGGGAGTGCTCCTCAAAATGGTGCTAATGGCTATACATGGAATTTTAATTCCTTGAATTTTGATGAAATATATCAGGGTGCAGCGTCGCCAGATATCGAATACAAATCGGTTGTGGTGGGTAGTTCGAATGCTGTGATGACTCCAGGTACTCCTGGAAATCATCATTCCAGACATACAATCGGAAATTCTGATTTTGTGCTAATTGATTCCGTTTTTGCAGGCTATAAAAGTATTTTTTCATTGACTTCTTTTCCCACGAGTTATATCCAATCAAATGGCTCGTCAAATTTCAAGGTGAGCATTGTGGGAGACCTGAGCGTGGCGACTGACTACCAGTCAATTAACTATTGGTCCTTTACCTATCCTCGGAGTCCGTTTTTTTCAGGATTAGAAGCAATGGAATTTGAAATAAAAAACAACAGTCTGGAAGCAAAATCCAGAATTGATATTAGTCAATCCAATTTAGTAAACCCCGTGGCATTTTCGTTTGCTTCGATTCCCAGATTATTGCCTGTTAGTGACCATCTCGGAGGTTATAGCTTATTGGTACCGAACTCAACTGTCAATGAAAACACAAAATTGATAATCCAAAGCGAGAGTAATCTTATACAGGTTTCAGATTTAAAGGCGGTGAATTCTGATGGATATTTTACCGATTTTTCATCTATTCCGAATTTAGAAAGTGCCCTTTTATTTGTCTACCATAATTCATTGAAAAATGTGGTTGATGATTATGTTACGCATCGTAGCTCTTCGAATGGAGGAGGGTATAATGTGATTTTGGCTGAAGTAAAAGAGCTATTCCAGCAATATGGGGGAGGAATACCAAAGCATATCAATGGGGTTCGTCGCTTTGCTCATCATATGTATACCCTGTCCCAAGATAAACCGGTAGGGTTGTTTTTGATTGGAAAAGGCATACGAGAAGCCAATATTTCTTCTTTTACCAATATTGGGCCTGGTACCAGGACGAATTCTTCTGCTTATGAAAGTTCATTAATTCCGTCTTTTGGACATCCTTCTTGTGATTTGTGTATTACTTCCAATTTACCCGAAACTAATAAATATACACCGCTCATTCCGACAGGAAGAATATCTGCAAGAACACCCTCAGATCTTCAGCTTTATTTAAGCAAAATTATGGAGTATGATGCACAGCAAAATCAAGAGGATGTATATTCAACAAATACAAAGGACTGGCAAAAGCAAATATTACATTTTGCAGGTGGCTCAGATGCAGGAGAACAACTTATATTTCAAACATATCTGAATGGAATGGCCCAGACTGCTGAAGAACACTTCTTTGCAGGGAATGTGCAATTGGTGGCAAAAGAGAATGATAATCCGATTACTCCGAATGAATTGGAAGATATTAAAAATAGAATCTCTGACGGGGTCTCTTTAATGAATTTCCTTGGACATTTCTCAACATCTAACAGTGGTTTTGACATTAATTTAGATGAGCCATCTGAATGGGATAATCAAGGTAAATATCCTTTATTGATGGCAAATTCCTGTTATAACGGAAATATTTTCCATAATGCATATTCAAATTCGGAATCATTTGTATTTACTCCAAATGCTGGTGTAATAGCCTATTTAGGAACCTTGAATTATGGATTTCTTGGTGCATTGAAATCGTACTCAGATCAGTTTTATCTAGAGTTTAGCAGAAATAATTACGGAGGGACAATAGGGAGTCATGTGATGAATACTCTTCAAAATGGCTTGGTGCAAAATCCAGGTATTTCCACCGAATCCACATTTACACAGATGACACTTCATGGCGATCCCATGATCAGGCTGAATTACCACAATTTACCGGAAATAGAGCTCACTGATTCAAGAGTTTCATTTGGCCCAGCACAGATTTCCCTGGCTACAGATTCAATAGAAATCAACATAACTATTAGAAATCTAGGAAAATCAATTACTGAGACTATTAATATTACAGTGACGCGTGATTTCCCTAATAGCATTGTGGATTCTATTTATTTGATTAATCTGGACAGCTTAAATTACGAAAGCAACATTTCCTTTAAAGTTCCTCTGCAGTCCAGTATTGGTATAGGAATGAATAAATTTACAATAGAAGTAGACAGGCCAGATTATATAGAAGAACAATACGATGAATTAATAAACAATCAGGTGGTCAAGAATTTCTTTATTAATGTAGATGGCATTGAACCTATCTGGCCTGAAAATTTTGCGGTTCTTCCTTATGATTCTGTTACATTGAATGCTTCTACCATTAATCCTTTGGCAAGCATGCAAAGCTATCGCTTTGAGATAGACACAACACACACATTTTCCAGTCCGTACGCTAAATTTTCTGTTCAAAGCTCATTAGGAGGGGTTCTTTCTGTTCATCCCAATGAATGGAGTAATCTATTGAGTGGCACTTCTGAATCATTAATCATGGAGGACAGCATGGTGTATTTTTGGCGTGTTGCGCTTGTCGAAAATGAATTAAACTGGAAAAATAGATCTTTTCAATATATCGTGAATAAAAGGGGATGGGGCCAGGATGCCTACGGACAATTCCTCTCGAATACGTTCAACGGGATTAATCTAAACCAGTCCAATTACTATCGAGAATTTGAACCTATACAAGCCGAATTATCGTGTTTCGTTACTTCTTCTTTACTACCCTGGGAACATATTAATAACGCCTGGTATTTAAATAGTATACAGCAGGATTACGATATATGTACAGTTGTTCCTAAGTTTCATGTTGCAGTGATTGACAATGCTTCTTTATTCCCCTGGGAGACGCGTTATGTGTATCCAAACGGTACAATTGCAAATCCAGATAACGATTTTGGAAATTCCAATGATAATGGGGGCTGTTCCTCAAGACCAATGAAGTACTTCACCTTTCATCAAAATAATGCCAGTGAGATAGATTCTTTTCAAAATTTTGTAGAAAACGAAGTCCCAAATGGCGATTATATTCTGATTTATACACCAATCAGTACAAGGTATGACTGGTGGTCTTCTATTGATCCTGGGCTTTATCAGACGTTTGTAAATTTAGGTTCTGATAGTATTGTCCCGGGCAGACCTAATCGTCCGTTCATTTTTTTGACGAGAAAAGGAGATCCCAGTTTTGTAGTAGAAATATTCTCGCAAGATAACGAAGAGATTTTCTTTGACACCTTGATTTCGGGTGCTGAAACTGTTGGTTTTGAAACTTCACCTTTAATTGGCCCTGTAAGTGAATGGAATTCCATTCACTGGAGGCAAAATCCATTAGAGGCGACCATAGGTGATACTACTGAATTAGAGATTCAATTATTTGATGAAATGGGGGTATATCAGTATTCTATCGATACTTCATTTACCTTGCACGATTCAATTATTGATGTACATAATGTGGTGAATGCAAGTGATTATCCTTATATGAAGCTACGTGCAAAGTATAGTGATTTGACTACACAAACTCCGGCACAAATGGACTTTTGGCATGTCTTGTACACTCCGGTTCCTGAAGCAGCTATCGATGCCAGTAGCGGATATTCGTGGTTGCCTGGATTAGATACTCTACAGGAAGGCCAAACGGGCAGTTTTGCTGTGGATATTATTAATATAAGTGATGTGGACATGGATTCTCTCCTGGTGAATTATTATATTCTCGATAAGGATCAACAAATTCATCCGATTAGTTATTTGAGACAGGATTCCTTACGCATTGAAAATGTGCTTAGAGATACCATTTCTTTTGACACAAGGAATCTTATAGGCGAAAATTATTTTTGTATGGAAGTTAACCCATACATCGACCTTTTATTAAGTATTACGGATCAAGCTGAATTATCACATATCAATAATGTGCTCATGGTTCCTTTTTCAGTAGAAGCTGAAAATATTAATCCTATTCTTGATGTCACTTTTAATGGAATACATATTCTAAATAACGACATTATTGCTCCAACGAGTGAAATATTAATCACCCTCAATGATGAGAATCCATATCTTATTTTAGATTCCGATTCTGATACCTCTTTGTTTGGGGTTTACATTACAGATCCGGATGGAATTCAAAAAAGAATTCCATTCATTGATAATGCCGGTAACATGGTAATGCAATGGATTCCAGGTGATCAGAATCAAAATAAATTTAAAATCATTTATCCTGCCTATTTTGAAAAATCAGGTACTTATTCTTTGCTTGTACAGGGCTCAGACAAAACCGGAAATTTATCTGGAGATTTTGAGTATGAGATTGCCTTTGAGGTTATTCATGAATCGAGGATTACACAGCTATTAAACTTTCCGAATCCCTTCTCGACGAGTACAAGATTCGTTTTTACCTTAACTGGCGATCGAATTCCTGACGACATATTAATTCAAATTATGACTATAAGCGGTAAGGTGGTCAGAGAAATTACTGAAGGTGAGATTGGTCCGATTCAAATAGGTAGAAATATTACGGAATTTGCCTGGGATGGAAAGGATCAGTTTGGTGATGCACTAGCCAATGGGGTGTATTTGTATAGGATGAAGGCCAAAATTGACGGTCTGGACATTAATCTTTTAGAGTCGGGAGCTGATAAGTATTTTCATAAAGGGCTGGGTAAGATGTATTTAATTAGATAAATTTTGATTTGAATACAAATAAGAGCTATTTTTCCCTTGCTTCGATCACATTAATTTTATTTATTGGGACAATTTTTATTTTAACTCCATACTATGGAGTTATTCTAGATGGAGACGAATTGCACAGCATTATTTTCTCATCTGGAAACAGAGAAAATTATAATCTGGGATTTGAAGATGTAATGAATCAATATGTCCAGGCAAAGGAATGGAAGCTTCAGATTTTTCAGGTGAATGAATTCAATCCAGTTCAAATATGGAATGATACTCTCAAGTACGATGTCCACCCCCCATTATATAACTGCCTTTTACATATGGTATTATATTTCTTCAATGGAGCGATATTTGGCGCTTATTTTCTCAATGCCTTATTGTTAGTGGCCTCTCTTTTGCTAATATCAAAAAAAACAAATACTAATTTCAGTTCTGGCTGGATACTTATTGCTTCACTTCCGTTCATATTGAATGGTTTTCTGGATATACGACCCTATGGACTGTTGTTCTACTTTGGATTGCAATGTTATTTCTTATGTAAGGAAGATGAAAAATGGTCTTTCAAATTACTTCTGTTTATCACATTGGGACTTTTAACGAATTATCTTTTTATACTATTCATTTTTGCTTTGTTCATTTCCAAATTACTGGCTAATGGAATTTCTGTTTCAGCTTTTTTGAAAAATAAGAAGTATGCGCTCATCATTGTTGCAGCATGCTGTGTTGCATATTTGTTCATCGGCAATGGAAATCAGCTAAACGTCATGTTCGATAGAATTGATCTTGAGGGACATTACTTCAAAGATAAATTGGTAAACGCTCTTTTTTCCGTTGTAGGACTTACTTTTCCAGTCTGGATCTATAAACTTGCCAACATCTTGATTTTATATATGGTGGTTTTTGTTTTGGGGTGCATAGTTTCCATTGGGTTTTTCAGCTATTTCGTTCGAAAAAGAGGTCTCTTTATGTATGAATTCCGGTGTTTTGTTATTTATGCCATCTTGTACTTGGTCCTTTATTTTACGGGAGTAATACCCCATCATTCTGTAGGTGGAAAGTATTTCCTATTGTTGACAATTCCACTTATTATCCCAATATTTAAAGCAGTTGAAAATTGGAAAATTTCAAAAGTAGTGCTCCCTGTTTCTCTTATGCTTTTATTAGCTGGTGAAGCAATATTCAGAGGCAACGAACAGACGGCTATTTCAAGTATTACCCAAAAAGAATATACATTCTATAGCAATTCGAACGATGTGTTTACCACATTAAGACTTGTTCAGGCAATGGAGGATGAAAAGAAGATATATATTGGAGAACTCGAAGGAGCACAAATTCTTGATTTTGACCAACTATTTATTGTCGATAATTCAGAGGATATTTCAAAACCAATTGAATTGAATGGAAAATTCAAAAAGAATAATTTGATTCTCAGAAAATACCAAAAGGTTGGAACCTACTATTATAAGTGAAAGTCAAAAAAACTTGCAGCTGAATATGGCAGTATCGTCGACAAAGTTTAGATCTCCTTTCCAGTCATCTAATTTTGAAAAAATAATATTATTCATGTCCTCCATCTTCAGAGCTGTGTAGGATTTTGCGGTTTTAATCAGCTGCTCGACTCCGAAAAATTCCCCCTCATTATTTTCCAATTCTACCAATCCATCCGTATATAAAATGAATGTGGAATTGGGTGATAGCTCAATAGATCCAACTTTAATATTTGGTATTTCATCAAGCATTCCCAGACCTATACAGCCCTTATCGAGCATACTTACTTTTCTTCCGTGAAGAATGAATGGATGATTATGACCTGCATTTACGTATTGCATTTTTCTGGTAAATGCGTTGTAATGAGAGATAAAAAATGTAATAAATTTTTCTCCTTTTGCAGATCGCATCACCTTTTTATTGAGCTCTTCAAGTAAAAAAGGCATTTCAAACCGTTGATACTTAAAAAGTGTACGGATAGTGGCTTGGAAATTTGCCATTAATAGCGCGGCGGTTACTCCCTTTCCAGATACATCCGCTATACAGATGATATACTCATCATCACCAAGAGGTATAAAGTCGTAATAATCTCCTCCTATTGCATGTCTGGGGATGTATTTGGCTGAAATATCCATTTTACGATTGGACGGGAGATCAGACGGGAATAATAGTTTTTGCATTTCAGATGCCACCTCCAGTTCTTTAGAAATTCGCTCTTTAATTATGTGTTGTGCTCCAAGTCTCTTGTTTTCTACTGCTACTGCAATGATATTGGTTAAGGTTTGAACAAAGGAGAAATAGCTAGTTTCAATTTCACTATCCAGGTTACTCGCCAATAAAAGAAAGGCCAGCGGTTTTTCAGAATGAAAAACAGGAATAATTACTTGAAATTGATGCAGCACTTTTGATTTTGAGGATTCTATAATTGTGATTTCTTTAAATCGGTTAAACTCCTGGTCAATGAGTTTTAAATCAATTTTCCCTTTATACCCTATTTTTACTGGATTTCCCCATTCGTTTTGATTCATTAAAAGGACAAATTTGGAAAATCCAAGCTGCTCTTTTAAAATGAACGTGAATATTTTCATTAAGTGCTCAACCGGTGCATTTTCGTTAATTGCATTGGTGATTTCCAAGAGAGAAAGTAATTTAATCTCTTTTACCTCATTTTGATATACCAGATCCTGTTCTCTTGTAGTGTACATTTAGAGAGTTTTTAATATTTCAGGTAGCTTTTTTAAAGCGGTAAGTTCCTTAAATTTCTGAAGAGATTCTCCGCACGGAGAGCCGAAGTAGGTTTTGTTTCCTTCAAGATTCTTTGACACTCCGGCCTGGCCAAGCACTACTGCTTTAGCTCCTATTATCACATTGCTTGCACAGCCAACCTGTCCCCACAGAATCACATGGTCTTCAATTCGTACGCAACCTGAAATTCCTACTCCTGAGGCAATAATACAATGCTGTCCAATTTTAGTATCGTGACCAATTTGGACCTGGTTGTCTATTTTGGTGCCCAAGCCAATCACTGTTGAATCCGAGACTCCTTGATCAATTGAGCATAAGGCGCCAATCTCTACATAATCTTCAATTCTCACATTTCCTATGCTATGCATCCTTTTATGCCCCTTGGTATCCTGTTTATAATAAAAAGCAAAATGACCAATAACAGAGTTTGGTCCGATAATGACATTTTCACCAATGCTCACATTATCCATTATGCTCGCACCTGAACATATGCGCGAGTTTGCTCCGATAGTCACATTTTTACCTATGAACACATTGGGGTAAATTTCTGCTGAAGGATCTATTTTTGCATTTAAGCTTTGCTCATTCGGAGTACTTTGAGGAAAAAAATGAATGGCCAATTTATTATAGTCTTCGAAAGGATTATCTGAAATAATGAGCGCCTTGTGTTCTGGAATTTGTACATTTTTATTAATGATGATAGTATCTGCTAAAGAACCAATTGCCTTATCATAGTATTTGGGATGATCTACATAGATCACATCTCCACTTTCCACGTTATGAATCTCATTCATACCGGTTATTATATGATCTTCGTGACCGATATATTCTCTATTCAGAAATACCGAAACCTCTTTTAATGTACTCTTTTTTGAAAATTTCATCGCTATAACGACTTTATTCAAAAATAACAAATGGGAGTCTTTCAATGATTTCATATTGAAAGACTTATCCCCTTATCGATGTTCAAAGCAATTTCGATGATTTAATGTGCGAATAATGGTGTTATTTGAAAAGAATTATATAAATTTGCATTCCGTTTTTGAAAATAGAATTATGAGAAAAGAGATACACCCAGATGATTATAGATTAGTTGTTTTTAAAGACATGTCTAATGATTATGCTTTTTTATGTCCGTCTTGTGCACCGACTAAAGAGAATATTCAATGGGAAGATGGAAAGGAATATCCACTTGTTAAATTGGATATCTCTCATAAGTCTCATCCATTCTTTACAGGAGTAGCTCAGTTTGTGGATACTGCTGGTAGAATAGACAAATTCAAGAATCGTCACGGTAGACACATGAAATAATTTATATCATACTAAATATTGAAACCCTTTTATAGAAGGGTTTTTTTATGTCTTAAATTTTGCGATTGCCTTGTTTATTCTGTCATTTATTGATTGCCCCAGGCCATATTCTGGAAATTGACAAATAAATATCCCGTCAAAATCCTTGCTGTCCATGAAATGAAGAGAAGTATATAAATTTCTAGATGCTTCATTTAAATCGGAATCAGGACTCAGTAAGAACTGGTTTTCTACGGGTATGGTGTTGTGGAGCTCATCATATCCAATATACCCATAGTTTTTTAGGTCATGAGTTGTGTGCAGATCTTCAATATCAAATATTGGAGTTTGAGGAGCGTAATGGAAATTTACCATTCCGCTAGCCACGGGTTTTTCTATATTCGAAGTGTGATTATGAAGCAAAGCCTTTTTCCCAATACATAATTCAATATCTTCTACGGGCAGTGCTCCAAGGCGATAAATTAGCGTATCATCACCTTCAAAACCTATGATTGTGGATTCAATTCCTTTTGTACAAGGCCCTCCATCTAAGATGTATGAAATGACCCCGCTTAATTCCTTTGATACATGCTCTGCAGTAGTCGGACTGATTCTCCCATAAAGATTTGCGCTTGGCGCAGCTAAAGGAAATTCAACAGCAGTAAGAAGATGAAGCAGCATGGGATGCTGTGGTACTCGAACGGCAACTTTTTCTCTACCTGAATTTACAATGTCTGGAATTTGATCCCGTCTATCGAGTAATAATGTCAATGGGCCAGGCCAAAACTGATGAGCTAATTTTTGAGCAGCTAATGGGAGCTCACCTGTGTATTGAGCTACACTTTCAATGTCTTTAAAATGCAATATTAAGGGATTTGAAAGAGGTCTTTTTTTTGCATTGAAAATTTTCATTATTGCTTTACTATCCAGACCATTTGCAGCAAGTCCATATACTGTTTCGGTAGGAATGGCAACCAATTCAGATTCATATAGCAATTTTGCCGCTCGCTCAATATTCGTACCTGTTTCTGTATTAAACACAGACAAAAATACATATTACTGTTTTGGTATTCACCATGACCTGTTCTGTTAAAAAGTAATGACAAAATTTATAGTCAGTATGTATAGGGTTATGTATCTTTGTTTGGAATTAGTCTAAATAGTATGTCGTTAATAATAGCAGATAGTAATGATTTAACAAGAGCTGGATTGCGCTATATATTAACTTCTATGACTTCAATACCCATAGTGGGTGAGGCGAAAGACAGTCTTGAATTAGAAAATCAGATTGCTGCATTTAATACTTCATTGGTAATAATTGATTACACATCTTTAGGGTTTGATATCAATGTTATTGGTAAAATAACAAAGACCAATAAGGATATTAAGTTTATAGCAATTACTCCTGAGCAAAGTGCTCAAACCCTTGTTGATGCACTGAGATCTGGTGTGATGAGTTATGTCAAAAAGGATTGTGATTTATCAGAAATTGTAAATGCCGTATCTGAAACTGATCGAGGAAATAAGTTTTTTTGTGGTCAGATTCTTGAAACAATTCAAAAGGCTCAGATTGATGTAAATGATCTTGATTTGGATTCTTTTTCTTGCGAGCCAGTTATTTTGAGTGAAAGGGAGAATGAAATAAT
>Ga0315334_10001364_pt1 | contig 14994 bp, 18 predicted proteins | sample M150034915metaG_FD_205555 | JGI IMG/M metagenome (GOLD analysis project Ga0315334, IMG submission 205555) | Ammonia-oxidizing marine archaeal communities from Monterey Bay, California, United States - M1 500m 34915 | ecosystem: Environmental > Aquatic > Marine > Intertidal zone | place: USA... | reverse complement strand
TCACCATGGATACATTTATCAAGCTACAAATTGGATGTACACAGGAGTGAGTACACCTAAACATAAATACATTCTTGAGGATGGTACTGAATTTGACATTAGACGTGGTTTAGATACTAAAGCTAAAGTTGTAGATAAAATCAAAATTGATTCTACTCATAGGTATTTATTTTTTAATGGTAGTAAATCAGATGTACGAAAAATGAAACGTAATCTTAAATTTAAATTACTTCCATATCCAAAAGGGAAAAATACAAATTATGACTCTTCAGGGTACGTTGAGACCCAATCTGTCTTCGATTTCTAAAACTATTTAATTAAATAGGGTTGACTTTTCGTATCAACTAGAGTATAATGACCTTGTCATTGAAATAATGACATCGTTATAGAACTATATAGGAGTAGTTAATTGAGCAAAATTAGTAAAGAAGCTTATGATGTCTATGGTCAAGTCTACAAGATTTGGAAAGACTCAACTGGCAATGCTTCAGTTGGTTGGAGGAGCTATGGCAAGAACCCTGCTGACATCAAGTTAGCTAAACGTTTTATAAAAGAGATTTGGAAAGAAGTCCTAGAGAAAGACTTTCCATATCCAATCCAACAAGTAACAGGAGACAGACGCACTTGGATTCGTAGTGGTGTGTTTGTTGTTAACTGTGATAAGGGTTGGCAAAACATTAACCATGCTATTGGACATCTCATGGCTTACAGGAAGTATCCTAAAAAGAGACCACATAGTGCAGAGAATGCATGGCTCGAAGTTAGAGGTGCAGAGTTAATCGTTAGGAAATACTTAAACAAATAGGAGTTTGTTTAATTTAACAGGGGAGGCACTAGCCTCCCTTTTTAATACTTGTTCATTTAACCCTGTCCTTCAACCACTTCCATATCTTTTCAAAGAACCCTAACTGTGTAGGTGCAACAACTACAGCATCTGCAACTGTTGGCTTCTTAGGGGTTACTTTTTTCGATACTTTCTTCTTGGTCATTCTTTACTCCTCATTTTAGTTTGCCTCTACAGACCCTACTCCTAAGCCTTCTTCGCCAATTGTGCGCCAAAATAGAACTCTATTATCATCGATGCCCAAGCAAACACCTCATCAAATTTTACTACTGAACCTGCTTGGATAGTAACGTACTCAACAACTTCAGGTGCAAATTGAATACCAAAGAAGTTAAATCCTTCTATAGTAGTAGGTATGACTGTTGGTAAGTTCAATAGTGGTGGTGCTATTTGTGTAAAGATAATCAGTCCTAAAATTACGAGGATTATCACCCTTCTGTTCATTGCAGCCATAGGTGACTCGTTCTTAGCCATCTGTCTAGCATCGTTAATTGATTTATCTTTAGCTGCGAACTGTTCCATCATCAGCTTTTGATTCTCTGATGCTGCGTGTTGTTTCAGAGCAAACAGTTTAGCCACAAAGCCAAGAGCTATTGGTGCTATGTTTGTGAATAATGCCATCATAACATTTTTATAAGTGCATTAAATACACCTACATCCGTTGCTACCATTAAACCAAAGCCAATAAGTAAGCCTTTGCCCATAGACATGAACTTGAGGTTCATATTTTTGATTTCACGAACTGACTTAAATAAATCCTCAATCTGCTCTTCTTGTTTATTTAATTGAAGTTGCATCCTTTGTTGTTGAGTCATATGTATCTCCTATGATATCAGTTACTGAGTGGATTGTCTAATGATTGTTGTATTCTTTTCATCAAAGCCTCTTTAGTAGCTTCCACCTTTATCTCAAATCTGTCCAGCTTAGTATCGTAATTTGTTAGCTTAGTATCTACAGATTGTAGTTTACCATCGACCTTAGACTCTAAGTTCCATTGTGAATTTCTGAGGTCAGTCATGTCCTTCTTCAGCTCTAACTTAATAGTATTAGCGTGTTCTTCTATACGTAATACCTCAGAGGAAGTCTTTGCCATTGCTCCTGCGATAGCATCTAAGTCTAAGTTAGCAAGGCTCTCCACCTTCTGATAGAGTAAGAACCCTCCGTACAATGAACCGAGTAGCGTTGAGATTAATGCAAACAACCCCATGATACTAGCACCACTAAATTTAAAACCACCGACCTTTACCTTTTTGTCAGATAGTCCTTCGCCTTTTTTTACTATGTCTTCTAAATCAGTTGTCAAATCCATCTCCGTTCTGCATTGATTTTAACAGTTCTATTTCCTGACGTAGCTTTTCTACCTCTAATCTACGTCTTTGTAGTTCAAGCTGATAGAGCGTATTACAATTAATTCTTTCAGATACTGCATCGAGCGGTATTATTATTCGTGCATATATACCAAAATCTTTAGTTTGTGGGTTCAATGGGTCGTTTGTTCCGAAAAAACTCTCTGCGTTAGTAATTATGCCAGTTAAACCCAGTTCAAAATTTGTGCTTCCACCAATTGAATTTTGGCAATGAAGGTCTCCTGCTTTTATGCTATCTGTACCATAACCAACACTTGCACTAGGTAAAGCTAAATTAAGTGAGGTATTAGCCATAGCCTGTGTGCAAAGTAATGCTAAGAACAAAAATCTTAAAGTTCCCATGCGGCTTTAAATTTTGAACATATCCTAGTAGCTAACAAAGTTTTACTCACATTGTCACTCCTCAATTTAGATAACGAACAGATGTACCTAGCATCTTTTATGTTTGTTTCTCTTATATAAACATCAAACTTTACTTGGCTTAAATAATCAACCTTCATAATCTTATAAGATGTTACAAATGGAATAGGCTTCCACTCATCATCAAATACCCCTATTTCATAATACTGCACATCCTCCCTTGAGTTCCATAGCCTCATAGTAGTCTTTTTAATTCCACCTGAGTAACTAACCTGCCACTCAGGATAGGTCGGAGTCATCTCGTGACCAAGTACACTACTACATAACAACAAACATAATGCTACTGAGCGATACATTGAGCTAAGACTACAGCCTTATACGCTCCACCGGGAAATGCTTTAGCCTGACCACCACCATACGTTGCAATTGATGTGGCTTTAACCCATAAAGTTCCGGCGTGCGCCAATGCATATTGTCTCATTGAGCCTGACGTGGTACTCGCCGCCTGATACCCAGATTGGTCAGAAGTGCTCATTTGTGCTACAGCAACTGTTCCAACCCAGCTAACTGTGTCAGGCAATGATGGACTACTGGTAAAAGCTGTAGGGTAGCTCACCTGTGCATGGTAAGCATCCGCAAGAGTTACATCAAACCGCACTATTGGGTCAACTCCTGAACTAGCTGAAGCAGTTGTTAATGTGTAAGCATTTGGGTTTCCATACATTCCCGGTGTGTCCACGTTTACTGTACACCTACTCTGTACTGTTCCAGTAACATCTATATTTTCAGCCAGTATTGGAGTTGCTCCAAGTATCAAGCTGAGTGTTATTAATAATTTTTTCATTTGTATTGCTCCTCTATCATTTGATTCATTAAATTATCTTGACTTAAACTCCTTAATGCTCTCCTATTATCCACCACTTCACCACCTTGTAATGCAACAGTTTCAGGGTAATAGCTGTCAGGTATGATTGCAATGTAATAATTTGTAATGTTAGTAGCAATATTCATTGATTTTAAGATAGAGGCTTGAGCGATTCCATTTGCCATAGCTATAGCATTCTCAGTTGAGGCTAATAACCACTCCATCTCCTCTTCATCTTCCTCCTCTTCCTCATCCTCTTCACTCTTCTCGTCATCTTCTAGCAAGTCTTTATCCGTTTCTTGCTGTGCTATTTTGACTGATTCGTCTTGTAATGCATCGTAATCAGGGATGTCAGGAAGTTTAGGTGGTTTAGGTTTGACATAACCCGGACAGTTAGGGTCACTCTGTGGGTCAAAACAAGCATCAAACCTGTAGATGTACTGGACTGAAGCATCTTCAATAGTGCCTATGCCACTTGTTCTTATTCGTCCGTCACCAAATACAGCTATTGGTGTATATGCAAGAGGTATAACTTTTTTAATCCTACCACCATACTTTTGAGACCAATCTTCTGTGTCCTGAAAGACAAAGCCACCACCGACCCTATCATTTTCTACAGTCACAACAAAGTCATCTTCAAGCAGTTTTATAGGGTTATACGTGTATATAACACCTGATATATCCATACCACCAATACCATATTGACCAAGGTAGCTTTGGTTCATTCCCCAACTTAACCCATTACTAGCGGCATTTGGTGTGTATCCGAATATGTAGTTGGCGAGTGTGCTAGAAGAACAAAAAAGCAGAAGCCACAGCACCCATAATCTTAATTGCATTATCTCTCTTCTCCACAGTAGTGAGTTCATTTTCCTCTTCAGGCTTTGGAATTTCATTAGTTCTAACTTCCCAAGCACGTTTAGCTTCATTTCCTATGAGACCATCTATCGGACATGGTGTTCCGGCATCCATCATCGCCCTCCAAACTGCATCATCTTGGCAGAGTAGGGATACAGCAGCAACCTTCATTCCAAAGTCGTGTAATCGAGCAGCCTTCTTTAAGAGCAAACAGTTTGCTTCAGTATAAGTCGCTCCAAGAGACAGAGAGAATATCTGTGTACCCATAGCACCACTAGATGAGATAGTACAAAGGTCTGAATTGTTACCACCTACGTTTGGTGATATAGCTGAAGGTGGAGGAGACTTTACTGTAGTTTCGTTTGTACCATTTGTGGTTACTGTAGATGTGGTATTTTGAGTTATTATGCTTTCATCAGCCGCCATTACTGGGAAGACAAAAACAATCCAAAAACATGCTACTATGCCAAATGCTATTGTGTTATTAATTTTTCGGTTATTTATCATTAGGAAGTTTTTTATTTATAGTCTTAGAAATAAGGTTATTAAATTGTGATTGCCCTTTTACTGTTTCATTTCTAAAACTTTCAAGTGCAGCAGTCTGTCCTCTATTAGTATTAGCCATTTCAATTTGTAGAGTAGGCATCCAAGCGATAGCGCATGTCCAATCCTTTATTAGTTCCCCTGTGTTAGGGTCAGCACCAGCTATCATGGTGTACCACATACATCTGTAGATTTTATTATCTCGTATCTCTTCGCACTCACTTCCAAGTGGACAGGTAAACTCTACTTCTAATTCCTTCTTTCCTTTTGGCATAAAATTATCCTAATCTAGCAACTGATTCTTCACTACCTCTAAAATTCGTCTCTTTGTGTTGATTACTCTTTGCTTCTTGTAGAACCAATCAAGAGGTTTAAAGTTATGTTTTCTTTCACTTATTAAAAAAGCTGTTTGGTCAACAATCTCTTCATACTTATCGTTCCATAAGAATCTTTTAAACTCTACTTTCTTATCAGTTCTAAATTTAACGTAAGCATAAATATCATCTTCTTCAATATTCATCTCATCTTCTCGACAATGAAATGCCATATCTAGATTCCTTACATATTTACCAACATCTATAGTTCCCGGAATTAACATAGCTGATTTACTAAAAGAATTATTTTCCAGTATTGTAGGGTTATATTCCATAATTAAACTATCATCTTCAGCAATAAATACATAAAAGTGCTTGAAGGATGCTTGTCTTGAATTAAAATCTCTAAGGAGTACCATCTTGTCAAAGAAGGACTGACTATAGTTATTACTAGTAATAGAACCATCAACAAACTGTATGCTATAATCAAAAAGAGACTTCAAACCAAATGTATTTTTCAATGTCTCTCTTAGAGCTGGGCATCTAATATACTGATACTCCTCTGAATTCTTTCCTTTAAAATAAGCTTGAAAGACAGACTTTGGCTCTTCTGCTCTTATTTGATGTGTACCAACGTATGTCCAATAAACAGTTGTGCTTTTATCTAAAAATTTATTTGCCATACCATAACTCCCTCCTGAGTTAATTTATTACTCCATACGTTTAAGTCTTCGGATGTGCCGCCTTTACTGCCGCTACTGCATCTTTCCAAGTAGTAGTACCATCTACAGCATCGTGGTATTGTTGGTCTAATTGGTCACCTAATGAAGCATAAGCTAAGATTCTCTTACCTTGATAACTTGCAAACATTGCTGCAGCAGAATCGGTATTTTCTTGCTCCTTTGCCACTTCCTCTGCTTTTACTGCGTTGTATGAATTAATAACGTCTGTATAGGCATCAATGTCAGTAATAACTACATTGGCAGTTCCATCATTATATTCTTCCCATCCGTCTGTACCATTAAACTGTACAGCGTGTATATTAGAAGCAAGACTACTACAGTCAACTCCTAAATATCCTGCTCCGTCTCTACTTACAAAACCATCGTCTTTAACTATTGTTAATGTTGCCATATTATCTCCTATGCATCCTTACTACAAATTATAACATCAATATACTGTGGAGCAGATATTGTATGTGTGTGTGCTGCCGCAGTATGCGTGTGAGCTGCCGCAGTATGTGTGTGAGCCGCTCCAGTATGTGTGTGTGCTCCACTTGAACCTGTTGCACCCGGAGTAGTCGAGCCACTTGCTCCCGGAGTTGTTGAACCTGTAGTTCCTGAAGCTGAACCAGTTACACCCGGTGTTGTTGAAGCTGAAGTTCCAGATAAACTGTGTTGGTGAGAACCACCGCCACCAGTAGCATCAGTTGCATGTTTATAATGTATTTGACTAGAAGCTGAGAACGCATGGTTATAGCCACCGAAAGGTGATGAACCATTACCTTGGTGAGTATGTGAAGGCATTTCAGCAGTAGAAAGTGTATGTGCTCCAGCAGCTAAAGAACCTCCTGTGTGAGTATGAGCTGCACTTGTGTGAGTATGTGATGCACCTGAGTGAGTATGTGCTGCACCTGTATGCGTATGTGCTGCTGAAGTATGAGTATGAGCTCCATTTGAGCTTCCTGCACCCGGTGTTGTTGAACCACTTGCTCCGGGAGTTGTTGAACCACTTGCACCCGGTGTTGTTGAACCAGATGTAACACCACTAGAAAGTGCCCACGAACCACCTGTGCCACCACCTGTTCCTGAAACAACTCTTAATGCCTTGTTGTTCTGAGTTGTAACCTGTGTCCATCCTGTCGGTGCTGCTGATTGGAAGAAACACATTACAGAACCATTAGGAATATAATCCTCAGATGAAACTGTTGCCCAAGTTAAACCACCACTATTACCAGATTGCTTACTAAGGAACTGTCCATTACTACCACCATTAGATATATAAAGATTATCTTCATCTACAGATTGACTAGACATGTGTGCTAAGTCTATTGAACCATCTGCATAGTGTTCACTATTGATAGCATTATCGGCTATATGTGCGTTATCAATTGAACCATCCGCATAATGCTCAGAGTTTATAGCATTATCAGCTATATGCTCATTGTCGATACTTCCGGCAGCATAGTGTTCAGAGTTAACTTGGTCATTGCCAATTCTTGCTGATGTCACCCAATCTCCTGCTGTAATAGCATTTAACTGTGTTTGAATAGCACTTGTTACACCATCTACGTAGTTTAATTCAGCAGGTGTTGCTGTTACTACTGTTCCATCTATTTCTAAATCTGTTAAATCAGGTGAGATTTGTGCTCCACCATCTAACAGGTTATCTATTGTATCTAAATTCGTATTAAGCTTCGTTCCCCAAGTATCTGCCGAAGCTCCCACTTCAGGCTTAACCAAAGAGTATGTCGAAGTAGTTGTATCAGCCATGCTTGTTCTCCATTAAAATGTTCCTTTCCATACTCGGAGTTTATCAAATTCGCCACTAAGAATCTTCTTTTTAACGATTTCTCTACGAGCTTCATTATCACCCCATTTAACACCTGCTTCATCACACCACATCTTAATGATGTGAATTGGTATCGTTCCAACTAGCTTATTATGACCAGTTATACCAACCTTTGCTCGTCTGAGCTGTTCTGCCCTTTCAAGTGCAGGGTTGTTATCGTATGTACTCTCGACAATAATCTTACCATTTTTTGTGTCGTGATGTACTTTTTCTTTTATCTTCATATCTTTCTCTTTTGTAAGGTGGGGAGCTTAACTCAGACTCCCCATCTTAATGTTACCTGAAAAGTGTGGGGAGATTAAGGAGGACTCCCCACATCGGTATTCTACCTCATTAAGAAGTAGTACAGTCTGCTAACATTCCTGATGCCTTATCGTTTTTAGAAACGAGAGTCAACTCAGTCACCACTTGACGAGTTGAGTTATCACCAGTTTTAGCTAGTTCGACATTCTTAGTACCTCTAAGAATAGCGACTGCCCACATATCATCTTGCATAACGAATACATCCCTTCCTCTATTCTCACGAGAAGGAACAAATTCGATAGTACCCCAAGGAGTCACATAAATATCCAACGATTTTATTACTTTCGCATCACCTGCCTGAACAGTTGAACGTTGGTTATTATTACCTGTGAATCCTAAAGCTATATTCATCTGAAAAGCACTCAGATAAACACTATCAGGTGTACCACCTTTTTCCCAAATAGACTGTAGAGTTGAATCAAAGTCTGCTTGTGTAAAGATAGTTTGAGTTCCATCTGTACGAGCATTAGAACCTGTACCATTAGCATGTGCTCCACCACTACCCATGTTTTGAATAGTGTTAGTGAACCAAACTGGTGCACCAGCTAATTCACGAGCTGTTGTAGCGTTACCTGCTACCCTTGCATTATTGTCAAACAAAGCCTTTTCGATATCGAGCTTTTGCTCTTTAGCGATTTTCAAAGTCTGATATGCCATCTCTGATGCACGACCAGCTTTATCTAAGCCTTTATCGGTATCAGGGATAACTACTGCGTTTTTAAAGATTTGTGTGTAATTACCCAAACGAGTAGTTGCAACTCTTGCTTCTGCTGTTGTTGCATCTCCCTCGATATGAGCATTCGCACCACTACTTCTGAGTGCATCTGTCTGCCACTCATGGTAAGTGTTACTTGCTGTTACTTTCTTACTGCCTGAGTAAAAAGGTGTTTCTTCAGGGGAGATGTCATAAATAACGTTCTCCAAGTCTTCACGAATACCTTTTGCATCATAGCTGTCGAAAGTATTACTTGGCTGTGCCATAATATTTCTCCATTAGTTTTGCATAATTAAATTGATAGCATCATCGATGCTACCAGTTTCCCGTAGTTTTGCCTGTTGGCGAGAACGTATTTTAGCAGTTGGCGTAGCTGTCTTTTTAGCACCCGGCTTCATAACAGATTTCGCAGACTGAGTTTTCACTTTAGCCTTTGACTTGCCTGAAATAATATCCTGATACCTTTGAGCATCTAGCAAGACTTTAATAGCTCTTGCGTCAGTTATTTGTTCAATTTCATTATGTGTATAACCATAATGATTTTTCCCAGTTTTAACCAATCTATCCTTTAGTTGCTGACCTTTCTTTTCATCAGCAAATATAGGAATTTCCTTCTGTAGAATTTGCATTTGTTCTTGTACATAAGCATTATGAGCATTCTGCGAAGCTTCACTATTTTGCTGTGAAACTTGTTGGAGTTGTGCCATCTGATTATTATAAGAAGTCATCTGTTCTTCATACGCAATGTTTTTCTGCATGTACCCAATAGGGTCTGTGTCAAACATTTCTTTAGTAGGCTTAACAGGTGCACTTTGTATTCCATTTTGTTGGATTGATTGGTATAACTCAGCCATTTGCTGACGTTCATTATTCAAGGCTGTGTAGACTGTTTCGACTTCTTTCTTTTGTGCCGCAACTTCCTGCATACCTTGTTGGACGTACTCTTGTCCACTATAGCCTTGCTTTAAGTCATCTAAGGTTACCTGTCTCTCATGTCCATCTACCTTGACATCATGTAACTCAGGTTCTTCTTGACTTGGCTCATCTATGAGGTCTTCGTCATCCGAGTCAGAAGCTTGAACTTCCTCCTCTTCTTCAACTTCTTCAGTTTCAGCCTCAGCAGTTTCTTCTATTAAATCAATAGACTCTTCTGTTTCCTGAGCTTCTAAAACTTCTTCAGTTGGTTCTTCACTTGGAGCAACAATGCTCTCTACAGCATCCTCTATGGTGCTGATTTTGGTTTCAGTTGTGTCTTTTGCCACGATGCTGTCTCCTATTTCTTACGTTTGCGATTTTGCATTACCTCATCGGTATGTACCGAGTCGAAGTAATCCTCAATCATTCTCAAAGCACGAATAACATCATGTGCTTCCCCTCGCTGTTCCTCTGTTGAATCAGCGTTTACAAATACAGCAACTTGCTGATTTGTGATTTCTGTTATGACCAATTTAAACGTATCATCAGCCTGTAATGTCTTTATCTTAGCAGATTTCTCTACAATTGAAAGTTTGTTAGCCATTAGAATCTACCTCCCTCTACTGCTTTTGCAGGTGATTCTTGTGGGTATCTAGACTCTTGTTGAGCCGCTTTAATTTTTGCTGTATCGACCTGAGTACCATACCTACCGAGGATTTCAGCAGTTTTAATGAGTAGTTCTTGGTCTAAGGCATCACGCTCTCTGTCATCAATTGCTAGAGCTTTCTGTGCCTCTATCTGTAGTTTAATCATATCCATTTCAGCCTTCTTATCAGCCTTATACTGTTCAGCCTGTACAAGAGCTTCACCATCTGATATTTCAGGGTTCTGCTGTTGCATCTGTTGTTGTTGCTCTATCAATTGAGCTTCTGTCTCAGGAGTCATTGGGTTAAAGTATCTATCAACATTACGTACACCCTGTAAAGCTAACATATCGCCAAGAGTATTTCTGATTCCTGTCATCGTAACAAGTCCATTTGATACTCCATAGGTCTGCCATATCTGCATCTGCATCTGTAGAGCTTGACCAAGGGCAGCATGTCTCTCACCCTCTTGTCCTGTTCCGACACCTACATTTACTGTCATATCCATGTCTATGTTCCATACTCTAGGGTCAATAGGTTGAAATTGTCCATGTAGACGCATCATTGTCTCTTCACAGCTATTTTCTACTAATAGGTTGAGCATTAGCTTAAATAAACGCTTCATGCCTCCCTCGGCAATATTTCGAGCCATTACCTCAATCTGAGCTGAACCTTGTTGAGCTTGTAATCTAGCTGCTGTTGCTGACGTATTCTGTAAGGCATCAGGGTCTAAACCTATAGAGGCTCTTGTAACACCTGTTTTAGCTTCTATAGCATCATCCATGTATTGCATTGCTGTTAAGACTTGACCAGCTACAAATGGTGTTGCAATGTCTACTAGAGCTTGAGGAGATTTCAGTCTGACTAATCCACCAATCTCATTGTTCATTAAATCATCTACATTAACCTGTCCTTGTACATAACCCTGTCTAGGAGAGTTGGTTAACGCTACGTTGTCCATCATTCCTCTCAGCATTGCTGTTGAAGAGTCTTGGTCATTCATAATAAGGTCTGCGACACTACGTCCAAAGAAGGTATGTGGCTCAGGGTCAACTTCAAAAACTGCAAAAGGTACATCACCATAAGGCTCACACTCTAAAAGTTTGTCCTCACCACCAGCCAGTAACAATCTGTACATGGTAGCAACTCCAGTACCTTCTTTATCTATCTTCATATAGGCTTCAGTAACAGTAACTTTTTTCATACTAGGGTCTGCACTTGTATCTTCTTCATCTTGTTGATAGCCTTTACGCTCAAAATCTTCTGCATCTGAATAAGAATCATCTGAGCTAAGACCTGATAATTCTGACACTTCATCAAAATCATAACCCATAGAGACTAAGTCACTAACTCTCATTTCTGTTCTGTGTGCAACTATGAAAGCATCTGCAACACTTTTAGCATTTCTATCTACAATAAATTCTTCAGGAGGTACACCCTCAATTTTTAGTTCACCTTTTTTCTTTTCATGGCTTACCTTTAACGAATGTTGTGCAGTTTCTACTTCAAACCCCATTTCGTCTACTTGCATATCAATTTCAGTTGAATGCTCAATGACTGTTACGTCTTCTTCATTGACAATAGCCATCATCTCTTCTTCAGTAACATTACTGTACGAATGAATAGTAGCCTCAGTATTATCTTCCCACCATATCTTTAAGACACCTGTTTTTTTAACTAAGGCATCGTGAATAGCATCATTTAAAAGTTTATATCCATTTAGTTGCTGAAATTTCCAATGGGCATATTTAGTTGCTTGTTCAGCTCCTTGTACATCCTCTTGACTTGTAGGTACAAACTCCACAGGGTTCTCTGAGGATAGGAAAACACGCATAAGACTAGGCTTTATAGCTCTAATCGTGTCTCTGACCTTAGTAGCAACTATTTTTGAACGTCCATCCTCTTCTCCAATGTCTGTTTCACCTTCAAAGTAGCGTTGAGACTTAATTCTGTCATCAGCTATCTCACTCTCAACAAAAGAAATTGCTGATTCTAAGGCATCCTTTGCTATTGATTGGACTTCGTCCTCTGTCATTGATTTAAGTTTCATTCATTCTCTCCGAATGCCGCTTGAGCGGCTACTATAGGTTTCATTCCCAATCTACTTGCCATCAACCTAGTTAATTCTTGAAGTTGTTGAAAACTCATAGCGTTGTTTTTAAATGCATTATACAACTCACTAAATTGTTTAGTTGCCTTTCCACCACGCTTTTCAACCATTATTATTGCAAGTTCTTTCATTATAACTGCTCTATCGCTATCTGTAATTTCTTTAACTTTTAAAAGTTTGTCCACAAATTTTGCTACAGCTTTTGGAAACTCTCCTCTTGAAGCTGTTTTAACTACTCCACCTTCTACTACTTCTATTAATTCTTCGTTTAATGCAGTTCGAGTATAAGTCTTTGAGTTTATATTTACTGCGTTTTGTAAATCAAGAACCGCTCTAGCTTTTGCTAATTCTTTAACAACTGCTTTGTATTTTTTCTCATCAGGTATTAATAAACGTAATTTTTTCTTTGCGTTTCTACTAGAAAATATGGATAACAATTTGTCCATTTCTTTTATATCAGCACCTCTACTTGCTGTAGCTCTAACTTCACCTAACACTCTATCTAATTCAGCTCGTAATCCCATAGCAACCATTTCTCTTTCTTCTTTACCAATATTTTTGTTATTTATAAGTTTAGATAATTCTGCGACACTCGTCTTACTTTTCATTGCATTTTGACCAATGTCTATAGCATTCTCTCGTGTTATTTTTTCTTGTCCTAGTTTCAAGGCTTTTCTGTAAGCCGGGTTTAATTCTTTTAAAGCTGTGGTTAATTGATAACGCATAGTTCCAGCAGCTTTTGACAACCCAGTTACTTTTAATGGGTCGTAAGCCAACTCACTTAAAGCTCTTTTAATATAATCTAACTGCATCATATTAGGTTGCTTTACAAATTTAAGAAGTCCATCATCGCCCAAGGTTAAAACCATTTGCCCTATTTCTTTACCTTCCATTTGTAAAATATCATTAGCCTCGTTAATAGCTTGTTGCTTTAGTTTATTTGGAGTTCTGTTTAAAACGTCTAATACTTTTTTTCCTGCTTCTGAGTTATAGTCAACTTTAGTGTTATAGGCTTTTTTATAAGCCTCTCCTCTTTTTGTTGCTGTTTTAATAGCGAGGTTTTCTGCTACAGTCTTTGCGTCCTGATATATAAGGTCTTTTGGTTTAGTACCGGGCATTATAGGTAACTTTGCTATATTGTCATCTAAAGTTCTTTCTGTACTAGCTGCTACAGTTTGTGAACGTTTTAATATGTTTTTAGTAACAATTTCTGCGGCTTCGTTTCCTGAAGCAGCTATCATATCTAATAAAGTCTTTGTTGCTTCTGTAGCATCGCCAACCATAGCTTGTGCAGCTACACCTAATCGCAGTTCTTTAAGTACATCTTCTAATTTTTCACCACTTTTCATAATGGTTTTTTTCAACATTTTAGCTGCGCCTTTAGATATTTGAAAAGCTCTAGCTATTTCGTTTATTGGAGATTTAAGAATACCTCCTCGTGTTTTGTGCCAACCCCAAGCTAAGAATTTTGGTGCTACTGGAATAATTCCACCTAACATCATTCCAAACATACCTTGGGTAATGCCTCTTTGAATAGCGTCTTCACCTCTTCTTCCTTCGTCACTTGCTAACCATCCACTTACAGCACCTTCAACTGCTTGAAATGAACCACTAGCAGCCATACCTAAAACAACACCTGAAGCCATTGGTAATGAAGCCAACCAAGTGTACATTGTAGCTGGTAATGCAATCATTGCAGGTAGCGTACTATATATTGCACCAGCAGCTTTCCATGCCATATATTCTTTTGGTCTTGTTTCTTTAAATGCTTTTAATCTTAATAAATAATCTTCACGAATTTTTGCACCATCTTTACCCATGGCATTCCCAGCTATTTCATAAGCCTCGTCTATTCCTTCACCAACAAATAGATAGCCTGATTGAAAAACACCACCTCTTGCTAAAAATGTATCTTGATTAACAATGTCTTCGTAATAATTTAGTTTTGACCTATCACCAGTAGTCATTCCATCGTACTGTTGCCCTTGATTAACTGCAGCGTATTCATCCATAGCAAGTCTAATCATTTCAGGGTCTGTTGTACTGATACCTGCGTCTTGGTCTAAAAAGTTATATTTTCCGTTAGGTAATTCAATAATAAACTTACCTTTACCCCATTGTGCAATAATAGAATCTTCTTTATTCCATTCTTTCTTTGGCTCTTCTGTTTCTGTTGCAGTTAGTGGCAAATCTGATGTTATTTCTTCTTCTACTGGTGCTAAAGCACTAACCCCATTTTCAGCTACTGCAAGTAATTGATTAACTGCTGATTCGTTCCCTACTGGTACAACAGGAGCTTCTACATCTATTGGTGGTTTAGCACCATCGTTTAATTCTGTAGCTGAATTTAAAAGAGCTGTTTGATTGTCTTGTAAAGTATTTAATTGAGAATCTAAAGCACTTATAGATGTGTCTGCTACAGGTGCTGGTTTGTAATCAGGATAACTTGCTTTCATTTGCTCAACCATATAATTAATGTCTGCTAATATTTCATCTGCTAATTTTGTATCACCAGCATTTTGAGCCTGAATCAATAGTGCATCAGCCTTTACTATTGCAGTTTGATATTGGTCTAGAGATGTAGC
>Ga0315334_10001360_pt1 | contig 15026 bp, 18 predicted proteins | sample M150034915metaG_FD_205555 | JGI IMG/M metagenome (GOLD analysis project Ga0315334, IMG submission 205555) | Ammonia-oxidizing marine archaeal communities from Monterey Bay, California, United States - M1 500m 34915 | ecosystem: Environmental > Aquatic > Marine > Intertidal zone | place: USA... | reverse complement strand
CAAGTCCTTGTTGCGTATTTCCTGTTTCCGTGACATTCTGTCCTTTCTGTTTCCAATAAGTACGAAACCATTTCATCTGCTCTCTATCATACTTATGTGTATAACCCAATTCTATGGACTTTTTGTCATCAGGATGATCATCACCTATAATTCTAGGCACATAATCTACACCGTTCTTCTCTAACTCTTCACAAACATCTACACATTCCCAAAAATAATCTTTATGAAACATTACATTACATTTATATTTTTCTTTTAAAATTATTGCATTTGATATTACTTGTTTTTTCTGTTTCGTTGTTGATTCACAATGATATGATAACGTACCGCCTGTAGTCAAAGACAATACTTTATCTAATACAGAGTTTTTAAACCAACCATTGGTAGTAAGACCTCTACTAAATTCTGGATATTCATTTTTTGCATATTCCAAAAACTTAAAAAAATCAGGATGAACTGTTGGTTCACCGCCAGTAAAACTCAATTTTTTCTTTGCAGGTTTTTTTCTAAATGCATCATAAAGCAATGTATATTCTGCAACACTATCCATAGACTTACATAAAGTTTTATAATTTACAAATGCTGATGTTTTATTGTTTCTATGGGGAGGGCAATAGGTACACGCATATGAGCATCTTCTTCCAAGATCCCATATTATTTGATAACGATTAGACTGGTCTTCTATGTTACTTATAGACATAATCTTCGTAAATTGAGAGTTTTCAATGGTGTATAATCTTTAATGGGATTGTTTTTTATATTAAGTTTTTTTAACGTACTCATACCAGATAAAGATTTAATACTACTAATGTTATTATTCATTACATTTAAGAAAACTAATTTTTTATTCTCTAAACATGAAATATTTTCAACTTGGTTATTTTGTAATTCTAATATTGATAAATTTTTAAAATATTTTACCACATCAATATTAGAAATATTTAAACCATCATCAATTAACAAATGTATTAGGTTTATCATATCACAACATTTATTAACATCTATTTTTGATTGATGTGCCCAAAGATATTCTAAATTAACTAATTCATATAAGGGTTCATAATTTTCTATTGGATTATCAGCAATACAAATCCATTTTAACGATTTTGGCAAATTACTAATATCAGTTATATTATTATGACTTATATCAAGCGACTCCAAATTCTTAAAATTGGAAAAATCTATTTCATTCAACTCATTATGGCCCACATATAAATTTTTAATATTTTCTGGATCGCTAATTTGAGAAGGATTAAACCCTGTTTGTGATTTTAAAATGTCTCTCATATTCACTTATCGATACATTTTCCCATTCTAATTTTTTACGAAAATAATTTATATTTATTCCATCATTATCATATTCTTCAAACATTTTTTCAAATACACTATCTTTAATTTTTTGACTATCAAATGTTGCTTTAATATAGGGACACTTTTTCTCTATAATAAGACCACTGATCTTTGTACAAAATTTATCAAATTCAATCAAAATACTATCATTCCAATTATGTACAAGTTTACATCTTATCAATCTATTATTCCAATCTGATTCATCATCCGAAGTCTCATCATAATATATTATTTCATCCGGTTCTCTAATAATTTCTTCTTTAAAATATTTAAAATCTACTGCTTGCATTTCTTTCCAAGGCTCAGGAATCGCAAAACAATAATTAATAATTTCTTCTTTTTCTCCCACTAAACAATATAATAATTCACAACCAGAATTACTTACTCTTCGTCTAACTTCCCATGACTTAGTATTCGCCCATCTATTATAAGCATTAATAGAATCATCTAATCTATCAAATTGATTTACATGTGTAAGTCTATATGGAAATTTTCTATAAATCATAAAAGCAAATTTATTTGAATTATATAATTGTATATCTTCACTTGACAGTTTTTTACCCTCCAATGTTACGTACATTCAATCTCCAAAAGCACACATCATATCTTCTTTGTGATAGCTTATTATCAGAATTCTTCTATATGCAACTTCAGATAATAAGCCAGTAATTTGTACATCTCCTACACCGTGCCAAGTATCTCTAGTAAATAATACAGATTCATTATCCGTCAAATACATTTCATATTCAATATCAGGTCCTATTCCCCATGTCTTCAAATCATTCCACGAATCTATATCTTCCTGTTTGGGGTTCTCGACATTTAATTTTGGTACTATTTCTTTATAGTCATCTGGAATAGATTCCTCGTTATACAAACATAGAGATCCCCCCCATTCATTATTCCAATATTGTCCAGGCCGAGCAGAATAGACACTATCTAAAGGGATAGCATGAGTTGCTAAACAACTAATCACATCTGTATGCGGTTGAGCGGGCCATGCACACCCATCAATATCCACATATGTAAAATGAAATGTAGTATTAGTTCGAATAGGACCATCATAATTTGTGAATTCTCTAACTAAGTCTATATCTAGTAAATAATCATCTGAGTAAATTTTTAAAAATCCTCGTTTCTGAGGATATTGATATAAACCCGTATCAACATAGTCCTTTACCTTACCAATAGGCACTTTTATATCACGATCTTTTTCTATTAATTTGTAAGTCATTTGTTTTTATAATACGGAAATTTTATAATTATAGGATCTATTTCTTCTACAACATCTTCAGTTAACACATATAAATCTTTTCCATCAAGGGACTCTCTATATTTTTTATAGTTTTTAATAACATAACCATTATACTGTTTTCTATATGCATCAATTTCATCTTCGTTCCACTCATTACCAAATTTATCAAACACTTCTCCTTCTTTGTATATCGGTTCTCTATCAGGTATAATTCCATCCGTCCACTCATCTTTCGTTACTGGTATCCATTCTAGTTTTTCAGGATAATATAAACTTCCTTTTTTATCGTAAATATATTTTATAAAGTTATCATATTCTTTATCTTTAAATTCTAAATGAATGCCAATAATATCATCATCTAAATTATGTAACACCAAAACTCTTTGAAAAACTACCCTATAATCATGACACAATTCTTGTAGAATATCCCATTTACCATTGGATTTTATACAATCTTTTATAATAAGAAATCTATCATCGGGCATTTTGGATCTAGTGCTATGAAAAATTGATAAACATCATCTTTGTGTGCAAGAACATCATGCCAACGAACACTATCATGTAAATACAATCTTCCGGGTTCAATGTTTTCTTCCGCCACGTATTTTTTATATTCTCCTTTAGATTCCACCCAAGTCTTTCCAGGTTCATCATGCTCATAACGAAATACGCAACCGTCTGGTTTAGTTGTTCCCCACAATCTCAACCATTTAGCGGGAAACCAAGTATCATAATGTGGTTTAAAATGACCCATTGTATCAAATCTCAATATACAAGTTCTATACAAATATTGTTTTATTGGTTCAATAACATCAAGAGAACTTATAGACAAAACCTCTGTAGGTGTTGTGAATGTTGTTTCATCTTCTAATTCTAATGTTGGAGCAATTCTATAAAATTCGTTAAAATCTTCTGGTGTATCTTTATAACCTTTTTGTAAAAAGTTCCATCGGTCTAATGGCCAACAAGCAGGTTCAGGATCATTATCGAGACTTCCATTTTGATTCACTACAGGTAATCCATACCGTGGATATTCATGAAACTTATCACCCCAAGGTTTAAAGTCATATTCAGCAATTTGGCGTTCAAATAAATCAACATCAATCTTGAAATTCAATGGGGTCAGATTTTGTTTATGTAATTCGTAATAATCTTGTTCATTCATTTTATTGTTTTAGCAATTGCATATCGTACTATACGATTAAATTTATCCTCATTCACCCATCCCCAATTATTTGGCTCAAGGAGGCAAAATCCATTCTTAGTAATAAGAAAATTTCCTTGACCTGGGTCTACATGAAAAAAATATTGATCATTTTTTCGAGAATAATCAAGTATAAATGGAACCAATTCACCTAAAAAATATTTACCAAAATCTCTTACATTCTCTTGATAATTTCTATGTTTTTGATCTACTAAATGTTGCATATGTGAATATTTCCAAATATGTTTTTTACCCTCTTGCTTATACTCATACAACTCTGGTAACCAAGAGATTTCCCATTGTGTTTTAACACTAACTTGCAATCTTTGATATTCTTCGACATCAAATTTAAATGAATTTGAATCTAGTCCCCAATCTTCTTCAGTTAAATGCATCTCTATTTCTTTAATCCAAACAAACTCACTTTCCCTATATGTCAATTGAGTATGTGATCCAGGTTTTGAATTCACACTTACAGTCTTTAAATCCAACACCATTTTAAAACCTTTTTCGAATCTGTTTTACGTTGTTCATCCAATGCATACAAATATCTTTTGAGTTTTTTGTTATTTTGTTCGTTATATTTGTACTCTTTAAGAAGGTGTTTCACTTCATCATTAGCATCAACATTATCAATTACAATTGGGTGTAAAGAATTGATAGATAATAAATCTGGTTTTGTAAGTTGATTCAACACCAATTCAATATTCATATTATCTGCAAACTTCTCTACGGCTGATATATCACACAAATTCAATGCACTCACCGTTAGATTAAATTTTACTTTTAAACTGTTGCATTTTAGTAACTCAACACCGCGTATAAATTCATTCCACTTTGAAGGATATCTCACATAATCATTTACATCTTTATAACCATCTACACTTATCATAAAATACACTTTATCAAATTTTGAAAGTATTCTGAACAATTCGTTTTTTGATGTTATATTCGCATTTGTTGTTATGAGTATAGAAGTATTCTTTCTGTTCCAATCGGGTAAAGACTCTAAAACTCTATTTACACTTTTCATCTGAAAAGGTTCTCCGCCCAATAATGAAACAAACGTAGCAGAATTTTTCAACAGTTCGATTATAGACTCATAATTTTCCAATCTCTCAGTTCGTGTCTGCTTATAACTTATTTTCGAATCAATATGCTCTTTATAAACATCTAAATCTTCTAACCATTTACTTGACTGATGTGGGCCGCACATAACACACTTCATATTGCATATATTATCAAGTCTTATATCAAAAGTAAATGGTTTCGTTTTCATTACACCATTCTCATGAATATATGCTGGATTAGGATTCAGTTGTTGATTATATTGTCTATAACTCGTAACTCCTGCTTCTTCTTTTATCTTACATTCACTACAACTGCTAGGTATCACACCGGATAACATCTCTCTTCTAAAATTGACAAGATTGATATCATTGAAATCAGAAGTAGATTCGTACATATCTGTATTATAACAACAAGGTTTTACCCAATTACCGTCAATATAAAAATGATAAAATGGAAGTTCACAATACACGAAATAATTTTCCTCTATAAATTTTTATATCTTCAAACTCTTTTTTAATTTGTTCTACGATATTGCCGTCTAACAATTCATATCTATATTCTTCTAGTCTTTCAAAACTCACATCATTCGTTTTTCTGAATTTTAAATATACTGCTAAATCATTATTCAATTCCTGATAAATGTTATCAATACCATCTTCGCCATTATTGGGTACAGACCATTCAATTTCTTTTTCATTATTCACATAATATTCAATCAATTCATCAAAAAGTTTCTTAATTCTTTTATACTCAAAAACACCATTGGGTATTACAAATGTTGTATAACAACATGAAGATAAAACAAAATGATTTTCATCGATGTCCTCTCTTAACATTTTTCTTTTTTGAACATTGAAAATAAAATCTTTACGTTCTTCTGTTACATTTAAACCATTATCATACTCATAATCCAATATAGGCAGACATTTTAATTCAACAAGAAGATCCCACAATTGCTTTGACCAATGATGGGATGCTATTTGTTCGTCTAATTTTTTTGGTAATTCTATAGTAGTAAGAGAAGGCGCAGTCCATTTTATTAAATTTATTTCACCTGTCAAATCTTTTTTAGGAAACACTTTAAAACCAGATGTATCGATATTCAACAATGGATCAATATCATGTTTCGTAGCAAGATAAAAATAATCTGGCTTTTCTGTAGAAATATAGTCTTCAAACATCAAAGAATTTCCCAAGATGTTCTGTCCAATGATATTCAGATTTCATTTTCAAATATTCAGAATCATTACACGCATATTTGTCTCTGGTATTATGAGAATTAAATTTTAGTACAATAATATTATCCTTTTCATATTTAATTCTGTAATCGCCTTCTGGTAAAGTGGGCCTCTCATAATTTTCATTAAATTCTATTGTCAAATGATTTAAATCAACAAACAAATATCCTTGATTCAATTCATATTCAACAGTATGTCCTGGTGTAAAATGGGCACAAGTTAAAATTTCTAGTCGTCTATTTTCTAAAAAGGGAAAGGGGAAAGTAAGTATTTCTTCATATCGTTCAGGACTAACATCAAATTCCGAATTATATTCAAATAAGGAAATCTCTTGCCAAGCAAACATTTTACAAAAAACTTCACTACCCATCTCCATACGAACTTCAAAAAGATTTTTTGCGGGTCTCTTTTTATTACAAGTAAATTTATATAAAGCATGTTTTTCACTAATATCTAATTTACGTTCCATCTTCCACTTCGAATTTTTAATCCATGCTTCAAGATTAACTAATTGAATGTTATTTTTATCTGGTACTAATTTACATTGTACTGGATTGTCTATCATCTTTTTTCCTCAATACAAGATAAACGATTGTAGATACGATTAATGCAGGAACAATCGTTTCAATAAAGTTATATCTACCAATATCTATTGTAATACCAGTGAAAAGTTTCGACTCTTTAAAATGTACAAACAATAACCAGAACAATGATGCTAAAGCTCCAGATGTAAAAGACCATACACTAGCTTTTGCATTTACATGACCCCGTATCATTGCGATTAAACTAGGTAATAAACTACCGCCAAGTAATGAAAAATATACTGCAGTCGATCTTGAAATGAATGCTGGTTGATTTTCAAATGCGATACTCATTAAAATAGCAAAGATAATCACACCTATCATAGATAGAATACCATATGTCTTATTTTCCTCTGTAAGCAAATCATTTGAAACAGTTGTAGATAACAAGTGCATAAGAGAATTGAGAGTTGTAAATGCGGCCGCAAGAATTGTCAAAAATAAAACGACAACTATCCATGCAGGATAACCATCATTGATCCATACAGGAATTATTTTGTCAATCGATCCTGCATATTCAACTGCGGTCTGTGCATACTCTGTAAAATAAAAAGCATTTGCAGTAATACCTGCAGTAAAAAAAGATCCAATTATTACAAAAGGAATCACCATACCATAAGGTACAATTTTCTTAAATGCATTCTCATCTTTTGCAAGCATATATCGTGTCTGTAATTGAGGTAGTGCTACAAGACCAACGGGTATTGTCAAACACAATAATGTAATCTCAAACAACCAACCTTTAGACCAAAAATCAGGAAAATCTGTGAAACCTGTAAATCCTATACTCTGTGCAAACCCAATCATTTTGTGATTGGATGCAGAAAACGCAGAAGTCAATGTATCAATATAATCTATTGGTATTATATAGGCAAAAAGAGTCCACAAAAAAATAATTGTTGAACCAATCAATAATACGACACCCTGTATTGCATCATTTCTAATGACTGATTTCATACCACCATAAAATATAGTAGCAAAAACAATCAATGAAAAAATTGTCAACGATAGCACATAATTCAATCCTATCGTAGATTCTATGTATTTTCCCACACCAATCATCACCGCAGTACAATAAAACGGTATCATAATAACTGTAAAGATTGATAAAATTCTTCGTAATGCAGGTGATTTATAATGAGTTGATATCAACTCTATAAATGTCTTCGCTTTAATTGTTCTATTCAACGCATACACTTTAGGACCAATGTATGTCGTTGCAAGATATATGGTAATCATCATTGATATAGGAAGCAGAAATACAGAATAACCAAGCCATCCCGCAAGTCCTCCGAAACCTATAATTGCTGAAGTTGAAATTAATGTGGCGCCATATGAAAGTCCCACAGATAAATTCGAACTGTTTTGTGTCAAATAAAAATTTTCTTTATCAAAATTAAACATATTGTTTCTCCATTGGATCACTAATACTCACTTCAAAGCCTTCACTTTTTAGCATATTTAATGTATATTCACGTAATTCTAACATACCATTGTACTCATCCCAAGAACTATACCTTTGAGTAAGAACAACTGTGTTTGGTTTTATAAATGTCATAGAGAAATTTTCTTCTCCGTGTTTTCTAGCAATCGCAAAATTATATTCACGAAATTTATTAATGTTTTCGCCACTATCCGGAACAAACTCTTCAGTCATCCAAGATTTCATCTCCTCTTTGTTTTCAAATGTTCTCCAAGAACAAGTTATCACAATATTACAAATTATCATAAATTGATTGCCAATTTGGAAGATGTTCTTTACCCATTTCTATGCATTTTACTGGATCGACATACCATGCCCATTGCTCTGTGTTCCACAAATTCATTTTTATTGGTGGTTTTTGCATACATCGAAAGGGTTTTTTTGTATTTAAAAGCGTATGGGAGGATTTATCGCCTCTTTTAATTCCATTATTCGTATCATTCACAGTAGTTGTCATAAAAAACTTTGCATTCTTGTCAATTTTGTCTAGCACATATTGAATCTCTAATGGAGCATGTGCTATCCATGGCCAAAACATTTCTTCAATATATTTGCCTCTTGTTTTGGGTCTATGGGGGGTAGTTGCGGCACGTACAAGTATTCTGTACTCATCATTTACACGTTCAACACCTGAAATAAGAGCCAATTCACCATTATTATAAGTCAATAGTGTAAGCAATAATCTTTCAAGCCTTAATTCATCAAGACTTGAATTATTTACAACACCCTTTTCATTCCAATATTCACACCATTTCTTGATATGAGGAATATCTTTAACTGAAAAAGATTTTATAACGATTGATGTCTTATCACCTTGTTTAAATGATTTGTTTCTATCTTCGGTACCCATTTTACAAAATCAACAACATTATTATCAGATTCATAAAAAGTATTTAACGCATTGTATACTTCATACTGTTTAGATTCATTGCCTTCAAAATACACGCCAATTTTATCATTTTTACTTTTTGTAACTAAGGCTTTATCAACTTTAGCCGTATTCATTATATATTGCTCAATTAATTCAGGCTGAACATGGGCACAATTTAGTCTCAATATGTTCTTTTTGCGACCAATCATCTTAAAACCATTATCAATTTTTTCAACAAGATCACCTGATGCCCAATATTTATCCTGTGTTTTCCACTTAATAAAGAATTCTCCATCATCTGCAATCTTATAATCAATTAATGGACTTACATTAACACCAAAGTTCTTTTCATCTTCACTTTCACTAATAGCAGGTGGCACTTCTGTACTACCATAAATTTGTAAAAATCTTTTAGCACCTTTACTTAACACATCTTCTTTTATGCCCTCTGGAGGTATATCTGAACCAGTCATAATAACATCATACGAACTCAGATCAAGAGATTTCCACTTCTTTGTCTTAGACATAGTTCTATAGACCGCAGGTATGATAAAATGATGAGTAGACCCATTTTGTAAATCCTTAAGATATGATTTTACACTAAATTTCTTTGTAATCAGTTTAGCACTTGACACATGTGCGGCTAATACGAGAAAACAACTGAATGCAATAGATGTAGGAGGTATACAAAGATTATTGATAACACTATCACTCGTAATTCTCATGATACGAATATTTTCTTCTACACACATTTTCATTGTCTCATAAGACAATACTATCTCTTTTGGCTTACCTGTACTACCACTGGTATGATAAACAAACTCACGTTTATTTTCGTATCGTTCAATTAATTCATCTACTTCTTCTTGAAAATCATACATTGGATCCTTCTAAATTATAGTATGGTATTATTTGTTTCCAAATATCTTTCGGAAAAATATGATGTTTTGGATTAATTCTTAAATCGTGATTTGCCCACATCAAAGGAGTATAAGTTTCCCTGTCTGACATTGTTTTCCAAAAAGAAGAATCTTGTCTTTTAGAAAGACCATACTGACATTCAATCCAAATAGCAGAATCTTTAAAAATTTTTCTCATTAATCGATTGTAAACCACAGGTGTCTTTTTTAAACATCTGACCAAGTTAACTATACCTGCCTGTAAGTTATACAATGCAGTAGCATCAAGCGGGTCAATAAAACCCGCAGAAGAGCCTATTGCAACAACATTATCCGACCAGGGATTTTGAAGAAATAAAGAATTCCATTCAATAAGTTTTGAGTCATGAAGGGGGTTGACTACGTGTTTGTCAAATTCTGCCCGAGCATCTTCATCTGAACAATGTTGAGAAGAATATACATAACCAATACCTATACGATTTTGCAATGTAACACGAAACATCCATCCATAATCCATAGCAATACTTTCTGTATATTCGTTGCAATCAGATGTTTCATAGTTGCCAGTATCTAATGAAGTAATCCAGGCCTTATTTACATAATGTTTTCCTATTTTCATTTCAGATAAGTCTTTAACAAATCTACGAGAAAAACCTGTACAGTCAATATACAGGTCAAATCCTGAAGGAAGTTCTTTTAAATGTTCTTCTCTTTTTTCTGTTCTTTTACATATATACTTCATCAGTTCACCAGATTTTTCAGCACATATATGATAAGCATAATGTCTTTCTCCTCCATATTCAAACATCAATTGCAGTAGATCATTCTGATTCATCCAATTATATTTGTAGTTTCCAAACTTATACACCGCTTGACACTCATCAAACCAATCAGATTCTTTTAATCCTAAATCTTCAAAAAACCATTTAATTTGCGGTAACGTAGATTCACCAACACCTAAAATAGATACTTTAGGTGATTCATATTGAACAATATTAAAATCTGTATATTTTTCAAGATATGCGGCTGTCCACCATCCAGCAGTTCCGCCTCCTATTATACAAATTTTCATAATACTTTTATTCTGGTTTTAGATTCAAAATTTTTAGCATCTAGTTCAGTATTTACTATTGGTTCTCCCTTAATATTTAAAGAAGTATTCAATAACATTGGACACCCTGTTTCTTTTTTCCATTCTTTAAGCAATGTTCTATGAGGCTCTTCTATCACTTCTTGCACTCTAGATGTCCCGTCTAAATGAACTATACACGGATATTTATGCTGAGTTAAAGATTTCGCCTTTCTAACAGTATTCATAAATGGTGATGGAATGCCTTTTTCAAAATAACTATTCACATCTTCTTTCAATATCATTGGCGCAAATGGTCTAAATTCTTCTCGACCTTTTACTTTATTCACTTTATCTTTCATATCAAGAACAGATGGATCAGCAAGCAACGATCTATTACCCAATGCTCTCGGACCAAATTCTGCTTTTCCTTTTGCTACACCAACTATTCCCGTTTCTTTCAATTCTTTAATAATCTCTGTAACAGGATATTTTCCTGTAATTTCGTAACCAAGATACGGATTTGATTCAATTTTATGATCTAAAGCACATCCTATAGCAGACCCACCATCACCTGGGTTGCAGGGTATAAAAGTGTTATATTTGAAGAGATGACGATTTGCTGATACATTCAACGCACATCCTCCAACAAAAACAAGATTTTCATCATCAATGTGGTGTATAATTCTTCGGAGCACCCCTTCATATATGTCTTGTGCTATAGCGGCTATTTCAAACTTATCCGTAATTCCTTCTATGTCTATTCCTTTATGAAAATTTTCATCATCATCCCACATTGATTTAATATATTGATAATCATGAATATTGTATTCTTGTACAACTGCTGATGCTCCCATCAAAATATATTCTTCTTCATTTGGTTTCCATCCTGCGGCCTGAGTCATTGCAGAATAAAACAAACCTATTGACTTGGGATACCTCCAATTATTAACTTGTTCGAAATTTCCATCTGTTACTTTCCATTGTGTTAATGTATCCCATTCTCCAATTGCATCAATAACTAAAACAGTACAATCATCAAAAGGAGAAGTATAATAACCATACCGAGCATGGGATTTATGATGATTACCATATACAACAGGATATTTAAAATTCAAGATTTTTTGAAACTCTACATTACTTGAAATAAATGATTTTCGTTCTTCAAGGGGGTTTTGTCCTGCAAATTTTCTTCGTTCATCTTTAAGATTTAAGTCTTCATAAAAATATACTATCTCAGGAACTCCCCATTTATTCTCTGCAAATTCTATCAAATTATCTGGAATGATAGAATCATTCTTTTTTCTTGACCATCGTTCTGCATCAGAAGCAAACACAAGTTCATCATCTACAAAAACTGCTAATGCTCCATCATGAGAACCAAAAGTAGTGCCCCATTTAATTTTCATATATGACTCACATCATCATAATTTTTATTAGTTGCAATTGGTTCATGTTTAGTTCCTTTTAATTTACGTAAATTCTCTAAACCCATAATTGCTGTTTCAGGCGACATATAATAATGATATCCACACAAAGTTGGTTTGTCATCTTTCATCATTTTATTTTTATCACGACCATCATATATCATAAGTCTTGCCCATTCTTCAAACTCTTTGTCATCCGTCAAAATCATACCACCTCGTATTGTAGATAAAGTTTTGCGATGATGAAAACTCAGACAATGATAATCTTCTTTAGTATATGTTTTTTCTGAAAAATGACAAGCAGAATCAACTGTCATGGATCCAAATATATTATATGATCCTTCCCAGGCCTCATCATAATAATAAATTTTCAATCCTAAATGTCTGCATGTCTGTGGCACACTAATATAAGTTTGACTAGGAAGCCCAACTTTTTTCAAGCCATGTTGTTCTTTTTGCCATAAAAGAGAAATAAAAATTGCATGAGTACAACAATCTGTAGCAATGCCATAAGGCGCCCCAACAATTTCTTTAATTGTATTTTCAAATGTTGTTACGTAGTTCCACATTACGAGTTTGTTGACATGTGTTTTTCTGGATTATACCATTGTTTATTCTTATCCATCCAATACAAAGATTGATGAGGATTTGGGGGTTCAACTGCTTCAGTTGTATAATAAAATTGTCTAACTGAATATCGTTTACCAGATGTAATTGGTTTCACTCCATGTGAAAAGGTTTCACTATGTTGAGTAAGCATCGCTGAATTGTGTTTGGGCTCTTCGCAAAATAATTCCACTTCTTTATTTTCATCTAATACATGATATTCCCCTCCTTCACATTCTCCTACATAAACTAATAAATTAACTGCACGATGTGCTTTGATTCTACTGTTCCAATTAAAATCTATATGAGCATCAAGCATATCATCTTTTTTCATTAATGAAACACCTTCACCTGTACCATAAGCATCAATAACCAAGCCACCTAGACCCGATTCTTTTTCAACCCATTCTATACATTTTTTAGAATGTAGATATTGTCTTATTTTATTGATAAATTGACCTTCTCCATAATACTCTTTCATATGACTATTGTTACGAACAAAATCTTCCCATGCGTAGGTCGTTAGGGTTTCTAATTCCCTTAGTAAAAAAAGATCAAGATTGTCTTTTAAAAAATTGTCGTAATATTTCATATTGGATAAACAAAATATTGATTAAAGTTATTTTCTATTATATGTCTGTCTTCTTCACTAATTTTTAATTTTTCAGGATATGTAAGTAGATTCACTTGCCACTCACGATCACCTATCCATTCTTTCAATTTATGAAGACCCTGTACATTATTTTTGTGTACAACTGTATTTATTGTAACAGTCCACTCGGTTTCCAACTGTTCAACCGTTTCTACAATTGTTGTCCAGTCGGATCCTTCTCTTATTTTATCATTCAAATCTCCATATCCATCAATACTGACAAAAAATTTAACATGTTTACATTCACGCCAAAGTTTTTTCCATTCATCATCAGGTTTGAACATACCATTTGTAATGATAGTAAGGTCTAAGTCTTCACGTTCAATTTTTTCAAGAAGTTTTAAATATCGTTTATTCATCAAAGGTTCACCACCAAGAAACACAAGTTTATCTAAATTAGGAATATTATATAATGTTTTTGTGGTTATAGTATCACCTGTAAATTGATTTGACCATTCAGCAGAACATGGTTCACATTTCAAATTACATATGTTATCTAATCCAACCCAAAGGTTTTTTAATTTTATTTCATTACAGTTATATTGTTCATTAAAATATTGTCTTGTTGATTTTATACCACTATCTTCCTGATCCCAACATTTTGAACATTCTGATATACGTTCTTTCTGAAAACGTTCACGCAATTCTACATATTCTTTTGAATGTAATATATTATCCACATCACCATCAAATATAGATATTTGTTTTTTAAACCTACAACATGGATATATTTTTCCTCCATTTCTTATGTTTGTATGATTATATAATGCAGAACATGAATGTGTCATACTATATTACCAACAAAAAATCTTTCAGCCCGTCTACCCCACCATATACATTCTCTTGCCCATTTTTCTAAGTCTCCATTATATGTCTTATATGGATCTTTCATTTTATCATATTGTTTATTTAAAATCTTTCGATCAATTTTGTATTTTTCTTCAACGAAATCGCCAATCTCCTCATAAAAACGATATTTATTTTTTGCTATATGTATGGACGTTGCTTCCTCATATTCCCAATATATGTCTGACACTCCTGTAACTTTACGGCCCCAGGGTATTTGTCTATCAAATACTTTTTTCAGTAATCTTATTGTAACATGATATTCTCTAAAAAGTAATGTTCTTGAATTAATCATAAACCAAGAAAACAATTCAGTATAAAATATTCGATGTGAAATACCATATTGTTTTTTCAACTCAAATGCTAATATTCGCAACCATCCCAAAAAATGCATTGTTATCATAAACCATTTCCAACCTGTTGCTTCAAGATAATCTTCAAACGACATAACATTCGAACCAACTACAACATTAT
>Ga0315334_10001359_pt1 | contig 15043 bp, 24 predicted proteins | sample M150034915metaG_FD_205555 | JGI IMG/M metagenome (GOLD analysis project Ga0315334, IMG submission 205555) | Ammonia-oxidizing marine archaeal communities from Monterey Bay, California, United States - M1 500m 34915 | ecosystem: Environmental > Aquatic > Marine > Intertidal zone | place: USA... | reverse complement strand
CCGCCACTGCTCAACGACTAGTTGCTATCTGGTAATACTCGGGATCGATTTCGATCCCCACGAAATTGCGACTCTCCGCTCGTGCGGCAACACCGACGGTTCCAGAACCCATGGCTGGATCAAGAACCGTTCCCTTTGGAGGACAATAAGAGCGGATCAGCCACCGACAAAGACTCACTGGCTTCTGCGTTGGGTGTAGGCCACGGTCTTGTGGAAAATCCAAGACAGACTTTGGATAGCGTGCGCCATCATTTTCGATACGACCACCGCCTTTGATGTTGGCAGCCTCGCCTCCGGAGCGTGTTGAATCCCAAACGTAAGGCTTGCCCTCCACCATTTGTGGTTCGTAGAAGGGCTTGCCAAGAGAAAAGATGAGGATGGTTTCGTGGCTCCTCATCGGACGTTGCTTGGCTTGAAATGGGTTTGTCGCATTTGGCTTTCGCCAGATCAAGTCGTATTTGAAGTTGTCGCGATTGGAGGCGATCAACTCTGAAGCGAATCGTTGTACGGCAAACGCAGCAACCGTGTGAACGGACTTCAGAGCAGCGTTCAACAACAGCCAGAATTCGGTCAGATCGATGCGCTGATCCCAACGGGTGGAGGTAATCCCGTATGGGAGGTCAAGTATGGCTAAATCGGCTGTATCACGATATTTGGGAAGGATCTCCTGATACGACCCGAGCCTTAACTCGAACTTCTTAATCTGTCCTACCGCCCGTGCGAATGTTTTCACAGGCTTCCCACGCCTCAAGCATGGGCTGGCTGTAGTTTCGATTGTCCGGCATCTCCTGTTGACCTATGGAGAACAGGTTGCACAGGAGGCCAGCGGCATCACCAATGACAAGTTGTAGGTCTTCTCTGGTGTATTCATTCATGATTCTGTGGGTGCCTTACGCTCTGATGCTTTGAGTTCCTTCTTGAGTCGCGCTATCTCTTCGCGGTGTTCCCGCAACTTCATGTGGAAATAGTTGTTATTGGCCGTATCGCTCATCTCATTGTTGTCCGTATTCAATGGGAGGGTTTAAATAGTCTTCTGCGATTACGCGCGTATTTTCTGGCGCGTACTTGGATGGCTCGCCCTTCTCCCATGCTTCGTCGTGGTCGATCCATCCTAGAACGTCAGCGGTACGGAACTCTGGTGGAATGGGCCGGACCACGAATAGAACTAAGCCCTTGTCCAGTTGCCTGCGTCGTACCGCAGCGTTATTGCTTGTGCGAACGCGTCTGACTTCAATGTTGTGGCCGACATCGGCCATGTCCTTGTATGTTTCGTGGCGGTTACCGGGCCACACATGACCGCCCCAATACTGATTCGTCAGTTTTGCAACGGCCAACTCGGCCACGCACGCAGCGGCCGACGCCGTGCGGTCGTCCTCCATGCGGTTTCTGTCATAATGGCGGGCGTCAGTCTTACTCCAGTTTTCAATGTAACGACGAGCGCCCACATGGAGCGCCCATTCGTATTCCCATGACTCTAGTTTTACGTTGACCATTCTTTTTATTTATCTGGTGTCGGGGGACGTTCAATGTGGAAGTCTTCGCTGGCTGAAGATTCGATCGGAACCCACGCCTTGTTGTAATTGTGCTGGAACACTTCACGTTTCTTGATGAGAGTGCCATCACTGAGAACATCAAATTCGTCAGCGGACATACTCAGTGCGTTCATAATTTCCTGCTCGTCCATAACCCTCATAAGAGTTCGAATCGTGGAGCCAAGCAAATTGGTTACGATGTTTCCGCGACAGCGATTCATTTGAACGTGCAGGAGAATCGCTTCCGCCTTATTCAGATTCGTCCGAATAACAGGAACTTCCTTTAATCCCAAATCATGAGCGGCAGTCCAGCGAGCGTTGCCGTCGATAATGGTTCCATCTTCCATTGTCACAATCGGTTGAAGAACTCCAAAGGTTTTAATGGAATTCCTCAAACCAAGCAAATCAACTTTGAGAATGAAAGTGGTTCGCCAGTTCGGTGTTTTTAGATTTTGTGGTTTTAGAAGTTCTATCTCAATCATGCGAGGTCGTCCATTTTGTCCATGTCGTCTGCATCTGCTAGGGCTGCCATTCTCATGCGATGAGCCTTGGTCTTTGGTCCTACAGGGGAGGGCGACGTATGTCTGAATTCATTGAGTAGTAACGTTCGTATGAGATGATCTATCGGATATCCATAGGGATCATTATTCCGCTTCTTTCTGAACGCTGCTACAAACTTCATAGCGTCTTTATTCTTTCCCGGTGAAAGCATGTTGTCGTTGATGCAACGCCGCACCCCATCCCATGAATCTTTGGAGTAAGAGGCAATCAATTTTTCAATATTGAAATCGGCCCACAATCGTCGCTGAGCGTCTATCTGTGGGAATGCCCGACAAAGGGCATCATAAAATTCTGGTTCAGTTTTAACAACATCGTTCAGTCTGCGAGCAGCAACAGAGTGTAGCGGAATTCCCACTCTCGTGTTCGCTCCACACATTGCCGCAAAATCATAATATTCGCAATACGGGAACTCGCTATCTATTGCCACATACTTCAGAACATCATCGGTGGTCCAATCGTAAATCGGTTTGGCTAGCCGTAGTGGGATCGCCTTGCTTAAGCGATACGGCCTGTTGATGTAGTTTTCGTGGAGTTTCTGAACCACGGAGCGGTACCGGATCATGGATTCGTTGGCCCTGATGCCCGTGAGAAAGGCAACCCGACCCACTTTGCCCTGCATCGTGTAGTAGTCGATCGGTTCAGGTACTACCTTGCTGTTGTCTAATCCGAAGTGTTGAGCGGTGATCGCCCACGGGGGCATTTCCCGAATCAGCCGACCTTCCTGCTCGCGCATGGCCGACCAGAGAAGGACGTATTCGCGCCTGCCGAGTACCCAAACTTCTTGCCCCATGGGAAGGCAGTACCACTCCATATCCACCCATGGCAGATCCTTCACCCATTCCAGATAGCGGATTACCGATGGGGACACCATTTCCTCGTCACGAAAGATGGTTTTGACCGGACCAAGGCCGTTCTGGTCGTGGAATTCTTTGACCAACAGGAGGACTGCTGAAGAGTCCTTGCCGCCGCTGAATTGAACGCAGACGGTGTCGAAGGTGTCGTAGATGTGTTTGATGCGTTCTCGGGCGGCATCTAGAACCGTGGTATCCAAGAAGAGGCGCTTGCGAGGCACAAAGTTAGATTAGTGGGCGAGAGGTCGGGGCAGGAGGACCAAAGGAGGAAGGTGCCCGCGCCCGGACCCCCCGCACGCGCTAGCCGTCACCACCATTACGGCCTGCGGATTCTACCGTCTTACTCTACTACCTGTTGTAACTTATACTGTTAGGACTGTGCTTCCTTGATGGCTGCCACCAAATCGGCTTTGTTCTTATCGGTGGTGCTGACTCCCAACTCTTTGGCGATCTTCTTAAGATCCACCACCGTTAGGGTGTCAACATCCTTCGGAGGCTCTTCTTCGATCGGTTCGGCTACCACCATCTCTGGTGCAAGGAGGAACACGACTTCTTCTGGCTCTGGTTCCGGTTCGGGTTTCGACTTTTTCAGCGATTGCTGGCGCCAGTCCGGTTCGGGTTCAGGTTCGGGTTCAGGTTCTGGTTCCGGTTCCGGTTCAGGCTCCGGCTCCGGCTCCGGTTCTAGTTCGGGTTCTGGTTCTGGTTCCGGCTCAGGTTCCGGCTCCGGCTCCGGTGGCAGGTCTAGACCCAGCAGCATTCCTTCGCACAGTTGATCCCAGTTGATTTTGCCGGGGGTAACAGCGTGTTCGTCTCCGGGGAAGAGGTGCCAACAGAGAATCCCTTCTAGATTTTTGAGTGTCTCAAATCCCAACTTGCCACTATTGGGTTCACATCGAAAAACATCGGTGGATACCGATTCCAAATCGCAGATCCCACCAATAAGCCGACCGGTTCTGATCGTGTCTTCCTCACTCATTTCAAGTGCTGTTTCTTTGACAATCGCTACGAAAATACACCGACTACTTCTATGAGGGGCCGTCTGGTGAAAGTCACCCACCACCGAATGGGTAGTGTCAGAAAGTCTGTAAACGACATATTCCTCAGGATCGACCAGATAGTGAGGACGATGGCTTCTAAGGTCGCGGTTGTACCCGTCAATAGCCCATTGAGCCGTTTGGGTTTCTGACGCCTCTAAGATGAGTTTGGGTGCCAGATCGGGAAGCAGCGTTCCCCGCTTGTAATCAGGCCAAGTCTTGCTTTGAACTTCTAGCATGTTGCGAGTTTACAACAACAACACTTATCAGAAGTCCAATTCCTCATCAAAAGGATCCTGAGCCGGAGTGGGCTTAGACTTGGCTGCGGCGACGCTGGCTGTCGCAGCACCGTTATCCCGCTTTTCACGCTTTACCCGGACGAGACTTTCGATGTCTTCAAGGGGAATCAGGATTTCACGGGCGGTTACTTGATAGGCGTAACGCTTTTCGCCCTCATCCGTGGTCCAACTGCGCTCTTCGATCGGACCCTTGACCTCAAGGCGCTGACCCTTCTCAATGATCTCGGCGGCATGTTCCGCCTGCTCGCCCCAAAGTTGGACGTTGAAAAAGGATGTGTTCGCCTTTTCCCACTGGTCGCCCGCTTTCTTCCATTTGTCTACTGCCAATCGAAGTCGCAGCATGGCCGTACCGGCGTTGCTGTACTTCAATTCGACATCGATAACATTGTTGCCCCGAAGGGTCATGCTTGCTTCTGAACGAGCCATAATTTTCTCCTACTACTCAATGGGTGTTGACTGCTCGTGACGCCGAGTGTATCCTGTTTAGAACAGAAGCACAAGAGGGCACCCACTATGAATACCTATGAAATTTCTATCCGGTTCGACGCCGATTCCAAGGACACGGCGGTAGAACTTGCCGAAGATGTTGCGCCTCATCTTGATGGCCGCGCCCTTGGGTGGGCCATGTTGATTGAAGAGGTTCACGACGACGACGGGACGATTCCGAGTACGGTTTTGCATTGGGAGGCGGCGAAAGATCCGCAGCCGTTCTAATGGACGATTCCATCCTCATCATCCGAGACCATCTTCTTTCGGTCTGTATGGACCTTGTTGAGGGGAGTCCCGAAGAGATGGACGGTATCGAAGAAGATTTTGTTGACATGGTTGATCTTCTCATCGAATCCCTCTCCCTCACCGTCACCGGAACCGATTCGACCGAGGACAATAAATCCAGAATCTTCAATTGCACTATTCAACTAACTACTCCTGATTTAGACTGACATGCCGGTTGAGGAAAGCCATTACCTGCTCTGACGTTGTCGGTAGTTCTTTCAAATCCGGATCCGATTTTAGATAACGAAGAAACGCATACCACGTTGCCTGCTGTTCGGCATCATTAAATACCAGCGTGTATTGAACGGACGCTTTTGCCCCTGCCGAATTGGTAGCCGTGGCTCCCTGCTTAATGACAGACTTGATGTCTTCTTCCGTCTCCGGTAGTTGCATCACGGGCGGCGACCAACCGTCGTTGGAAGTTGACACCGGAACAACACCGGGGTCGGTTGTGTCAATGGTTGCTATTTCAAAATCATCCCAACCCAATTCTTCAAAGAACTCAGGCATATCCTCCACTACGGACATCAGCATGTCATGAAGAAGTGCTTGATTGTCCTCGCCCAAGTCGGAAGTCCTGTTGTCGGCCAGCGCAAAGGCAATTGCCTTATCGTGGTCGAACGGAACATGCAGCACCGCTATGTGGGTCCAGCCCAGTTGTTTCGCTGCTGCTAGTTGATGGTTGCCAGCGATGACGGTTCCCGTGCCGTCCTCGTTGTCCACGGCGACAATCGGTTTGACTTGTCCGAACTCTTTATATGAAGCGGCTATGGCGTCGGTGTTGCCCTTGCGCGGGTTGTTTGGAAGGGTGAGCAATTGATCCACCGGTATAAGCAGGTGTTCCAAATCCTTGCTTACTTGGTGGTTCATATCTGTGCCCTAACGTTCGCGGCAAGGGTACGCAAAGAATCCAAAGCAGTGCGGATTGAATTGAGTTTCTCTTTTTTTGCCTTCAGTAAGGCGTCTGCGATTTTGACTTCATAATATTCATCGCTGAGTTTGTAATCGGCCCACGACTCACGCTCTTTGATGGAGCCGTTGGCAGCGAGATACTCCTTGGCCCACGAGGACTTGTAACGGGCCTCCTTTTTGGACTGATCTACCGCCAAAACTTCAAAGGCTTCTGTGTGGTCTTCTAGTTCTTCAACCAGTCTCACCATGTTGTCTTCAATTTCGATCGGGGTGATTGGTGAAGACCTCATAGGAGTTGCTTTTCTTTAGCAATCACATTCAACCTTTTAGCCTCTTCGTCCCAATCAAACTTATCGATAGAATTCCTCTTCATAAGAAGTTCATCAAACTTCTCGTCACCGATCTTATCGATCGTGAAGATTCCGAATTCCACTGGGTTGTCGGTGAAGAACCTGTGGCATGAGGCGCAGAGACAGAACGCATTATCCAAGTCCGTTCGGGTCCACGAGTATTTTCTAGAGATAATATGAGCGCACTGTAGAACGTGCCTAGATCCACAGTGTTCACACCTGCCGCGTGATCTAACGATAAGAGCGTGTAGTTTGGTGGCCTTGCCTTTTGCGCCCTTGCCGTAGATGTTGCTCATTCATGTGACACTTTCCAAGAGTTTCGTTAATCTTAGCGCACCCTGCCTAACGTCTAGGGACTGGACTGCTTCCCAATTTGCTAGGGCTTCCGACTGTCGAACCTCCGGGTTTGACAAACTGTAGAAGTGCTTTTTCCAGTCTGCTCCCTTGCTGGCGAAACGACCGAGGCCGTACCTTTTTTGGAAACGCTTGTACTCTGGCGCTTTCGACGCCACGAATGGAATCCCCGCGGCAACGTATTCCAAAGGCTTGATCCACGACTTGGCATGATTAAAGGGGATGTTGGTTAGCGGGGTGACCCCTATGTCGAAAGGCAACACGAGACCGACGTTTTCAGGAGGAACCAGTGGATAAACCTGAACACGATCCTGTTCAACGCCCACCTCGTCCCAGAAAGCCGGACCCCCCGCCCAGTGTCCCGTATGGTGGAAAGAGAATTTTTCGGGGTCTAAAAAAGGAAAAACATCGCGCAGACAGTCCAAGTCTCCGCTGCGGTGAGCAGTCGAACCGTGCCATCCGATCACAGTTGGACCGTCTTTATGCTTGCGTAGGGAATACGCATCAAAATCTACACAGTTTTCTAACATGGTAATCTTTCGAACACCAAGATTAGTTCTAGCGGCGTTGGTAAGAAACGGGGTAGAAACAACGACTAGGTCCGAGTTACAGAGAACGCTTCTGTAAATTGTAGTGTTCTCTTCTTTATTAAGTTTTGGGTCCAAAACGTTTTTAGCACGATGACGATGAGAGAGTCCCCAATACCAGTCGTCTAAATCATTGATGATTATCTGACCCTGCGCCTTGGCTTTACGCATGTTCTCTGGAATATCTCGAAGCATCCAGCGTTGCATGTAGATAACGTCGCAGTCAAGATGATGCTCGCCGCTCGTATCAGTAACCCCAAATATTTCTGCGCTCTTTGAATAAACCAACGTTCCGATGGCGTGATCTATTTCCAAGAACTTTGAATACTGGCCAATCCGGATCCAGCCGGAACCCCCCATACAAGGTTTTCCGTTGTTATCTAGAACGGTTTGCGACCAATCGGCAGTAGCGAAGCCAACTTTCACGGGATGGGGATGTCTTTATTCCACGCGTCCAATTTGCGGTCCATGTCGGTGAAGCCCCATGTCCCCTCCTTCGACCGCCACAACGCTTCGTCTATAGGGGTTGGCTCAAAACGGTATGAGTTCATTAGGGAGCGGTGTTCTTCGATTGCTCTAGAAAGAAAATCAGCCAACTTCATATCATCGGATCTGCCCTCATCACCCAAGGCTATATTCCGCTCCACTTCCGCGATCCTTTGAAGGACGTAAAAACGAAACCTGTTTATTTTTATTCGTTTTTCATCCGAAGAAATCTTGTATTCGGTGATCATATGGTTGGGCAGACTTTCAGTAGCGGTGATCTCATCTTGTGTTAGTCCAGAGATTTGATCGTCCAGACTCTTAATCAGTTTTAAGAGAGCAGCGCGCCAGTTCGTTTGATTCTGCGGCAACCTGAGATAGTCTGATTGCTCTTCCGGTAATAGGTTCTTAACATCTTCTGAAACAATACGATCGAAGTCATCTTCGTCCATAATATTTTCCTTACGACCACGCGGGGCAGATCGGCTTATAAGCGCACCAATTACATAGTGGCCCAGTTGAGGTCGGAAACAGTCCGGTTTGACATCCGGCCTGAACTCCTTCCCAAGTCTGATTGATCAACTTCAGCACAACTTCCCGTCGCTCCGGTGTTGGCTCATATCGTTTACGTTGTTGAAATCTTATATAAAGTATTTCTGCGTAATCTACAGGAACACCTTTGAGGCGTTCTATCATTTCAGCATATAATACGATTTGAAAAATCTTTTCACCATCGTAACGTTGGTTCGCGACCTTGCCTGTTTTGTAATCAGAAACAACGGTCTTGCCGTCTTCTTCGGTCCAGCGGTCAATAAAACCAACAAGAGGAATACCGTCTATCTCGGCAGAGAACGAATCTTCTATTCCTTTGATTTCGACTGAGGGCGGATTTTCCATGGAGAAAATATTTTCCACACACCACCACGCCCGCCACCGAAAGTCATTGGAATCTGAAATCCTGATTTCACTGGTTTTCGCTTCATACTCGTTTTCCCACAACTCACGGGAAATACGCCGAGCCTCAGGGATGGTTCGTTCCTCTGGCGGGAGTTTGTAAAAGTTCTCTAAAATCTCATGAACAAACGTGCCAAGGATCATCGGCTCCGTGGTTGGTTCAGGAATCTTGTCGATCCGAGAAAAGCGAAACCGAAGAGGACACTGCTGATAGGTGGTGATGCTGGAAGCAGAAAGATGATTGGGAAGTTCTAAGACGCTCATACCAAATATCCGTGAGTCAGACTGAAGCCGGAAGGTCTGAACATTTCCGAACCATCCATCAGGTCTTGAAGATCGGACTTGGAATCCAGCATCGACGGCGTGATCTTGGCACCATCGGTCGGGAGGGTCTTCAGATAATCAAGTGGGCGGGCGTTGGCGATACTCTCCATCGCCATCTTGGTTTCTTGTTCCAAATGCCCCTCACCACGGATGGCGGCGTCGCAGATGGCGGGTCGGAGATCAACTGTCAGGATTCCTCCATCCAAACTGATCTCAGAGTCAGAAATGAGGGCGTAATCTTGATAATCAAGTTCGGCTTGCCGGACATACGCTCTCCGTTCGGCTCCCGTAATCGGAGGCATGCCACGTTTGCGTACCGCTTTGGCCCGTTCCCGAAATCGCTGGACCATCGCCGCTGTGTCCAGCGTGTCCATTAGAACCTGTCTCCGATTTTCCATCCCAATATGGCTCCGGCTGGGATAAGGATTGCGAAGGCCCACCATTCTGAAATGAGTCCTCCGGCGATGATGCCTCCGGAGATGGCAAAGATGGCTCCGAAAAAGAGGTTCTTCATTTTGCGCCCCTCGGTGTGGCAAAGGATGGCAGGTCTTTCTCCTTCATCCGTTCCGCCTCTTCTGCGCGGGCCTTTTTCCACTCGCCAAGAGTGAGGGTGTCGTTTCGCATGGCGCTGATGTTTGCCATTACTGTTCCTTCTCTTTCCTCATTCGTTCGACCTCGGCGTCACGGGCCTTGTTCCATTCTCCGAGAGTAAGCGTGTCGTAACCCTTCATAACGGGATGCATCGCTCGCCAAGACTTCTTATTCTTGCGGTGCTTATCAGAACGACTCAATGTGGCCATCAGTATGTTTCCTCCACTTCCTCTTCGGGAACTTCTTCGGCGCCAAAGGACAGGCGGATCACTTCAACCTGCGCCTTCTGGAATCCTTCAGACTCCATGCTGCGCTGCGGCTTCTCGCCCAAATTCTGCTTTTTGAACCACTCGCGGAAAAGATTCTTCTTCTCATCGTCCAGTGCCCGGAAGTTCCCTACGAAAACATCCCACTGTTCTTGGGCTACCGGATAAGACTCTTCAGCGGCCAAGGTAAGTGCTTCTTCGCTGCGGGCCAGATGGAGGGCAACGCCCAATCCCTGACATGCCTTCTTGAACGCGTCCGACACAGCCGTTTTGAAGTCATTTCCCAAATCCATGACCCCGCCAGACTTCATCATCTTGATCTTCGCCCCGCCGTACTGCTCTTTTGAGGATGTGTCGCCGTCGATCTTGGCGGTAATACGCACATGGGCGATCACGTTGTCTGCGTATTCGGGCTGAACGTGACACTTCAAAACCTCGTAGTTCCAGTTCCCCGGACCCAACACCTTGTTCAACCGGGCGATGTATTCAGCCACGGCGACGTAATCGAATTGGCGTCCTCCGATGGTGCGCTGGTAGATGAGTGTCTCATCAAAAGGTTCAGCGAGTTGATCGGCCTGTGTTTTGTCAGTCATTAGTTATTGCTCCTGTAGATAAGACTAGTTAGTGGTTCTCCAACATCGCAGTAATCGTCCGGATCAATGCCCAACTCACGAAGGGCACCGACACGCCAGTAAGACGGCGCGGCGTAATCCAACAGTTCCCTGATCATTTGCTGGGGGGTCTTGGTTACTTCTCCGGTGTCCATGTCAATAGCCGTGTCTGTAATCTTCTTGGCTACCAACACCGCCAGCATGTCGTGATCCCACTTCTTGCGAGGGGCACCGGTCTTGGTCTCAATAGAGAACAGTTGTGTCATGTACGGGGACCGGTCCCAGTCGGACTTCAACAACACTGCTTCGGCTTCTTTGAGGATGGAGGTGATTTGTTTTTTCGCGTCGTTCAGGATGAATCCAAGATGAAGCAACGCCTCAGTGTTTTCCTCAGAGGAACGTTCTTCCCAGACGGCTTCATCCAACCGGTTCAAAAGGTCGTTCAGGTCTTCGCGCAAACCCATTGGTCCTCCATAGCAGTAGCAGTTACCTACGGATCCTAGCAAAATCGGGAAGGGTGAGCAAGTACCGAACAGGTGTTCGATTTTCGCCCAAAATTAGTAAGGTTATGAATTGCATAACCTTACTGATCAAGAAGAAATCACTTACTCTGGGAGCAGGAGGGCTAGAGTTCTTGGCCCTCCAAAGGAGAACCAAGATTTACTCCGGTCACAGTCAGACTGTCGTAAATGGCGCCTAGTCTCCCCGAACGAGGGAGGGTCGGCCAGCGGGCATCCACACTCCGTCCGATTTCGTTCTGGTGTTGGTGCTGACTGCTGCCGAGTTCCACCACGAAGTGTAGGTCAGTGCCCCACCACAGGGCATGAAGATTCCAGCCCCTCTAACGGGCGAACGACGGTGGTTGGCCGACGCCGGGATGGCCGGAGCGGCGACCATACCCGCGCGTTGGCGAGCGAGTCAAGCATCAGACCACGATTTGTATCCGACCCCGCTGTTTATGGCCCAAACCGGCGACCTCGTTGAAACAGCCGGAGGTGGAATCCACTTGATCGTCGTGCCACGAGGACTCTGGGAAGGTCGCCATTTCATCAAGGAAGTCGGTAATCCATGGTCCTCTGACCAAGCGGACGTTGCCGTTGGCCGCAGCGGCAGCAAAGGGGCGTGCCCGAGTTGCCTTATCACCGGTTGCGCGGATCCCTAGAAAATCGCAGCCGGGGAGGACGTACCGGGCGTACTGGTCGATCAGGTTTTTGCCGCTGCTGCCCGGCTCCATCTCCATCCTGATGGAAACATGGGGGCCGTCTGTCTGGGCGGTTTCAGAAATGAGGCGCTCCACCTTGTCGCCTCTGGCCCGAATGCGTTGAACGTCGATGATGTAGAAGATCCCCTGATCAAAGACTCCGAGAGTGCCAACGGTCCAGTCGGGATCTGGATTCACATGGGATGGTTCTGTGGCGGCCAGATCCCAGAACCGACACCAAGTCGGGTTGAGGAAGTCGGGCAGGTCGGTCGCTTCAGTAATGATGAAAGATTCCCGGTCGAACATGCTTCCCGTGGACACCGCCCACCAGTCGCCGTTTTCGAGTCGCTGACGTTCGATGGGGTCGATTTCTTGAAGCGCCCGCCGGTATGATTCCGGGTCGATGCCGGGGTTGTCGTCCAAGAAACTTGGAACGAAGATTCGGTCGTTCTCTTTGCCTTCAATGATGAATCGTTGTCGAACCCAGTTGGGAGCAGGGTTGGATGCCGCCCGCATGCGGAGGGGCACCTGTGCGAGGGGGCCAGCGTTGGGTCTACGCAAACGTGAGAACAGGTACCGGTAGTCGAATTCTCTGATTTCAGTGACCTCGTCCATGCCGATGTACTGGAATTCGGATGACTTGTAGCGAAGGTAGTCATTTTTGTTGTTGAGATATCCGAAAGTGACTCTTGCCCCGGACGGGAATGTTGCAACATAGGTGGCACCATTCCAATGCACTTCGTCGTATTCTTTTACCCACGATAAGAAACGATCCATCAGAGCGCCCGGCAGGGCGAGGTCGGCGTATGTGCGCCGGAATAGGATCGCGGAATAGTTGGGAATGTCTACATACTGGAGGGCGGCCATTAACAGAGCAGATGATTTCCCGCCTCCGGCGGCTCCACCGAAGAGGGCTTCAAGCCCGGAGGTACGAAGATATGTTTTCTGAGTTAGTGAAGGTTGTTCAGGACAAAATTGAGGAGGGAGAGGTTGTAAGAACTCATAGATGTCTGACCAGTCTTTCATCATGGGCTACACTCCCTACGACTGCGCGTCCAATAACGATGGAATCGAATGGTGTCCATGCTAAAAATGCTCTTCACTCGTTCTAACATTGCTCACGCCTGCATGGTGCTATCTATAATACTATTGGGCATAGGTTTAGGACATCTTCATAGGGGTTTGGGCGTCGCTGTTTTCGGGGGTGCCCTCGGCCTTTACGGCTATCTGTTGGGTGCTGAATAAACATGGCATGGAATTCCCGCAATAAGGCGATCGGCCCGGACGACAAGAAGTCTATCTCAGTCGGCGCCCCCATAGCGTATAACGCTGGTTTAGTTGGGAAACCTTACAGTGATGGTTGGGATATTGAACGGGCGTACCGTGAAGGCTTAGCCAAGGTTACATGGGTATACCGTGCTATTGATGTTATTGCCAGCAATCAGGCGCGTCTACCTATTACATTTTTACAAGATAATTCTCCGTTTGGTGAAGTAGTTCCAAAGGAAGAGGCGAATAAAGAGTTAGCAACGATATTGAATCAACAGTCGAATATGGGCGAAAGTGCTTTCGCATTTCGTTATCGTGTTTCTTCACAGTTGTTGATGAGTACCCGTGGGGTATTTATAGAGATCGTTCGCGGCCGCGGTGGTACCCCCGTGGCGCTACACATCCTGCCGCCGCAGAATACTGCCCCCATTCCGGATCAGAAGAAGTTCGTCGCAGCATTTGAGGTCGAACTTCCGAATGGGCAGAAGCAAAATATAAATCCGAAGAATGTTATTTGGATCCGCCGCCCGCATCCGTTGGATCCGTATCTGTCGATGACCCCCATGGAGTCGGCTGGCGTGGCGATCGAAACGGAAACCTTGGCGAAGTTGTATAACCGAAACTTCTTGTTGAATGACGGGCGACCGGGTGGCCTGCTGGTTCTTCGGGGCATGATTGACGATGACGACAAGCAAGAGTTGCAAGCCCGGTTCCGTGGGAATCTTGCTCGAAGTGGTGGCATCGGAGTTATTTCGTCTGATGATGGTGCCGATTTTGTGGATACCGCGGCGAGTCCTCGGGATGCCGCCTATGGGGAACTGCGAAGTTTGACGAAGGAAGAGATTTTGGCCTCATTCGGTGTTCCTGAATCGGTCATCGGAAATGCTTCGGGGCGAACATTTGCCAACGCGGCAGAAGAGGGGCGGGTGTTCTGGTCTGAAACGATGGCACCACACTTGGAGTTGCTGTCTCGCGGACTTGATGTATTGGATCCAGAATACTATGTTACTTTTGACACTACTTCTGTGCCGGTTCTGGTGTTGGCTAAGCAGGAGAGTGAACGCTATTACTTGACGGAGGTTCAGCAGGGTCTGATCACTCCTAATGAGTACCGTACAAAGACCGGTAAAGAAAAGGTTGACGCATATTTGGCAGATTCGATGCTGGCCAACCCGAACCTTGCGCCCATAGGAAACACCGAAGAGCCGATGCCTAAGGAAGAGGCGATGCCAGAAGCGGCGGCGGGCGCTCCGATGGGGATGGAGCCGGGCGCTCCCGCTCCGGGCGCTCCTCCGGGTGGGGCACCGCCTCCTGAAGGTGCCGCTGCGCCGGGTGGAGCCGTTCCACCGCCCAATCCGGCGGCAGAGCCAGAACTGCCACCGGGCGAATTCCCGATGCCGAAATGGTTGGATGGGGATTTCGACGTTAAGCGATTCAGTCTTAATGGCGAATGGGAAACAAAGGCGTTTCAAGACATTGATCGTTGGGAAGTGATTTTCAAACGTTCTCTGGAAAGGTACTTTGAACGACAAGAACGAGTAGTTACCGAGAAGATCACTGGAGCGAAGGCAAAGAGGCTTCTCGCCAATGAAGAACTCAAGGTTGAACACATCTTTGATACGAGCGTTTGGAACAAGCAACTACGCGAAGATTTGACTCCCATGATTCAGGGGGCGATGCTGGAATCAGCGTCCACGGCTTTGAAGACTCCCAATGAGCAACTGGACACTGAGGACGAGGATGTTCAGCAATACATTGAAAGTCAATTGGTTCGTGCTGAGCATGTGAATGAAACGACGAAGAAAGAACTCGCTGGGGCGATTCTGCTAGCCCTGATGCTCTTGGGAGACGATGATGATCGCGCTCCGATTTCAGCCAAGACCGCGCTGCTGGGGACAGCCGTAGGGGCGGTCTTTGCTGCGTTGTTGACCAAACGGCTAGCGAATATTGCCGAGGTTGAGAGTACGGGCGCTTACAATGCCGGATTGTTTTATGGCGGCAAGAAGGCTGGCGTCAGGACTAAAACGTGGGTTACTCGCAAGGATAGGAAGGTTCGTGCTGCTCATGCGGCTTTGGAGGGGAAGACCGTG
>Ga0315334_10001358_pt1 | contig 15053 bp, 15 predicted proteins | sample M150034915metaG_FD_205555 | JGI IMG/M metagenome (GOLD analysis project Ga0315334, IMG submission 205555) | Ammonia-oxidizing marine archaeal communities from Monterey Bay, California, United States - M1 500m 34915 | ecosystem: Environmental > Aquatic > Marine > Intertidal zone | place: USA... | reverse complement strand
CTGCTGATACCGCCAAAGCGTCACTTGAATTTTTGCCACCGGGACCTGCCATCGTGGTGTCGCTCCGTTTGTCATCTATTCTTGAGAGCAGCATTGGTGGTCAATTGATTGACGCACTGTCACCCGAGTTGAGTTCCCTGATCGCAGTCATTGCAGAGCGAGCGAAGGTGCCAGCGGAGTCGATCGAACGTTGTGGTCTTGCCTTGCACCCTGGGAAAGAAGGTTGGCCAGAAGTCTCGCTGGCAGTCCAACTGAAAACACCTGTTCCGGCAAGCGAATTGATTGAGAAATGGCAGGTGGCGGCGTCACGCACGGCCGGTGGAGTCACCATTTATGCTGGTGATTCGCTGGAAAGTGATGCCTATTACTTTCAGGGGCCTGGCAAGGACCCGATAAGCCGATTTTCGGTTGGCTCGATTGCGAAAATCAGTGAGGTAGCGGAGACGGAGGGGGGAGGAATTCCACTGCCGAGGAGTTCCCAGACACTTTGGAATGCATCAAGTGACCAAGCTGACATAGTGGCGCTATTTTTAAGTCCGAACTTTTTGTTTGCAGACGGGCGTGAGATGCTGACCAACTCAGTCCCGGAGTTGATCGATCCCCTCAAGGAAGTATTGCAGCCTGACGTGTCAGCGATGATGCTGGCTGTTAATTTTGGGGCCGAGCAAATGTTCGTTGAGACACGCTTGGCAGCAAGCGGCGGAACCAGCGAAGCAGCCTTGGTAAGATCGCTTAGTGAGAGGATTGCTCAGTGGCCAGATTGGGCTGATGATTTCATTGTGAACACGGTACCTGACTCTTCTTGGCGTTTGCTCGCGAACCGTCTGCGGCCCATGATTGGATTTGTCGCCGAGCGAGTACGTTTTGGCGTGTCCGATGGAATGGCGATTGCAAATACCTACCTGCCTGCTCAAGCAGTTCCACAGGTGACATTGGCTGCAGTTTTGGCACTGAATACCCCAGCGGGTGCGACGCCGTCAGGCGGAAGTCCAAAGGCTACTAAGCCATTGACGGTTGAAGAAATGCTCAATCGGAAAATGTCCGTCTCGTTTGATCAGGAATCTCTTGAGTTTGCGATCGACAATATCAAGCTGGCATTTTCGAAGAACCTGCCGAGTGGTTCCAAAATGCCGAAAATCAGAATCCTCGGTGGGGATTTGCAACTGATGGGGATTACTCAGAATCAGCAAGTTCGGGATTTCAAGCAGGCGAATATTCCGCTAAGGCAGGTGCTGACAGATTTGGTGAGGAGAGCCAACCCTGACACGACGGCAACGGGACCCAAAGATGAAAAGCAGGCGTTGATCTGGGTGGTTGTCGATGATGCGGAGAATCCGGGCATCAAAGAGATTCTGGTGACGACGCGTCAGTCAGCGGCTAATAAGTATGATTTGCCACCAGAGTTTGTTCTGGAGTAGCACGTCGACCTCTCGCCGCGGGCAAAACCGGTTGAACAATCGTGTTCGATGCATGCTTGAATCGAGCAGGTTGAAAGCGATTTTGACGGTTATCCGACCCATAGAAAACAGACCGACGCTATTTAGTTGCAGTAACTTTGTTACCCCCAGTTTGGCGTCCTCGCCTTTAGCAGTTAGTTGTATACGACTGCATGGCATAGTACATCAATGCACTGTCTGGACTTCATTCCAATCCCCATCCCCTTCAATCACTGCCAATCGGTGTCTATACACGAGACTTTTCCAGACAGGGCACGGGTTTTCTTTCACCTTGTGAGATTTACCCTGAGGAACTGGTTCGCATCGTGCTGCCACTTTCTGGATGCAGTTGAAAGTGACTCGTACTCGGCGACTTAACAATAAGTGCTATGAAGTTGGAGCCGTTTTACTGCCGCAGCATGATCCCGACGCGGACGCCTTCTGTTCAAGTTCGCCACAGACCAGGTCCATGGCTTGAACAATTAGCCGTTGTTGATAGTCGTTAATTTGGTGTCAGTTGCATCACACGGATTGGATGTTCCCGATCATCGTCCAACTCGACCTTGTGTTCCTTGTAGATCCAGTTTCGTTCTTGAATCCATTCACGGAATTCATTGGCAATGATTCTGTACGGATCACTCAGTAACACTTGCCCACTCTCAGCCAGATGATCTCGAAGGCATTGGTCCAATTCTGGCCAGAGCGTCCTCAGGTAGGTGATGTCGCTACCAAGAATCAGGGGGAATCTTGTTCCTTCGATTCGATCCAGCCCAAACCTCAGTTGGCGAACTTCGCATTGCTCCCTGAAGTCCCAAGTGCTCATTTTGACTAACAGCAAAGGGTCAGTGACACCATCAGTCAGTACGACGTTGGATCCCCGGCAAGCAGCAGACAATCCGGCATGACCTGTTCCACAGCCAAGTTCCAGAACGTGCAAGTGGTCGATCTGGATCTGATCAAGATAATGATCAAGGCCCGCTGCCGCACGCCACGTCGTCGCCCAGAATGGATCAATTACACCTTCTTCGCCCGCATCCTGTCTTTCACAGGCATCGATCAACATGCCGTCTGAATCAGAGGTAACTGCAAGCCTTCGTAGTTGACCAGCGATCGGGACTTCCGCCCAGTGCCATTGAAAACGCTTCGTTGCTTCAGCGGCTAGTGACTCGATGCACTCGTCGTTCCTGGCATCCATGTCTTGATCGTCTGCGTTCGTTATCACAGGGACTCACTCACCTAGCCATTCCGCGACATCGGCTGCGAAGTAAGTGAGTATTCCATCAGCACCTGCTCGTTTGAATGCCAGCAGGCTTTCCATCACGGTTTGTTTGCGATCCAGCCAACCGTTCTGTGCCGCCGCCGAAAGCATTGCGTACTCACCACTGACTTGATACGCGAAGGTGGGCACGGCAAACGTTTCTTTGACACGTTGCACAATATCCAGATAAGGCATCCCGGGTTTCACCATCACACTGTCGGCACCCTCGGCCAAGTCGAGAGCCACTTCGTGCAGCGCCTCGTCGCTTTGCGATGGCGCTTGTTGGTAAGTCTTCTTGCTCGCGACACCAAGACTGCTGGATGAGCCAACTGCATCACGAAATGGACCGTAAAAGGAACTTGCGTACTTGGCTGCATAGGACATGATTTGCACTTGGGAAAAGTCGCGCTCATCCAAAGCCGACCGGATGGCCCCAATGCGGCCATCCATCATGTCGCTGGGAGCAATGATGTCACACCCAGCTTCTGCCTGAACGAGTGACTGCTGGCAAAGCACTGCTAGGGTTTCATCGTTGGCGACATCCCCGTCGCGAACCAAGCCATCCTGCCCATGACTGCTGTACGGATCGAGTGCGACGTCACAGATGATGCCAACACGATCTCCAACTTCCTGCTTGACGCGGCGAACGGTCCGACAGACTAAATTATCAGGATTGGTCGCTTCTGCCGCATCTTCCGTTTTCAGTGCCGGATTGGTTGCCGGGAAAACTGCAATCGCCGGTATTCCCAGATCGCATGCACGGATCGCTGCACGGCAGATTTCGTCTTCGCCCAGTCGATCGACGCCGGGCAAACTGTCAACGGCTTGACGCCCCTGCCCATCGAATACGAATAGAGGCCAGATCAAGTCGTTGGTGCTAAGTGAGGTTTCCGAAACAAGTCGCCGTGACCAATCGTGGCGGCGTACTCTTCGCATTCGAGTGGCGGGGAATTTTCCGCGTGAAAACTCTGACATTCGTGGCTCCTGTATGACAATATATATTAGAAGCCTGACTGCTGTTTTAGAACCGCAGGCAGCAAGAATTGCAGGATCCTGCCATCAAAGACTTTTGATCGGATGCGAGCAATGATTGGTGAAGGAGGTCAGCAATGGTCGCGGAAAGTGCTAGACTCATGGTTTCGGCGAGTCCCTGCGGCTAATTTGGACTCTCGTAAATGTCCTCCCAAGTTCTCCACACAGCGATTTATGAAAAAGTTTGCATCCTCTCCGCTTATCCTGCTGGTGGCCCTCGTCTTGTATCCCATGCCGGCATCCCCGGTGTGGGCTGAGAGCAACGAGCAGATTTCCGTGCTGCTGATTGACGGACAGAACAATCACAACTGGAAAGTCACCACCCCTCTGATTCGCCAGATTCTTGAGGGTTGCGGGCGATTCACGGTGGATGTGGTGACAGCACCTGCCCGCGGTGAGAGCATGGAGTCGTTCACTCCCGCATTTGCCGACTACGACGTGGTGGTTTCAAATTACAACGGCCAGTCCTGGAGCGAGGTGACGCAGAAAGCATTCGAGAGTTTTGTAGCGGGCGGTGGAGGATTCGTTAGTGTCCACGCGGCAGACAATTCATTTCCCCAATGGTCGGCCTATAACCGGATGATTGGACTCGGAGGCTGGGGAGGGCGATCTGAGAAGGATGGGCCGTATGTGCGTTGGAAAGAGGACCAGCAAAGGTTCACTCGGGATCAGACTCCGGGCGGAGGTGGTGGTCATGGGCAACGTGCTCCATTTCTCATCGTGGTGCGTGATACCGAGCATCCAATTACCACGGGGCTTCCATCCAGTTTCATGCAGGCTGCCGACGAGTTGTACGACAAACTGCGGGGACCGGCGGAAAATATGCATGTGCTTGCGACTGGCTTTAGCGCGCCAGCAACCGGAGGAACCGGGGAGCACGAACCGCTTTTGATGACAGTTCAATTCGGTGATGGGCGAGTCTTTCATACCACGCTCGGCCATGACGATACGGCAATGAAGGGGGTCGCCTTTCAGGCCACGCTGCAGCGTGGTACCGAGTGGGCCGCAACGGGAGCCGTGACCCTGCCAAGCGTTGATGCCCAAGTGCTGACGAGTGATACCGCTGCGATGCGAGACCCTGATGATGTTGCACCGGATGCTCTGGCGGAGATGCCCAAGATTGAGGGGCTTGGTTGGGTGCTATTGTTTAATGGGAAAGACTTGTCCGGCTGGTCACAGAAGAATGGTATCGCAACCTATCGTGTAGAAAATGGCATCGTTGTTGGAAAAACAGCTGAGGGAAGCCCCAACTCATTCATGTGTACTATCAAGGATTATGGCGATTTTGAATTGACCTTTGAGGTCAATGATGATCCAGGGTTGAACAGCGGGGTCCAAATCCGATCTCTCAGTAAGGCTGATTTCAACAATGGGCGTGTTCATGGTCCCCAAGTTGAAATCGAGACCTCACCCGGTGAGAGTGGATATGTCTATAGCGAAGGCACTGGCCGAGGGTGGATCACAAAACAACAACCGATCAAAGATGCCTATGTGAATGGCAAATGGAATCGCTTTGTGGTGCGAGCCAAGGGCGATCGCATCCAGACTTGGGTGAACGGAAAATCGATTGCCGATATTCGTGACCCGGAGTCGAGCATGAAGGGGTTCATTGGTTTGCAGGTACACGGTATCAAAAGGGATACCGGCCCGTTTGAAGTGCGGTGGCGGGATATTCGGGTTCGTGAATTGAAGTAATGCCGACCGTCGCATCAATGCTCCGTTCTCTTGGTATTTCCTCAATGAACAGGATATCGGTAGAGTCGATTCGATCTGTACATTCTCGCCAGTTGTTACAGGCAGGCGGTGAGCGCATGGATGAACCCTTTGGCCGAAGATCAGCTTCATAATGATCTGTTTGGGTAATCGGTGTGGACTGTTTGGTTCCAACCGATTCTGCCTTTCATTGCAGTGATCGCTTTGATTCGGGCCAACATTACGCCATTCGCAAGACGATGCTCGTAATGCTTGAGCCATTGATGCCATGTCAGTCGATTCCGATAAAGATGGGGTTCTGCAGTACGGAAACAGCGGAACGGCCCCATGTGAATGCGATTAGTCTCACGGATGAGTGCAAGAGCATGAGTGGATCTAGAGAAGCCATAGTTGCGGCTGTTCTGACTTGTTGTGTCCAAGTATCTGCGGCGGACCCTGCTGTGCCAGATAATCTGGGCAGTTTTCTAAAGGACGGTTGGGGAGTTTCTGCTGCTTTCCCGCAGCAGACTGGTATCACGATCCACTTCGCCCCCGAGTCGAATTCTGTTCCGCCAGTTGTGAAAGCGGCGGTTGCTCCGCTGGAGTTACCCAACGCCTTGATAGAGAAGGGCGTCGTAGTCCACAGCGACGTGGTAGCAGCGAGTTCAGACTACGGTGAGAAGACAAGTCAGACCGATTTGATTTACGTTGATCAAAATCAGAAACAAGGTCTTAACGCACGGCCGAGTTTCGAGTCGCTTTGGATTGATAGTGCGCCCTCGGTAAATCGTTTGATGCTTGGACAAAAGTCCAAATCAGTTGCAATCCATAAGGCTACCGGTGGGGACAGTGGAACGATTTGCGCTGCTGATCCAATTGATGCTGCGCAGTTGGCTGTCCGGGGGCCACAGAAATCAAGTGAAAAAGAAATCGAATCTATTCAGGAGACGTGTGATTTGGTCGCCGTTCCGGACGTGGTCTCCGCTACATCTGTAGGTGCTGGTTCGAAGAGCATTCCACAGCAGCCAGAGGTCGATATGACTGCGAGTGTTGTGCCCAGCCATATCCTCTTGCCAAACCAAGAGGATATGGCAACGTTCTTCCAGAATATACAGAAGCCTTCTGGAAATGGACAATCCGCAGCAAGTGAAAGCCTGCTCGAGTTACCCTCATTGAAGTTTTCGTTGCCTGATCGGGATGTCGATTCAGTTTCTGATCAACGGGAACGTTCGAGTGTGCCCTCCGGAATTGATGCTGCTGCTGGGATTTATCCTTTTGAAGGACGGACTGAAGCCCCTCAGTCTGAAGCAGGAGATTCACTGAGCAAGGCAGCTGGTTTGTGGGAACTGGCGCAGCGGAGTCTTCATCAGGCACGTGAGTCAGCTGGCAACAAGACTGCAACAGAATCACGTGATTTCGCTTTTGAAGCGTTTCGATTGTGCGCTGCGGCGAAGGATGCAGCGGAGCGGACGAGCCGGTGTACGGAATCTTTTCTGATCGCCGTGGAAGCCGTTCGTGAATCCGAAGATTTCTGCAAGTCAGTTGATGGAACCAGTCAGAGTGAGCTGCGTCAGCTGATTGCTTCACACCATACCTCGGTGATGAAGGGGGTGGAGCAGAGTAAACTATCCAGTCATGACGCTGCCTTTCGCTACATGACATTTGCTCGCTGTAAATTAATTGAGGCAGCTTGCGGTATGCCAGCGGCGAGCGAGGCCTTGATGCTGCTTGGTGCTGCGGAAGCTGAGTTTTCAGCTGGATCGGCCTCGTACAAGCATGCAATCGCAGTCATGCTTCAGCGAGCTGCCATCGAAATTGACCCTGTCAACCACGAAACACATTTGGCACTGGGAATGACCCTGTCGAAGCAGGGTCTCAGCGAACAGGCTTGCTGGTCGTTGCAGAAGAGCGTGGAAATCCGACCCACGCGAGAAGCGTATCAAGCATTGCTCGAGATTGCGCAGCAACGCGGAAATGATGCCCAGACGGCAGGTTATCTTGCCAAGTTGAAGCAGTACCCTCATGGCATTGAAAGATCTCCTTTGGAAACAGAGACTCTAGCCAGTGCTGGTGAAACTCCCTCAGACCCGAGCGGGCAGGGAACGGCGGAGTCGAACGAGAAAGACGACACCAGAATCGGATGGCGATCACTGATTCCATTCATGAAGTAGTCTGCCTTTCAGAGAGAATGAGATCTGCCACCCGGATACCGCTATTCATAGCACCTTCGATGCTTGGTGTTTCCATGTGGTCACCGCAGACATAGGTGTTTTTCCGGCCAGCGACAATCGCCGTGCGCAGTACTGGATCGATATCAGTTTTGGGGAGTCCAAACGAAATTCGGTACGTCTGCAGCAAGGTCCATTGGCTCACCTCATCCCCCAACCAACCCCGCAATTGCTGACGAGTCAACGTCTCAATTTGCATCTAGCGATCATCGCTGAGCTGTACGTGAACGGCAATCCAGACAGGGGCCCGGTTAGAGTCGCTGCCACTGTTTGACCCTGGCAGGTCGGATTGGCGTACTTCAGATGACCTGATATCCGAGCCTTGTCAGTTTTTCAGTCAGGATGAGTTTGGGCTGGTAGTCACCGTGCACCAAGCGGATTCGCTTTGGCCGACTGGCCATGTTCTGCACGAATCCAATGAGATCGGACTGGTCGCCATGAGCGGAGTAGCCTTGCATCTGATGCACCGTGGCACCCACATCATACTTTCGGCCATTGAGTCGTACCCAATCACAGCCGCGACTGATAAGGTGCCCGGGCGTACCACTCGCCTGATACCCTACAAAGACGAGATCAGTGGTGGGATTCGCGATGAAACGCTTAAGGTAGTTCAGCACTCGGCCTCCCGTGCACATCCCACTGCCTGCAATCACGATCGCTGGCAACTTCTGTTTGTCGAGGTAAGCCAGCGTATCTTTGTGCTCGCGATGACTGTTGACGGTTGTCAAGTTTTCAAAGACGAGCGGTTGGTCGTCGGTTTGCATCAAGTGCTGTGCTTCCCGCCCCCAGTAATCTTTCATGCTCTTGTATAACTCGGTGAATCGCGAGGCCAAGGGAGAATCGACAATGACGTCCACCTGCTTCAGAAGGGAATTACCACTTTCTTCTTGCAGTCGTTCAAAGATCCCGTTCATTTCATAGAGGATGGCCTGTGTTCGCCCCAAGCTGAAGGCAGGGATGATCGTCACGCCACGATCCTGCAACGTGCGTCGCAGAACGTTCTCAAGCGCTTGTTGGCGATTCTTGGACGCGTCGTGGATTTTGTCGCCATAGGTGCTCTCCAAAACCAGCAAGTCAGCTGCAGGTGGGCTTGTGGGTTTTCGCAACAGCGGATCATTCCCGGTTCCGATGTCACCCGTGAATACAACTACTTCCCCGCTTGGAAGTTTAACTTCAAAGATGGTCGACCCGAGTACATGGCCTGCCGGGCGCAATCGAATTGAAGCGGAACCGGCAATGGGATGCCATTTGTCGTAGTCGACAGGACATAACAAACGATTGATTTTTTCCAGGAATCTACTGATCAATTTTCGTGAACGTGTGAATCCGATTTTCAAGGCATCTTCCATGACCAGTGGTAGTAATTTGGCCGTTGGATGACTGCAGAAAATCGGATGATCGAATCCCGTCGCCAACAAGTAGGGAAGTCGTCCAGCATGGTCGATGTGCACGTGAGTGAGCAACAGACTTTCAATCCCGGAGAGTGGAAAATTAATCTCCGGACTAGGGTGTTTCCTAGCCTCATCTCCCTGGAAAATCCCGCAGTCGACCAGCAAACCATTTCCGTTCCCCCAGTTCAATTGGTGGCACGATCCTGTCACGCCTTCGTGTGCACCATGATGAATCAATTTCATAGTTGGTTGGATCGGGTTGGAGTTTGTGTGTCGTAACGCCGCGAGGCAGAATCGTCTGCAGAGCCCACCACTGCGTCAGATTAACAGGCTTTTACAATCCTGCCGACTGCCCAAGAAAAGGCAGGAGACACCCGTTTTTAGTGAAAACGAACTCCGCAGAGTTGGTGCTTCCCTGTTTTTCCGTTTCTTCACTGCCTTTCTTTGCGCGTTCATGACCAAACGTGTCATCTGGTTTTCGATACTAGTCTTGTCGGAAAGCCATCAGTGGATTGGTTTGTTCGACGTCATATAAAAGATCTCAAACCTTTTTGAAAGCAACACCAAAATGGCGAAGTACTATGTTCAATCTGGCACGATGCGGACCGTTGTTCAAGCTGAGTCAAGTCGCAAGGCTGCACTTTGGGCGGTGCATCAGGCAATGCAACAAGTGTTGCCGATGGATGATGACCCTCCCGTTTCCGTTGAGTTGAAAACGGAGAATGTCAGCGACGGTGTGGCAGTGCTATCACAGCGGTTACGGATCAGCGAGCGTGGCTTTGACCGGGAAGACTCAACGTCGATGCCAACGATGGGAGTTGTGACAGAGTGGAACGAACTGGTGGTGACACTTGATCGCCTTGAGAAAATGCTCTATCACGCCAAGTGACATTTCAACGGATCAATCCTTTTTTAAATAACCGGCGCTAGTTTGAAAGTAGCGACTCCGCCGCTGATTGGATTGGTCTGTAGTTTTGTCAGCTGGTTCAATGTCAGCCAGATTGGCTTGGCAGTATCGACACCCGATGGTGTCGATATGGAATCGTATATAAACGCTTTGCTCGGTCTCGAGAGTTCCTAGAACGAACTGGCCCAATTCGGACCGATCAGGGCAGGAAAGCCGATTCCTTCTCCAAATTGCACCCAGCGTATGAAGCCCGGCTGACTCGCGTCCACGCACCTCGATCAATCGTTGCCGCAGTGTCGAGTTGGTGCGGAGTTCATGTTCGAGTTGTGAGCAGCGTGTTGGTGGCAACGCTTCATCGAGAAAAGCACCAAGTTCTGCATCGCTAAAGTGATTCATGGCAACCTCTGGCAATCGGCCATGGCGGTTTCAGGAACTAACCAGCATAACGACTCAGACAGAGGGTCACATTCTGTCCGCCGAAGCCGAAGCTGTTGTTGAGGGCGTATTGAATTTGAGCCTCTCGTGCCTGATTGGGAACGTAGTCAAGGTCGCATTCTGGATCGGGATTTTCGTAGTTGATCGTTGGCGGCAGCACTGAGTCTCTCATTGCCAGCAGGCAGACGATCATTTCGGTGACACCAGCTGCCGCGATCAGGTGTCCCATCATGCTCTTCGTACTACTGACAGGAATCTTGCCAGCGAGGTCTCCAAAAACCTCTCTGCAGGCCTTGGATTCCACCTTGTCATTGACTGTTGTGCTCGTTCCATGGGCGTTGACATATTGGATATCAGAAGGCTGCAGGCCCGCATCTGCGATCGACATTCTCATGGCGGCAATTCCACCGTGCCCGTCGGGTGGGATGTCAGTGATGCGGTAAGCGTCCGCTGTGGTCCCGTAGCCAGCGATCTCGCCATAGATGTTCGCTCTGCGGGCCTTGGCGGATTCTAGTTCCTCCAAAATCACCATTGCCGAGCCTTCGCCCAGTACGAAGCCATTTCGCAAGCGGTCGAATGGACGGCTGGCCTTGGTCGGTTCATCGTTGCTTTCGCTCAGGGCGGTCAGCAGGTTGAATCCGGTCACGCCGAACGGGTGGATCATGCTGTGCGTTCCACCTGCCAACATGACATCCGCGTCACCTCGGCGAATGATTTCGGTGGCCTCACCAACAGCCTGGCTGCTGGCGGCGCAGGCGGTCAAGCAGTTGAGATTTGGCCCTTGGGCATTGAACATGGTTGCCAGATGTGCGGCAGGCATGTTGGGCTCTTGCTCGAGTTCCTTGGCTGGGTTCAGGAGTTCAATACCGGCACTGATAAACTTTGATGGGTCGTACTCGCCGTCGGCAAGGGCGGCAGCCATCATGCGACTGAAGGTCTGAAAGTCCTGATTCCCTTCACCACTGCCGAGGTACACGCCAAAGCGAATCGGGTCATCAATTGAGTCCAGAACCCCGCTATCGGCCATCGCCTGTTTGGCTGCTCCGACCGCGAACTTGGTGTGTCTTCCACGATCCTGCCATTCTTCGGCAGTTTCTCCCGCATCGGTAATATCCCAATTCTTGACCTCGGCACTGATCTTGGTGGGAAAGCCACTGGCGTCGAACAGAGTGGTTTTGGCAACACCACTTTGTCCCTCTTTCAAGCCAGACCATACGGTGGCGGGGTCATGCCCCATAGGGTTTACCATTCCGATTCCGGTGACGACTACACGACGACGCATCGGGCGAGCTTTCTAGAACAGAGGAATAGGGCAGGCAGTGTTCCAAAGGACACCGCTATGAGTGTGAAATCTAAATGTTGGTGTATTCTGGAATGGCATTTCCGTCCAGATCGACCGCCACATGAAAAAAGTTCATCATTCGCAGCATGTCTCTCAGCATGCCCGGGTTGAACAGCGGTCCCTTGGTGAACCGGCCTTCTTCCAGAAAAGCGAACATCAAGTTGATTTCTGCCTGCAGCGTATCCCCAGTATGACTCAAGCATGTCACTGTGGCTCCCAAGTCCTGTACTGCGTCCAATTTGACCGAGAAGTTAAGCCGATCACCGCATCTTGCTGGTTGGTGAAACTTGGCTTTACCAATCTTGGCAAGCACCACGTGCTTGTCAAAATTAAAATGCTCTGAAACAAGAATTCCTCCCATCTGAGCCATGCCCTCAATGATCAGCGTCGGAGGCAGCATCGGATAACCCGGGCAATACTCATCCAGTGCTTCTTCTGCAAGCGTTACGTTCTTGTAACCACAGGCATGACTGCCGCTCACAAATTCAGTGAATCGATCAACCCAAAACCATCGCATCGGCTTATGAATCACAAAGAGAGAAATTGGAAACAGAGAGTTGATCGATAGCGGTGAGCATCTTGTTGGGAACCCGGTTCAGGACTCGCCACCAATCTTGCTGCCGACATAGTTGCAAAGATCGCCAACGGTCAGCAGATTGCCGAAGTCCTGGACACGCGGGTTTTGCTCAAACTCGCCCATGTCGGCCCAAGGCATACGGCGTTTCAATTCGGCCATGCCATTAGCAGTAACGACACCATCTTTGACGTAGTCACCATTGGTGAGAATGTCCTCGGGTGCCAGTTCCTCTCGGTTGATGTTGATGTCGAACGACTTCTCGAGCTTGAAAACGATGTCGAGGAAGTCGATGGATTCGGCTCCCAAATCGCCAACCAAGGTCGCTCCGCGATTTACCTCATCGTCATCAGCGCCCAAGGCGTCAATCAGAGCGTCTTGTACCTTTTCGAAAATTTCGTCTTGGGAAAGGCCCATCAGTGAATCCTTTTACGAACGTGTTGTAATTTGAGTGTAGTGATATGGATTGAGTCAGTCGCCCAGGGTGACCTGCTCAGTAAGTTGTTCAGTAAGTACCTGGAATTGCTCTTTTGTCGAACGCAACACCTTTGCGTCAGTACCGAAGTGTGCCGGATCACCGGTTGTGCAGCGTTCCAGTATCAGCAGGGCAGATACGGTGATGCGTCCCTGCTTGGTAGCAGATGCCTTCAATGTTATTCGGTTTCCATCCTCTTTGACTGTTTTGACCGTTATCTGCAGCGTTTCGCCCGGTGCCAGAAAGTCGCCGAACTTGACGCTTCGCGTCTCTCGAAGCAAGACCAATGGTGTTTGGAAGTCATCTCCTGCTCTCACCAGCCAGACTGCCGCCTGATGCAAAGCTTCCAGCATCATTACTCCCGGCATCACAGGAAATCGGGGAAAATGGTCCTTCAGATACTCCTCGTCTGCGCGTAGCGTCCTTTCCGCCGTGAGCCGTTTTCCAGGCTCAATGGAAGTGATTCTATCGATTTGGCGGTATTTCATCTGCGGAGGGGCTGAACTCATTGCTGTACTCACCTCACTACAATAGGCACGGTTAAAAATTGCCTCAACCGTGGATTGCGAGGATCATCAATGTTTCCTCGCTTTCCGAGAGTTCTAAGCGAAAATTTTGGCATTTTGGAGCCTGAAAAGTCGGTCGATGGGGTCATTTGGAGGGTTTGTCACTTGTGAGGGCTCGGTTCGAATCCTCTGATTGGGTGACTGATGCTTGATTCGTCTGCCTATGCTCGAGCCGCTTGGCTTGGACAATTACCAGCACTCCCGCGATCAGCAGACCAGCACCAATCAGTCTCAGTGGCGAGGCCTCGGTGCGTGGATTACCCAATAAGCCGAAATGATCCAAGAGCAGCGCGGCGACGGTTTGTCCCGTCATCACTGCCGCGAACCATGGCAGGGACCCTACTCGGGGGACCAAAATCAGGGAACTGGTCACCAAAACCACGCCAATCGCACCTCCGCACCAGATCCACCAAGGGAATTCTCTCGGAGGAGATGTGAAAATTGGCGGAAATGAGCCGGTGGAGACCGTCAGAACTAGAAGAATCAGGGTTCCGCTAGCAAAGGAGATGAGCGAGGCCTGCAGGGGATGTTCCAGATTTTTCCCCAATTGCCCATTCACACTGGGTTGCGTGCCCAGCAGACACCCTGCAATCAAGCCGATCAAGACGGCGAGCATGACAAATCCGAATCCCTGCACTTGCTTCAATTGCCTTTCGCGGAGTCACGCCGCTGAGGACCCGCCACTTCCGGACCTGAACGGGTGATCCGATTTGATTCGTTCACAAAAATCAGCTTTGGACGGTGGGTTTTGACAACTTCTTCTGACACGAATGCAAAAGCCGACAGAATGACACGGTCACCTGGACGGATCAGGTGCGCGGCTGCTCCATTAGCGCAAATGTCGTCCGAACCATGTAGGCCGGCAATCGCATAGGTTTCGAGCCTCGTCCCGCGTGTGGTGTTCCAGACATGGATCGACTCGTAGGGGTGAATGCCCGCCGCTTCGAGTAGTTCGGGTGGGATGGTTACACTTCCTTCGTAGTCAACATCCGCCGCGGTGACTGTGGCCCGATGGATTTTGGCTGCGAGAAGTTTTCGATACTTACCGTTCATCGACTCTTTCTGTGCTCGAGGACTCCCTTTCATCCTACCCGTCTCACTCTCATAGAGAAGGCCATCAACGCGAACGGAAGGCCATCAACGCGAACGACAGCGGTCAACCGTCTCGTGCTTGTCGTTGGCTCTTGGATCGCACTCATTCCACCGGCATCATTCCGCTTCCGTGCCCAGAAATGGCTCGAGAATGTGGCGTGTGGCCAGATCTTTGACGGCAAGTTTGCCGAAACCTCGTACGCATCCAGCAGATATGGCTGTCTCTTGGTGCTCATCGTAATTGGATACCAGCATCACAGGCACGGAATTGAGTTCCGGATCTGCCTTGATGGCGATCGCCACTGCAAGACCATCACTGTAGTCCCGATCGAGTTTGCGATTGATCGTGACAAGGTTTACAGATTGATTACGGAGGATTTCCAGAGTGTCTTCTACTCCATGAGATTGGATTACAGAGGCTCCGAATTGATTCGAAGCCATTTGCCTGATGGAGTGAAAATCGGGACCGCAATTTCCGCAGTCCAATAAGATTTTTGACATGCTGCACTTAAGGATCGAACCAACCCTGAGGGACATTCAAATGGCCCCAAAGAGTCGCTGGCCGGACTGGAACGATTGACTGTGAATTCAGTCTTTCTTGCCGATAGAGAAGAGTTTGTCTTTG
>Ga0315334_10001357_pt1 | contig 15053 bp, 4 predicted proteins | sample M150034915metaG_FD_205555 | JGI IMG/M metagenome (GOLD analysis project Ga0315334, IMG submission 205555) | Ammonia-oxidizing marine archaeal communities from Monterey Bay, California, United States - M1 500m 34915 | ecosystem: Environmental > Aquatic > Marine > Intertidal zone | place: USA... | reverse complement strand
CTGACCGACGCACTGGCTCGCGGCCTCGCCCCCCGTATCCGTGTCAATGCGGTAGCGCCCGGCCACACCCTACCCAGCGACGAGCAGAGCGATGCTGGCTTCGTCAGAGCGCAGTCCGAGACTCCCCTCGGGCGCGGACCGTCTCCCGAAGACGTCGCAGACGCGGTCTCATACCTGATGGGCGCAGAGGCCGTCACGGGTCAGGTGTTGTTCGTCGACTCAGGGGAGAGGTTCCTGTCCCGTGCCAGGGACGTTCTGTTTGAGACGGAGTGATTGTATGACGAGTCACAGCGAAGCACTGATTCGAATGCTCGAGGCTGGCAAGGCTGCCTCATCGCTGTTCATGGAAGGCGTCGTTAGGGATGTCGACATCGGCATCCACCCTCATGAGATTGGCTCGTCACAGAGAATCAGATTCGACATCCACGTTATCTTGGAGGATGCCGAAGCCGCGAGCGACTCGATAGACAAGGTACTCAACTACGAATACCTAGTCGCTTCACTCGACAGGGTGCTGGAGATGGAGCGACCGGCCCTACTTGAGACCCTCTCCACTAGGATTATCGACGAGGTCATGGCTCCGGCCGAGGTCTCTGCGGCCTCAGTAAGCGCAACCAAATTGGACGTCCTCGACGATGATGGTAGGCTGGGCTGTACACTGACTCGAGTCAAGTGATTGGTGCAGAGGGCAGGATTCGAACCTGCGAAGCGCTAAGCACCGGAGCTTAAGTCCGGCCCCTTTGACCAACTCGGGTACCTCTGCAGTCCCTCAGCGGGGCCACCCTCACTTGAACCGAGCGCACGCAACTGTATCATAACCGACTTATCTCGTACCCTTGGGGTACGAACGCTTTAACACCACTCTGACGGCGGAAATAGCGTGCAAGTGAGCAGCATACCGAATAGAGGATGCGGGCGGGTCAGGCTGGCTCTTGCCCTGACTTTGGTTATTCTAGCTCCCGTTTACCTCTCAATGGCCCCCTCTCCTGAACTTCGAGCCACCGAGCCGATGTCTGTCGACGAAGATGTCGAATTGAAGCTCTACACCTTGTATATCTCCTCTCAAAACACCTCGGCCGGCGGTGACGGCTATATCACCACCAAGGTTCCGGAGTCAGGCGGCCAGGACAGTTCCAGCGCTTTGGACAGCGAAGTAGAATTCCGCTCGAGCGACATGCTCTCCTCACTGATAGTACACGGTAGGTCGCAGCACGGCAGTTCTGGTTCCTATTACCTGCCCTTGGATCTGTTCCTCAGGGCCACCGGCCCAAGCGGATCCACAGTCGATTGGTCGATTACTCTGAAGGCCGGTGGCTCTCAGGTCGGCACAGCGTCATGGGACACCGAAGCGTGCACGCAGAGTTTCTCAAATAGCTGCAGCTTCGATCACGAGGAGTTTGAGATTGACCTCGGGGATGACCAGTCATTCACAGTTTCGAAGGACGAGAGGTTTGAGATTACCGTCAGTGCTGAGATGTCAGGCTGCGACGGCGGTTCATTCCCCGGCGGTTCCAGTTGCGAGGCTGAGGTGGCATGGAACGAGATTGACGACGAGAACAACAGATTCTCGCAACTTGAGGTCGAGGCCAATTCAATCTCCAACAGCCTCGTTGTGCTTCAGCGCGAGGGTGCAGAACTCGCTGAGGGCCCCGAGCTCGACTGGTACCCCAATGATATCCTCTCGGAGCGTGCCATGCAGTTCACCTTCGATGTCAAGAGCGCCTTCGGGCGCTACGACATCGAGGCCACACGCCTGATTATGAGGGACCCCAATGGAATCTACCGCATCGACCACATCATCAACGAGGACGATGAGGACATCGAGGACACCAGTCAGGGCATCTTTGGCGAGTATATCTGGACGTACCCCAGCGGCCTGCCTGCAGGGGAGTATTCCGTTGAGTTGGAAATTACTGACATCCAGGGCAACGCCTTCCTAATCGAGCACGACCCTGTAGAGATGCACCAATGGGGCGTCTCGCTCAACCACCGATTCAACAGGCTGACCGAGTACATCGCCCCCGGGGAGACCACTGCCATCCCGTTGCAGTTGGTCCACAAGGGCGACTCCACGAAGTCGATGGAGATTGAGTTGGAGGTGCTGACAAATCTAGGCAGTTCGTGGATTCTTGAGTTCGACTCACCGGGGGGCTACACCCTCAATGCAGGAGGCGACATCCTCAATCCAATCCTCACACTCACAGCCCCGGATGATCTTACAGGGACGCCTGAGGGTATTGAGATCAGAGCTGTCGCCGAGGCTGAGGTGGACAGTGTGCTCCAGGTGGTCGATCAGGACATCCTTCAGCTCGACCTTGAGAAGATCGATGTCTACCAACCCCCAGAGGTCTCAATCTGGAACGAGGAGCACGATGTGCAGATAGCGAACTCAACCCGCCCGGATGACTTCGATCAGACAGTTCCGAGGTATGCCGAATACGATGAGTTCACCCCGTTCCTTCTAGAGATATTCAACACAGGCTTCGATGCCGACACCTTCCGCGTCGACGTCTTGCAGAGGGCCAAGTCAATCATCCAGATTTACGACAACGACACCGGCGAGAGGATACTTGAGGACGAAGGAGACGGAACCTTCCACACCGCTCTTTTGGAGCGCCACTCGACGCAGGTGCTGCTGTTCAACGTCAAGCCATCTTCGGATCGTGACGACCCTGACATCGGCGAGATAGAAGTCGAAGTCATCAGCAATGGCAACTCGTCTCTTCGAACTACCGTTATATTCACCATTCAGAGGACTTTCGGCATCCATGCCGAGGTCTCACAGGACTGCGACGGCTCTCCACTTGGGCACATCAGAGTATCCCTGTGTTCTCCCTCCTCGGGCAACGCAGTGGTCGATCTCAGGGTAAGAATCACTAACAGCATGACTAGCGGCGAGTCTGCTAGCTGGTGGCGGATACAGAACCCAGCATCTCTTGAGGAGAACACCGACAGAGACCTCGCCTACGGGCAGTGGCAGTTCATGATTATGGATGAAGACGGCGACGCCGTTCCGAGGGTGTCTCTTGGTCCCGGCGACTTCACCGAGATCTTCGTCACCGTGACTCTGACCAGCCAGGTGATTGCAGGCAACCACACCGTCTATCTCCGTATCATTGAGGACATCGATGACGATGACCCGAGGTACTTCGATCTCCCCATGGTGTTTGAGGTCGAGGCCGGTGAACCCGAACTTCAGATAGTGCAGGTTTCCCCCAACTATGAACTGCTGCCCGGAGAGGTCTACTCCATACAACTCAAGGTGAAGAACATCGGCAACGGCCCCCTAACCGTGCTGCTAGATGCCGAAGTTGAGCAGTCCGGCTGGAGCGTTGACATCGAAGGACCTTCAGGCTCCCCTCTGATAGAACTCGAGGCCTTCGAGGAGGCTACTTTCAACCTCGAGGTCACTGTTCCAGATTCGGCCAACAACGGCCAACAGGTTCCAGTCCAGATTACTGCCACCCCGTTCGACACAGAGCAGAGCTGGCCAGAGGAGTACACTGCAACAACCACTGTGACTATGACGGTCGGAATCTCATCTCTGCTGGATATCCTAGTCAACGAGATAACCCATCCTCGCCTCTCGACCATGGTCATTGGTCTGGTCGGCATCCTGCTCCTGTTCGCCGGCATCCAGAGTAGGATGAACCGCCGCAGGTGGACAGCGCATCTCACTTACCTCGAGTCTTTAGGGGGGGGAGATGGGGACGAAGGAGATGAGGATGAAGACTCCGATTTTCCAGCTCCAGTCACTTCGATAGAGGAAGAGGAGTCGGACGATTACGAGGGCGACGAGATCGAACTCGTCTGAGCCGGTTTGAATTGGCGTCCGAACGGCGCTCCATTTGTCTTAAGACCCATACTTCTGCCGTAGGCAGTAGAAGGTTGCAGTATGCACGCGGTTTCTGCTATGACAGTTCACTCTGAGATGTCACGTAAGCGCCGCTCCGCCATACTGTTCAGTGCCTTGCTGCTGCTATCGTCATACGCCGCTTTTGAGTTTGGAGTTTGGGAGGCCCATGCCTCCACCGATGCCGATGGAGATGGCCTGACCTACGGACTCGAGTTCTACATCAACACCCAGCCTCAGGACTGGGACTCTGACAACGACGGGCTGCCCGACGGATGGGAGTGGCAGTATGGCTTGGACCCACTCTCTTCTGCTGGTGAGAACGGTTCTATCGGAGATCCTGATGGAGATGCATTCCCAAATCTCCTCGAGTACCAGTATGGTATCCCGCCCGGATGGGACTCAGCCTCGACCCCCTCAAAACTGGATAACGGAGTTTGGTGGAACGGCACCGTTCCTTCAAGGAACTGGGACGAGGAGAGCGCCATGCAGATAATCCAGGGCGCCGGATCCGACGGTGCGGATGAGGATCCGGTGGGCAACATCTGCAATGACCAGATGGACAATGATAAGGACGGGTTGGTAGACACTTTCGATCCCGACGGCGACGGAGATGCGGACTGTAGCAGTGACGATGACGACGGCGACGGTCTGATTGACGAGGATCCGGACGGCTGGGACACTGACGGCGACGGCATGCCTGACGCATGGGAGGTTGCCAACAACCTCGACCCCACCTCGAACTCCAACATGGACGGGCCCAATGGCGACCCCGATGGAGATGGCCTGGGGAATCTTTGGGAGTACGTCAACCCTACTTGGGGGACACGTAACGGCTCCACAAACCCACCCACTCAGTACTTCCGACCGGGACCATTCAACATGACCGGCACCGAGTCGCCCTGCAACCCTGTCCTTGAATTAGGGCCAGGAGGTTGTTTGATTTTCACCGCCGAGGTCGACGGAATCACTCAGACCGACCCTAATAACAATGATACCGATGGCGACGGTCTTAACGACTCTTATGAGGCATTAATATTACTCACTGATCCGACATCAGCAGATACCGATGGCGATGGCATCGACGATGGCGTGGAGGTCAATGGAACCTACGGAGACCCTCCACAGGCATCCGATCCACGAAACAACAACACCGATGGTGACCAGTTCGATGACGGCGAGGAGGACACCAATGGCAACGGGATTGTGGATGAGGGTGAGACCGATCCGACCAGAATAGAGGACATTGGAGATTTTGACAATGATGGGATTGACAACTGGGAAGAGAACATGACTTGTACAATTTGGAATGTGACTGACACCGATGGAGGAGGGGTCAATGATGGGGATGAACTTTCTCTCGGACATTTCACCGACCCCTGCCTCTCAGTTTACGAAATCGAGTTGGATATCGTATCGTGGGACCCGGTGAACTCAGAACTAGTTCTCAACTCAACTTCCGAACTTGATCCAAAACCTCTCGACTGGAGGCAAAACGGAGCTCCAATGGCTTACTATGTGTCTTCAAATGGGACACTGACTGGATTCAGGTTCGAATCCATTGATCAGAACGCTCTCAGAAATGTAGAAGTGCCAAAACCTTCCAACGCCGACAGTGTCGTCTTTGTGAATTTCTCATGGTGCTGGAATGCAACCGTAGGGGCAGTTAACGAGCCAAAATGCGACGACGATTATTCCGATACAGACGGCGACGGTTTGGCTGATTGGGAAGAAATACTCATGGTATGGGGTTATATTTCCCACCCGGATTTCTTCGATACAGATGGGGACGACGTGGATGATTTATCAGAGATTTTACAAGGCACTGATCCTAGTAATCCTTGTCACAATCTACTCGACACTGATGAAGACGGACTGAACAACTACTTCGAAAATTCGACAGGTTGTCCATTGGAATTTGGGGTCGGTGGCAATGGTACATTGGACACTTACTACACTATGTGGAATGTAACTGATACTGATAACGGTGGTGTTGAGGATGGACAGGAGTACCTAGATGGGACCAATCCTCAGAACAACTCTGCTGATGATTTGAATCCACAGGATACCGATGGCGACGGAATTCCAGATACCATAGAGCAGCAAGCAGGCACTGACTGGAGGGATCCGGACACTGACGGCGACGGCATTATTGACGGTGATGAATGCCCCCCTGATCAATGGGAAGTAGGTTGCATCGATGGCGACCCCTTGGATCCGAGTGATGGCATAGCCGACAACATGCTTTATTTCATTGCTCAGAATCTTACCTCCAACCTCGACCCCTCTCAGAAGAATTACTGGAGGTGGCATACCTACGACTATTACACTGGCGTTTCCTGGGGTGTCAACTCAACATTAGTAGGCTATACTCAGATGTCGTCTGGATGGTCGACTACGCAAGGAGTAGCGGATATGAGTTTCTGGGGGAGTAATGGTTCTGAACTAATCTCTTGGAATCTGGAATTCCAAGGGGGACTTTCTCCGGATGTAGAATTGATTACTCCCTACAACGCAGTTAACTTCTCTAGTTGGGATAGCAGCAATGCTGGACTGAACTTCTCTAACTTTACTAGAGACATCATGATTGACCAGTCTGCAGTAGATACTCTTATCGTAACAGCGCCACAAGTCATTTTTGGTCCACAAATAACCAGTAACACTACTGCGTTCACTGGCAGTACCTACGCATACGACATTCTTGAGCATTCATCGAATAAGTCATTCGTTTTCAGTTTAACGAACTCTATAATCAACGATTCTGGAGCTTTCACAGCATGGGACAAAGTGATAGCCATACAGGACTATTTGATTAACGGCAATTCAACTACAAACTTCACCCTAAACCATGACGGTTCTGGCAGATCAGACTTTTCGCCAAATCCTGAAAACGATATAGCCCATTGGATTCTAAATAACACTCATGAGGGTAGTTGTGATGAGTTCGCTTCAGTCTTCTCGGTGATGTTGAGGGTTGCCGGCATTCCTACGAGAAAGGTCACAGGATTCGCGGGAGGGACTTGGACCGGATCCGCATTCGAGATCTACGGGAAGGACTTCACCAGTTGGGTAGAAGTCCACCTCAGCACTAATCAGAACCAAGGTGGATTGGACCTAGGGTGGGTGCCTTTCGAGGCCTGTCCGCCTATGGCTCAGATAGAGGTAGTCAATGAGGAGTGGGGGCCAACATGGGTTGAGAGAAATCTCTCGACTGGCGATATCTGGCTGAACGGAACACTCCAGTTCACAGAGAATAGTACACTGATACAAAATGTGTCAATGAACCTCTATCTGGTCTATTCGAATGAAACTGAGAATGTTCCCGGGAGCGCAGCAATTCAAAGACATCTGGTTGCCACCGGAACAACGGATGCAAATGGCAGTTTCCAACTCAACGGCACACCAACAGAAGTCATTGATCCTGGATACGGATCTCTGGTATTACATGTGCTTGAGAAGGCCTATGTCGGATCCCAAGGGGTATCGTTCTCATGGCGGCTAAACATTTCAGACGACTCAAATCTGAGTGTCAGAGAGCCACCTCCAACCAATGAACCCATGCTTGGTGCAGGTGTTGAAACCTTACTATCTGGGGAATTGGCTCTGGCAAGCATACCTAATAGTGACATTTCCAAACTGGATAATCTGCAAGTGGTGTTGAACTACACTACTATTGCCGATGGCCCAGTTAGTCTGATTGGTATTGTTGGTGCGGGGGGGTACTTTGAATTCACTATTCCAATCAATGAAACCGAACCTCTGGGCCTGATTAACGCATCCTTGAACTTCTTCGGTTGGCATCAGGATGATCTCAACAATGCCAGCACACCAGTCTACCACGTTAGGCCCGTTTCGCTCCCAATGGTTCTCAATATCACACCAGCACCCAACCTAACCATCACACTCGAGGGGCCTAGTTCTAACAACAGTATATTGGACATTGACGCCCCTATCTATCTAAATGGGACCGTTCTCAGTCGAGGCCCTAATCTAGAGCCTCTGAATGGGACATTAATACTCAAGATGCGAAGGGCCGGCACCAATGGTCAATTTGACATCCTGAGGACATGGTATCTGAACGACAGCAACTGGACTACTTCGCCCGGACAGTTCACTATTGATTGGATGTTTGCTGCTTCTTCCGTGCCACTTCCTGCAGGAGAAATCGAGGTAAAATTGGAATACGATTCAGATGGACTTTACGCCAATGACCAGAAGACTCTAGATGGATTCGGAATCAGGAGTTATGTCTTTTTCAGTTACGATTTAGTTCCAATAATAAGGGGCGAACAGGCACTGGTTGATGTAATACTAACTGATCACACAAACACTTCTTTGGCAGATTTCTCAGGAACGTTCTCCCTAGAATTCAATGGCTCAGTAGCTTGGAACGACTCGGACTCTGATTCACCTAGGCTTGGAGTGGTGTGGACCCCCTCCCCGGACAGCTTCGCTGGTGACTATGAATGGATCTTGAACTTCTCAGGGTCGACATGGCTGCATCCGGCGACAGAAGTGAATGAGATAAGAGTACAAGGCCATGCTAACGCAGTCGTACAAATTGGTCTAGATTGGACGCCCCGGGGCGTGACAAATTGGGTTTCTGGTTCAGCAAACGACATTTTCCACAATATCGCAGTTCTGAGTAACAACTCATCTGTTCAGGCTCAATTGGAGGTACCCTCGAGGCTTCCAGCAGCACCGGATGGCACACCTGCGCCCCCCGATGTGTATGCCCTTGCATCGAGTTGGATTAACGCAACTACGGGTAGTTACAACATGAGTTTCCAGATGCCTTCCGGAGTTGGATCTGGGGTATATGACTTGAGGGTAATTATTGACTTTGAAAACAATCCTCCAGAAGGCGGCGCTTACTTTGTATCGAGAGAAGATACTGTTATACTTGCAGGAATACAGAGTGAATTCGTAGTCGAGACTTCCCCAAGTGATCTGATTGTGGTTGCGGGTTCGGCCATGATTGTGAATGCCAACTTCACCGACGTAGAGGACGGTTCTATAATTGCTGAAACCTTTGCCGAGATATACTTTGATTGGGGGGGGGCGTTCCAACAGGTCCTCGAGAATCAGACATCAGGGCTTGACGGACGCACAACATTCAGCCCGATTATTCCGGCTTCCACTATACCGGGATTCTATGACGTGCGCGTACACGCCCCAAACGATCTGTCCGACAATCTAAGTGATCCCGGCGCAGGTAGGTGGCTAGGAAACGAAAGTTTCGTCAATCTCACTGTCCAAGTTCCAAGTCTGATTCAGATTGACAGCATACCTCCTGAGGTTACTGCTGGCCAGTACTTCACTGTTGTAGGCCAAGTAGTCGATGCCGTGGATAGCAATAGGACCGTCAACGGTCCAATGCAGGTCGAGGTTTTCTTCCTCGGTGACGATAGCGAGACTCTAGTGCAGAGCCATGCTACTTCCAGCAACGGTTCATTCACCATATCTGTTCCAACAGATCCTCTTGGTGACGGCGTTACTAGTGGAACAAAGACAGTGGTGTTCAGTGTAATCAATGGAAGCACCCCATTCTACCTCACAGGTACTGGCAACGCCTCGATATTGGTCAGGGGAGTAACTCAATTCGTGGACAAGACCCCTCTCATCAACACCGTCGTGGACAGAGGATCATCAATCGCCTTCGGCGCTCGTCTTGTAGAGTTGAGTGATAATGACAAGCAGTTGAGCAATTTGACAATAGGCGTCAAATTCCACGATACATGGTTGACTGAAATACAGACAAATGGTGCCGGATTAGCAAATTTCTCGTTCGATGTCCCGCACTCACATCCTCTAGGGCTGGTTGACATCACACTGTTCTTCAATGGCTCAGCAAACCTTCATTCCACTGCCTCACTCATCACTACAATCACCGTAAGATCACCGACCAACCTGAATCTCGATACGATTACCGACAATCCGGCGGCCGGAGAATCGTTCACGGTAACAGGTAATCTGACCTCAAGCAACGGTAGTGGTATCACCGACCGTAACGGCAACACCCTCTCCTCATCGCTGACCTTCTTGATTGATGGGGAGAGCAGCACCTTCTCAGTGGTCGGCGGGACTGTATCTCCGAATGGTTCCTGGTCGGTTATCATCCATCTCGATCTGACCTTCCCCAGAGGGGTCCATGACCTGATGGCGACCTATACTCCCAACGTGAACTACTATGGTTCGAGCACTGGCAACTCTACCTTCGACAGCCGTGGATACTCACTGTTGATTATAGAAGATCCTCTAGATCTTGATCCCGACAGGAGGACCATTCGCGGCGACGACGTGAGCATGAATGTCTCGTTAATCGACAACGCCGGTCTTCCAATAGTTGCAGAATCAGTTGATATTCTGATTGACGGTGTCTTTGAATCGAGTGGGTTAACTGATAACAACGGCAGCATGAACGTTGTTCTGAATATTGACAGCACAAGGACCCCCGGTCCTATGACAATCTCTGCCGAGTTCGCCGGTATCAATGGTACCACAGGACTCCTAGGTGACGAGACCTGGACCAGAGTCATCGTCCTCGCTCCCACCGTGCTTGAGATCACCGCCATCACAGGTTCGGCCATAGCGGGAGAGAGTGTGACCTTCAGCGGCACTCTGCTTGACGAGCACGGCCAGTTCCTAGTGCACGGCGGTAATCCTCGGGGAGGAATAGTCCACTTGGATATCGATGGGGTGAGTGTCGGCCCAGTGTACTCCACGCAGTCCAACGCGAGCACAGGCGAATGGTCGATTACTTACGACCTCCCTCTAGATGTCGACTACGGGGTGCATACGGTCACCGTGGGATTCCTCGGAGGCTTCACTTGGGTCGACCCGATGGGGCAAGGAGACTCGCTCAACCCCGAGTTCTACCTACCCTCCTCGTACACCCATGAGTTCAACGCCACTCAGACCTCACAGGTCATCTTGACCACTCCGCCGGGTGAGATAGACAGAAACGAGTTGCTGTTAATCGAGGGCATGCTGACCGATGGCTCTGGCAGGGTACTCCCCTATAGAAATCTCCAGGTATCCATGAACGGTGTGTTCCTGACCGGACTTTCGGTGGATGAGAACGGAACCTTCAGTCTGTACATACCTGTTCCTCCGGACATGGAATTGGGTCCACGCATCGTTCTGATTGCATACTCTGGCGAGGAGTTCGTGATTGGCTCTAACTCTTCGACCATCTTCACAGTCTACGGTCCTGTGGATATCTCAATCGTTCAGCCTCAGGCTGTAGCCGTCGGAGATCCTCTGATGCTCAGCGGGACGGTTAAGGACAACCTTCCCGGAGGCTGGCTCGCCAACCACTCACTACAGATTTTTGTCGATGGCATACTAATAGGAATCACCAGTTCCGACGAGAATGGAGAGTGGTCCTACCTGTGGACTGTATCAGACTTCCTTGAGGTCGGCAACCACACTCTGACAATCAGGGCTCCTGAGCAAGGCTACCACAGGCTGGACACGACTGATGCAGTTCTGATTATCGCGTACCACTCGGGTATGAACCTACAGGTCGATTCTCCAGTCGTCACTAGAGGCGGTTCGTGGAACTTCACCGGACGGCTGTTTGACGAGGATTCGTCGGGCCACCCCGGACTGGAGGGCAGAGAGTTGACTATGCGAATCGATGGCGAGATAGTCGCCACCATCACCACCTCTATTGACGGTACGTTCAGCTACACACACGACCTTGGATACGCAATCGCACGAGGGCCCCACAACATCGCTTTCTCTTTCTCCGGCGAGACCTACTATCTGCCGACCCAGTACAACGTCACAGTTTATTCCCGGGCCGACATAGATATCGAGGTGTTCCCAATCAACCTCGATATCATCCGTGGCGACCCCAATTCTCCGATTAAGTTACAGGGACGCATTCTGGAGGTTGGTGGCGAATCCAACGTCATGCACAATATGACAATCTCGTTGAATTGGGAGGACCTCTTGTTGTCACTGTCAAGTAACCCTTGGGCCGATGATGGGACCGAGCACTTTGGACTCATCACCAACGCAATTCAGTTGATGCCCCCGGGTCCACTGACTCTGACTATCAAGGTCGAACCTGATGGTTCGAGGTACCTCAACGGCGACGCTCTTGAAGTTGAGGTGGTAATCTTGATTTCCGTGGTCTACGACTTCAATCCAGATTCACTTTACATCGCCAAGGATCAGAGGTTGCTTACAGGCTCAATCAACGTCACTGCACTAGATACGGGGCAGGTGGTGCCAGACTTCCCGCTGTCGGCACACCTCGTCAACAGCACCTGCGAAAACAAGCAGAATTCGCACTTCAATGTGGTTGGTCTGACCGATCAGAACGGCCTGTTTGTTTACCAGTTCGAATCGTTCCAAGGACTGCCTTCGTTCCACAACAGAACATTCTGGGGTGAGATGCGAGTTTGCTTCACGACGGACTCCAACTCCGTCGACTATGACGGCAAGATTTTCTTGGTTAACCACGGGGGGCTCGACATAGAGTATGAGCAGCAGCCGAGTAAGTCACTTGGCTTCACAACCATTCTCACAGCCGTGCTCATAGTCCTCGCCATTGTGGCCGGAGCGGCCATGCTTATGCGCAGGCGCAGACAAGCCGCCATTGACGAGCTTGCAGGGGTGTTCAGCTATACTGCAGAGCTTTTAGCGGCCGGCGACGAGATTAGAGAAGCCATCTTCAACTGCTACGAGAGCCTGTGCCAGATACTGATGCGCAGAGGGTTCCTGCGCAGGGACTTCGAGACCGTCCGTGAGTTCGAGTTGGCAATCCGTAACGCTCTGCCCATCAGCGAGCAGGCACTGGTCGCGCTGGACAGGATCTTCGAGGAGGCTAGGTACTCCAGCCACGTTCTGGGAGAGCCGCATCGGCAGAACGCGCAGATGGCTCTGTCCACTGTGCTACAGGAGATAGACGAGCTGCAAGAGGTCCCGGAGCGTGACTCGTACATCGTCGACGATGGAATCAGATGATCTCTAGGCTCAACTCACCTTCTGACCAAACGGCCCTAGTTAGGACCCTGTCTTCAGGGAGGGCGAACTGCCTCAGGATTCCTCCGAAGCGCTCCGGTGCGATGAGCCGGACTAACTCCCCCTGTCCACTCGCAAATCTCTCTAACACTAGACCGTCGGGAATGACCGAAGGTAGAGGGATGCTGATTCTGTCAGCACTCAAAGAGCCGCCTAGCTCTGCCAGCATCTCATCGAGCGACTGAATATCTCTGGCTAGAGACTTGGCCGCCTTGATTGGCTCAGAGACATCGGAGACAACTCTGACATGCTCACTACGAACTTCGTCTAGATGGGGCAAATCAGTGAGGAACTCCTCATGCATCTGCTCTGCTCCGACATCGAGCCCTGAGGTTGTTATGCCAAGCGGACCTGGGGCGTGCCCGTTGGGGCCTAGCATCTCTACCTGTACTCTCGACCACTGCATGCTGAATCATCACGAGAGGACGCACTCGGATGAACCCATTGCTTACTCAGAGTGCCTAGCCGGGTCGGGGTATTTCTTGAAGAAGCGCTCAGTATGTCTCGCAGTCCTATCTGAATCGACTGACTCGACGACATGGACGCCATCCGGCATGCAGATCTTGAACCCGCGTTGCATCAGTCGCTTCTCGAGCAGTACTACTAGCGCGCGGTCGGATGCTTTCCTAATCGGTCTGCCAAGGGCCTGCATTAGTCTGTTGACAGCAGGCTGGGAACTGGCGTACCTCCACGCCCGCACACTGTCGTATGCATCTTCGTAGTAGTCCCTCAGAGCATCCTGCCGGGCGCTCGGGGGAGGCAGCGGCAGGCCGATGCAGATTACAGCGTCGAGGATGTTCTCCGGATAGTCAACCCCTTCTGCGAGCTTGCCACCCAGGACTCCGGCGAGCAAGGCAGGGGTCTTTGTTCGCCTCAGTTGGTGAAGTTTGTCGACCATTCTGTCCATCTGCTCCTTTGAGGCCCCCGAACGCTCTTCCAATAACTGGCGACTCCGCACTATCCAATCCTCATCCTCCAAAACTATCTGCTCGAGCATAGCATAGCTTGGGGCGAATACGGCGACGTGCCCAGGCGTCTGCCGTAGAACGGAGTGGATGTGTTCACGTATTCTAGCGGTGTTCTCCTCGCCCCGCTCAGCGTACCTGCTGGTGACGTCCTTCGCAATCAGGACCGGCCTCCTCTCGGTGAGGAAGTGAGAGGTATACTCCTTGACTATCGAGACTCTGGCTTTAGGGACCTTAAGCAGGTCGTAGTACATCTGTGGAGGAAACAGCGTCCCGGACATCACAATGGCCCCTCGGCACTCGTCAAGAAGACTTTCACTAACCATTCCAGGATCCAGCAAGTGGGTGGTTAGCCTGTTCTCTTCGCCCCCTAGCTTGTCGTGGACAAGTGCGAAAGCGGAACTGTCGTGGTTCTGCATGCACGTGCGCAGCAGGATTGCCAGTCTCATGCAAGCTGTCTCCTCCTCGATCTCGTCATCATCCTTGTCAATGTCCACTCTTATCGACTGCAGCATCTTGACCAGGTCTCCCAACTCAACGGCCCGCTCAACGGCCTCAGACAGAATCGCCGATACTCGGCCTAGGAAGTCCGTCATTGAGACTCTCTGATCATCGGTCCTGCTTGAGTCTAGACCGCCGTCTATCTCGGCAAACCACTTCGGCAACTCGTCCCTCAGTCTGCACATTGCCGCTTTTATTCTTCTGAGTCGATCCAATTCCACATTTTTCGAATCAGCCTCAGCCCCATCAAGTAACACGCCTTCGGACTCTGTCCGCTCAGTATGCTCCTCAACCTCATAAATCGCGTCTCTGATCACCTTCATCGTGATTCTGCGTTCGAATCCCCTGCGAATCCTGTCAGGGAGGTTGTGCGCCTCGTCCACTACCAGCAACGTGTCCTCCAGCCCTATGCCCATCGCCGACAAGGATGAGTCCCTGACAGCCTCCACGAAGACGTGGTTGTAGTCACAGACCACGACATCGGCAGATGAAGCCGACTCCCTCGCTGCCTTCCATGGGCAGATACCGTGAGGCAACTCCTCATCACGCCCTTTGCACATCGAGACCAACTCGTCTACGTGCAAAGGGTCGCGAAGTATCCGGGGACGAATCAGATTGGCATCGGCCAACCATGGTCTGCAGGTGCGCGTGCCACGCTTATCCGCGCACAACCTTGAGAACAGCGCCCGGTGTTCGTG
>Ga0315334_10001356_pt1 | contig 15057 bp, 8 predicted proteins | sample M150034915metaG_FD_205555 | JGI IMG/M metagenome (GOLD analysis project Ga0315334, IMG submission 205555) | Ammonia-oxidizing marine archaeal communities from Monterey Bay, California, United States - M1 500m 34915 | ecosystem: Environmental > Aquatic > Marine > Intertidal zone | place: USA... | reverse complement strand
CCATCAAGTGCATCCCATGGGTGCGATTGTAATTGTTTCAATCCAAGTGCAATTCTTTTCTTCTCATTATCAAAGTCAAGAATTACCACATTTATCTTCTCATCCAGCTCTACGATCTCTTCAGGGTGGTTTACACGACCCCACGAAAGATCCGTAATATGAACAAGTCCGTCAACACCTCCAAGGTCAATGAATACACCATATGAAGTGATGTTCTTAACGGTTCCTTCAAGTACCTGACCTTTTTCAAGACCAGAGATAATTTGTTTCTTTTGTTCTTCTAGCTCTGCTTCTATAAGTGCTTTGTGTGAAACAACAACATTTTTGAATTCCTGGTTGATCTTAACCACTTTGAATTCCATGTTTTTTCCAACATACACGTCGTAATCACGAATTGGTTTCACATCGATCTGCGAGCCAGGTAAGAATGCTTCCAAACCAAATACATCCACAATAAGCCCTCCTTTTGTTCTGCATTTTACAAAACCGGTAATGATCTCTTCGGTTACGAGAACTTCGTTTACTTTATTCCATGCACTGTGTACGCGGGCAATTTTGTGCGATACCACAAGCTGACCATATTTGTCCTCTTGCGTTTCTACATAAACGTCAACTGTATCCCCAACTTTAAGATCCTGATTGTAACGAAATTCACTTGTTGGTACAACTCCTTCGGATTTTGAACCAATGTTAATCACTACTTCCTTTTTGTTTAGTGATATTACCGTTCCCTGGATAACCTCCCTCTCAGCAATGGAGTTTAATGTTCCATCGTAGCGATCTGATAATTCCGAACGTTCTGTTTCTGTGTAACCGTCTAATGCGAGTGCATCCCAGTCGAATTCCGCAGTTCCCTGCGTGTCTTTTGATTTTGCCATTTTGGCTTAATAATTTGTATTTCAAGTACCTATCGAACCTGAAAGAATTAATATTTGCCGCGTTATTGTTTATAGGTTTACGGCTTTCTAAACTGCATGTCAATACATACAAGCGTGCAAAGATATATAATTTCTTTGATTATCATGTTATTGCGAAAAAAAAGCACCGAATGTTTTCGGTGCCTTAAATTTGTTTTGGATTGTTTTACAGCGCATCCGCTCTTCTTTTGTATTCCAGTGCTTTTTCTGAATTACCAAGGTTTCGGTGCAATTGATACAGGATCGTCAATACTGCCTTATCCTCGGGGCTTGAAATAATGTATTTTTCCAATGGTATCAGGGCACGTTTATAGGTATCACCACTTTGTAGAATGAGCTTGTTGTAATTAGGGTCGCCGAATTTGAGCTGATTGGCTTCTGTTTTTACATTACCTGCCCATGTTACCAGGTGTGCACCAAGCTGGTATTGTGCATTCAAATAATCCGGGTCGAGCTCCAGTGCTTTATTCAAAGCCGCCTCTGCTTTTTTATTTTCCTTTAGATCAATGTAAATTGTACCAATAGTGTAGTGCAATTGTTTGTTCATTGGGTCGGTCGCAATGGCATCATTCAATGCTGCTTCAGCTCCAGCAGCATCACCAGCATCAATGTTCGTGTTGACCAGCTCCAATAGTAGATCTCTGTCTGTCGGGTAATTTTTTCGGGCATCTGCGATAATTTCTTTGGCTTTTTCAATATTGCCTGTTTTTCGGTATGCACTCGAAGCTAATATTGCCGACTTTGTACCACGGTAGCTTACTTTTGCAAGGCGTTCATAACCTTCTGCTGCTGCAAGATAATTCTCTACCTTTTCGTAGCATAACGATGCGTTGTAGATGGCACTGCTGTCCAGCTCATTTATGGCAGCACTGTAGCGTGACTGAACAGAATACAATTCTGCAGCATCAGCATATTGTTCCATATTATAGAGCATTCCGGCTTGTGTATTGATCATTACTATTTTTTGATAAACCGAATTCTCAATATTCGTTTTGTACTTTTTACCAAGCGTGTAACCATGCGCAAAAGAATTAATGGACTGGTCCAGGCCATCTTCTCCGGCAAGCTTGACAAATTCCATATCCTGGTCCTGTATCCCAACGATCATAAAGTGAGAGTAAATCTCACCCTTGAGCCACATTGTTTTAGGGCTGTCTTTTGTGTCGGGATGCGCTGCGGCCAGATCAACAAATTCTTTTGCCGAGATCAATGATTTCTTTGCCGCTTCCATATCTCCCTTTGCTAATGCCGGCATAAACCGGTTCTTAAATTCTACAGCTGCGCTTGTTTCGTTTTTCTTTTGTGCAAAGCAAACCGATGTAATTGCCACAAGTAAAAAGCAAAGACCGATCGTTCTTAATGACATTTTCATAATATATTTTTTTAATAGATGCAAAATGTTTTGTTATTCCACAGGTGGATTTTCAATATCCGTGCCATTTTCTGTTCCTTCAGATGCTCCTCCTTCTTCAGATGCTCCTCCTTCTTCAGTTGCTGGTCTTTCAATGATATTTCCATCCTCGTCTAATAAGGTCACATCTTCTTCATCTTCACTAAGCGGAACTCGTGCAACTGCAGCAATCGCTGATTTACCTTTCAAATTGATCAGCTTTACACCTTGAGCCGCTCTTCCCATTGTTCGAATACTGCTAATGTGCATTCGAATGGCGACACCTGCCTTTGTGATAATCATTAAATCTTCTTCGTTTGTTACATTTTTAATCGATAGCAATTTACCAGTTTTTTCAGTGATATTTAAAGTTTTCACACCTTTACCACCTCTGTTGGTAATTCTATAAACAGGGTCGTGATCTTCAGGATCATTCAAATAAGTGCGTTTACCGTATCCATTTTCAGATACTACTAGAATAGTAGAGTAGATGTCTTCGACACAAATCATTCCTATTACCTCATCGAGATCATCCGCCAGCCTAACACCGCGTACACCGGCAGCATTTCTTCCCATGGCGCGAACTTTCTCTTCATTAAAGCGTATTGCACGTCCACGGGACGTAGCCAGAACAATTTCATTGGAACCATTGGTAAGCTTCGCTTCAAGCAGCTCATCGTTTTCCCGGATGGTTATTGCATTGATACCATTTGTACGTGGTCTTGAGTATGCCTCGAGCGAAGTCTTTTTAATAACTCCCTTCTTGGTACACATAACTATATAGTACCGATCAATCATTTCGCCGATAGCTTCTGCTAATCCTTTATCAATATCCGCCTGTTCTGCAGCTCGCTTTATAAATTCAGGATCTTTCACGTCGCCTGTATTTATGAATGCCATTACTTTATCATCTTGCTCAATGTTCAGCAAGTTTTGAATCGCTCTTCCTTTTGAAACTTTACTTCCTTCTGGAATTTCGAATACACGCATCCAGAAACATTTACCTTTTTCTGTAAATATTAATAGATAATTGTGATTTGTCGCAACGAATAATTCTTCAAGGAAATCTTTATCTCTGGTAGTAGACCCTTTCGATCCCATACCTCCGCGATTTTGTACCTTATATTCTGCAAGGCTGGTTCTCTTTATGTAACCAGCGTGTGATATTGTAACGACCACTTCCTCATCGGGAATAAGGTCCTCGATTCGCATCTCGTTCGCGGAATATTCTATGGTAGACCTTCTTTCATCGCCATATTTCTCACGAATTTCAAGCAGTTCATTTTTAATGATCTCCATCCTGCGACTTTCGTTTTCCAATATATCTTTCAAATCTGTAATCAGCTTGATCAGCTCGTCGTATTCAGCGCGCAATTTATCTTGTTCGAGTCCTGTAAGATGGCGCAGACGCATTTCAACAATTGCTCGTGACTGGATATCACTAAGCTCAAAACGCGTCATTAATTTTTCTCTTGCTTCTTCAGGACTTTTGGAGGCGCGAATCAATTTGATAACTTCATCGATGTTATCGGATGCAATGATAAGCCCTTCGAGAATATGTGCTCTTTCTTCCGCTTTTCTAAGCTCGTATTTTGTTCTACGTATAACAACTTCGTGACGGAAATTGATGAAATGAACTATCATTTGTTTTAAGTTCAATAACTCTGGCCTTCCGTTTACAAGACAAATGTTATTGACTGAAAATGAGCTTTGTAGCTGTGTGTATTTAAACAATTTATTTAAAACAACATTTGGAATAGCGTCTCGTTTCAATTCGTAGACGATACGCATTCCGTTACGATCGGATTCATCTCTTAGATCAGAGATACCATCGATCTTTCCATCGTTAACCAGATCGGCAGTTTTCTTTATCATGTCAGCCTTATTCACCTGATATGGGATCTCGGTAACAATTATAACTTCTTTACCTGATTTTGTCTCCTCAATTATTGCCTTCCCGCGCATCACAACACGCCCTCTTCCAGTTAGCAATGCCTCCCGCACTCCTTCGTATCCATATATTACGCCCCCCGTTGGAAAATCCGGAGCTTTAACGTATTGCAACAATTCTTCATCTTCAATGTCATTGTTTTCAATGTATGCGGTCATTCCATCGATAATCTCGGTAAGGTTATGAGGAGCCATATTGGTTGCCATACCAACGGCAATACCACTGGCACCATTCGCTAAAAGATTGGGCACCTTGCTAGGCAGAACAGTTGGCTCTTGAAGGCTGTCGTCAAAATTTGCTTTGAAATCCACGGTTTCCTTATCGAGGTCGTTGAGCATTTCCTCAGCGATTTTTCGAAGTCGTGCTTCCGTATAACGCATTGCAGCCGGACTGTCTCCATCTATAGATCCATAGTTACCCTGTCCGTCCACCAAAGGGTAGCGCAACGACCATGGTTGTGCCATACGTACCATCGTGTCGTAAACCGAGCTGTCACCATGCGGATGGTATTTACCGAGTACTTCCCCGACAATTCTTGCCGACTTCTTATACGATTTGTTCGAATAAACTCCGAGGTCCTGCATGCCATATAAGACTCTTCTGTGTACTGGCTTAAAGCCATCTCTTACGTCAGGAAGTGCCCTTGAAACGATAACGGACATTGAGTAATCAATGTACGCTGATTTCATCTCATCTTCTATATTTATTTGAATGATTCTTTCTCCTTCTGCCATGTTGTCATTAAAATTATTTTTAGCACGATTTATGCTTTGCTAAATCAAGCATCGAAAGTAGTTATAAAATAGATAAAAAACGAGCACGATTCAATTCTATTTACTAACAAAAAACTGTGGAAAATTGATGTTTCCGGCTACTTATTAACAATTTTATTCGTTATATATTTGTAAGTAGAGGAAAATGTCCATTTTTACGGAACGGTAGCATTAGAACAAAACGGCTTGATAAAGATAATATGGAGGCAAAATTTTCACAAAGAGTAAAGGATGTAATTAGCTACAGCAGAGAAGAAGCACTTCGGTTGGGTAACGACTATATTGGCGTGGAACATCTGTTGTTGGGGCTGATTCGTGAGGGAGATGGAAGGGCAATTATAGTATTGCGTGAATTTCATTTGAATTTGAAGTTGATCCGAAAGGAAATAGAGCAAAATTTACAAAAGTCTAAATCACCTGTGAATCAGAACCTGGCAAATATACCATTGGTGAAGCAGGCAGAAAGAGTTTTGAAGCTAACGTATCTTGAGGCAAAGCTTCACAAAAGTACTATGATCGGTACCGAGCATTTGTTGCTTTCCATATTGAAGAATGAAGAAAGTGTTGCGTGCAGCATATTGAATAAATACGGAGTCATTTACGATAATGTAAAAGACGAATTGGAAGAAATGAAAGAAGATGAAATAACTCCCAGATCTGAATTTCCTGGTGGAACGGAGGAAGAAGGAGAATCTGAAGAATCGTTTTCCTCTACTCGAAAAAGTACCGATTCAAAATCCAAGACCCCGGTTTTGGATAATTTTGGAAGAGACTTAACAAAGATGGCCGAAGCGGGAAGACTTGATCCGATTGTAGGACGCGAGAAGGAAATTGAACGTGTGAGTCAGATCTTGGCCAGAAGAAAGAAGAACAATCCCATACTCATCGGTGAGCCTGGTGTTGGTAAAAGTGCGATTGCCGAAGGATTGGCTTTGCGGATCGTACAACGTAAGGTAAGTCGTGTCCTGTTTAACAAACGAATAGTTTCACTGGATCTGGCATCTCTTGTTGCAGGAACAAAATACAGAGGTCAGTTTGAAGAACGTATGAAAGCGGTGATGCAGGAGATCGAAAAGAACAAAGATGTGATTCTATTCATTGATGAGATCCACACCATCATTGGTGCTGGAGGAGCATCCGGGTCACTCGATGCATCCAACATGTTCAAACCGGCATTAGCCCGTGGAGAAATGCAGGCAATAGGTGCTACTACACTCGATGAATTCAGGCAGCATATAGAAAAAGACGGCGCTTTGGAAAGGCGCTTTCAAAAGGTGATAATTGAACCAACCACCGCGGAAGAAACCGTTCAGATCCTTGACAATATTAAGGATAGATATGAGGACCATCATTCGGTTTCTTATAATCAGGAAGCCATCAAGGCATGTGTTTCATTAACGGAGAGATACATAACGGACCGCCATTTACCGGATAAAGCAATTGATGCATTGGATGAGGTAGGGTCCAGAGTGCACCTTACAAATATTACCGTTCCGAAGTCAATTTTGGCCGTTGAGAAAAAAATTGAGGACCTTAAGGAACAGAAAAATGAAGTTATCAAGTCCCAGCAATACGAAAAGGCCGCTGAGCTCAGAGATGATGAGCGAAAGCTTATGGAAGAGCTTGATGTGGCAAAACAGAAGTGGGAAGAATCATCAAAGAGCAATAGGGTTGTTGTTACGGAGGAACATGTTGCAGAAGTAGTTTCAATGATGAGCGGGATACCGGTTACACGAATTTCCGAATCAGAGATCGGTCGTCTTGCGAATATGGCAGACGAGATTAAAAATAAAGTGATCGGTCAGGATGAAGCTGTTGCTAAAGTGGTTAAGGCAATTCAAAGGAACAGGGCAGGTTTAAAAGACCCGAACAAACCAATAGGTTCATTTTTCTTTCTCGGACCAACAGGTGTTGGGAAAACACAATTGGCTAAAGTTCTTGCAGAACATTTGTTTGATACCAAAGATGCACTGATCCGTGTGGACATGTCGGAATACATGGAGAAATTTTCTATTTCGAGATTGGTAGGAGCACCTCCGGGGTATGTGGGATACGAAGAAGGAGGACAATTAACCGAAAAAGTACGAAGAAAACCATACTCCATAATTTTACTCGATGAGATTGAAAAAGCACATCCCGATGTATTTAATTTATTGCTTCAGGTTCTGGATGACGGGCACATGACCGATGGTCTTGGACGCAAAATAGATTTTAAGAATACGATTTTGATCATGACCTCGAATATTGGTGCCCGACAGCTTGCTGATTTTGGTGATGGTGTCGGTTTTGGCACAAGATCACAACAAGATCAGAAAGAAGACAATGCAAAAATGATCGTACAAAATGCATTGCGAAAAGCATTTGCACCAGAATTTCTTAACCGGGTGGACGACATGGTTATGTTCCGTTCGCTTTCAAGAGAAGATCTGCATGATATAATCGATATAGAGCTGGGGAAATTGTACAGTAGAATAAACGAGCTCGGCTTTTCGATTAAAATGACCGATGCTGCTAAAGATTTCATTGTAGACAAAGGATACGATGAGAAATTTGGGGCCAGACCGTTGAAAAGAGCCATTCAAAAATATATTGAGGATCCATTGGCAGAACAAATAGTTAATTCCAATTTAAAGGATGGTGATGCAATTAAGATCGATGTAAAAAAAGGCGAGACCGAGCTTCTGGTTGATATTGTTAAAGGCAAGAAGAAAGGAACTCCGGCCAAAGACGATAAGGAATAATAGTATTTTGATGTATTGTAAAGGAGGCAGTCGCCTCCTTTTTTTAGTGCCAAACATTATTCAGAACATCGGGCCTTTATAGCAAATAAGCATCTATAGCGTTTCGAACGTTTCCATTAGCTTTTAATAGTTCTTCTGCTTCCTGATAGGTCACGTTCAATGCATTCTGAACCATTTTAACGCCCCGGTCAACCAGCTTGTTATTACTCAATTGCATGTCCACCATTCTGTTTCCCTTAACATGACCTAGCTTTACCATTAGGGTGGTGCTGATCATATTGAGTATTAATTTCTGAGCAGTACCTGACTTTAAGCGCGTACTTCCGGTAACAAATTCAGAACCTACCACAGCGGTCATTGAAATTTGAGCTGCTTTCTCCAGTGGACTGTTCGGATTGCAGGAAATAGATCCGGTCAAGAGTCCGTTCTTATTTGCATTCTCTATTGCTCCCACAACATAGGGGGTTGTTCCCGATGCAGCAATTCCAATAAGTGTATCGTTGGAAGTAATAGTATATTCCTGCAGATCTTTCCAGCCCTGAACGCTGTCGTCTTCTGCGAATTCAACAGCTTTTCGAATCGCGCTGTCTCCTCCTGCCATAATTCCTATTACAAGCCCATGGTCTACCCCAAAGGTTGGTGGACATTCGCTGGCATCAACAATTCCAAGCCTTCCACTGGTTCCTGCACCAATGTAGAATAATCTGCCGTTTTGAGACATTCTCTCAAAGCATGCATCTACGAAATTTTCGATCGATGGGATTATATGTTTTACAGCTGCTGAAACAGTACTGTCTTCTGAATTTATTCCATAGAGCAACTCGGAGGTAGACATTTTGTCCAGATCATCGAAATTAGAGGATGACTCTGTTATTCTATCGATCATACCAGGTACGCTTTTTGCTGATTTTTCTCCAGGTTAACTTCCACTCGCTCTTTTAAAGTAGTGGAGAGACTCAGTCCGACAAAATCTGCTTTTATTGGAAATCTTCGGTGCTTTCTGTCTACTAATACTACTGTTTTAATTGCTTTAGTAGGGAATTGCAATAATTCAATTAAAGCATATTGCATGGTTTTACCTGAGTTCAAAACGTCATCAACAAGCACAATAAAACCATTTTCAAGCTTTTTTTTGTCTGAAGTGAGCTCTATTGTATCGGACCATGGTTCTTTTTTATTCAATTTAATTTCGAATAAATTAACGCGTAGATCTGCATTTTCAGCTATGATATTGGCAAGCCTTGTTGCTAAAATGATCCCGTTCCCCACAATACCGCCAATGTGTATTTCCTTTTCTTCAAAACAGTTTTCCAATACCTGATTGGCCAGTCTATTTATTTTTTGATCGATTTTTTGACTCGTTAGAATTTCCTGCATAAACTAAATAATGTTCCAAGCAAAGTTAAAAAAAAGCTCTTACCCATTATCAGGGAAGTTTTTTAATATTCTCCCTTGCCCACTTGTTCCATGGGTCAATTGCAAGAACCTTCTGGTAATACTCATTTGCCAGTAAATAATCTTCATTTTCATGTGCCCTCATGGCTAGATCACAGAGTTCCTCTATCCGTATACGGCGCAGATTTTCGCGACTGATCTTATGTTTCGGATCAATTTCAAGAGCCACTCTGTAGTATTTTTTTGCGTTTTGAAATTCATTTTTAATATCGTGGCTGTAGCCTTTTGTGTAGTTCCATTCAGCAGACCAAGGAGAATAGAAAAGTGTGGAAATACCAGACCCCATTATCACTATTATGAAAATAACTAAATACAGTCGTGACTTTAGCTCAGACAACCAACCGGTAATACAGCCCAACAAAATCCCTATTAGCATCGCTTCAATTCCTATATTAAAATTGATTCTTGTATTTAGATAATAAGAAATAGGCAGAATCAATAGCAATATCAAGCCATATACATAACGCCACTTAAGTTTGAAAAGATCATTTTTCATTGCTTTAATCAGAATGAACGAAAGAAGGAAGTAATTCACTCCCGAAAGCCCAATACCGGCGTCATTTGTGAGGGTTAGCTGGAACATGGATGTTACTGAAGAAGCAAACAAGCCGATAAGAAAAAAATTAAATATTCTAATTCTGCGTTCAACGTAAGAACCCAATACCCATAAGGCCAGTAAATTAATTAACAAGTGAATGGTGTTTATGTGTAAGAAGCTGTTGGTAAACACCCCCCAATATTGTCCGATATAGATCTGAACAGCATAGGGCGCTCCGAGCTTACTGAATAAAATGGCACCGTCCACATTGGGACTTAAGTATTGAAATAAAACGAATATGGCAATGCAGGATAACGAAAGAAGTAAAGTATATATAGGAAAACGCATTTCATCCTTTGTGGTCATTTTGTACTAAGTGTTTCTTTCTTTTATCAAAAATACAGTCTTTTTTGAAACAGAAAAGCGGTTGATGCCATACACTGTGAAAGTTATTCACGATTGTTGTTAACAACATATGTAAAATCTAATATAAAAGCAGATGCAAATAGAGTTTTTTACTTAAATTTGCGTTCAATTTGATACGATATAAACGTAAAAGTTGAACCTCCTTAATTAGAGCATAAAATGCCGAAAGATAATTCAATTAAGTCCGTACTGATTATTGGCAGCGGACCGATTGTCATAGGACAAGCCTGCGAGTTTGATTATTCTGGATCACAGGCTGCCAGATCCATCCGGGAAGAGGGTATAGAAGTGACCTTGATCAATTCTAATCCTGCTACTATAATGACAGATAAAGTAGTTGCAGACAACATCTATTTGAAACCGCTAGAGCCGGAGAGTATTCTTGAAATCCTTGAAAAGCACAAAATTGATGCAGTGTTGCCCACTATGGGAGGACAAACAGGCCTGAACCTGTGCATTAAGTGCGATGAAATGGGCATATGGAGCGATCATGGTGTCAAAATTATAGGTGTTGATATAAATGCGATAGAGATTACTGAAAATAGAGAGGCCTTTCGGAATTTAATGTACGATATAGGAGTTCCTATGGCACCTCAAAGAGCGGCAAAGTCATTTTTGGAGGGTAAAGAGATAGCCCAGGAATTCGGATTTCCACTTTGTGTTCGGGCATCGTACACCTTAGGAGGAGCAGGTGCGTCAATAGTGCATGAACCGGAAGAATTTGACACCTTACTGGAAAGAGGATTACAGCTTTCTCCTATCCATGAGGTGATGATCGATAAAGCGCTGCTTGGGTGGAAGGAATTTGAGCTTGAACTTCTTCGTGATGCGAACGACAACGTAGTCATTATTTGTTCGATAGAGAACTTTGATCCGTTAGGCATACATACTGGAGATTCCATCACTGTTGCACCTGCAATGACTCTATCCGACACTACATTTCAGAGAATGCGGGATATGGCCATTAAAATGATGCGTTCCATAGGTAATTTTGCCGGAGGATGTAATGTTCAGTTTGCTGTTTCACCCGATGAGAATGAAGATATTATAGCTATTGAAATCAATCCACGTGTTTCACGTTCTTCGGCATTGGCATCCAAGGCAACAGGTTACCCTATCGCTAAGGTCGCTTCTAAGCTGGCAATTGGATACCGCCTGGATGAATTGAACAATCAGATAACGGGAACAACATCTGCTTTATTCGAACCAACTCTTGATTATGTTATTGTGAAGATACCCCGTTGGAATTTCAATAAATTTCCTGGAACGGATAGGAAGCTGGGATTACAGATGAAATCTGTTGGAGAGGTTATGGCTATTGGGCGTTCTTTTCAGGAGGCATTGCAAAAAGCGTGTCAGAGCCTGGAAGTAAATCGTAATGGCTTAGGTGCGGACGGACGTGAGCTTACAAATCAGGATGAAATATTAAAGAGCCTGGAACACCCGAGCTGGAATCGTTTGTTCCATATTTATGATGCCATTAAATTAGGCATTCCATTCAAGACAATACAGGAGAAAACAAAAATTGATATTTGGTTTTTAAGGCAAATTGAAGATCTTCTAAAACTCGAAGACCAAATAGAAGAGTTCCAATTAGAAGACCTGCCAAGGGAGCTGATGTTCGAGGCAAAACAGAAGGGATATGCAGATCGACAGATAGCACATCTGCTAAAGTGCCTGGAGTCGGAGGTCTATAATAAAAGAGAAGAGCTTGGGATCAATCGAGTATATAAACTTGTGGATACCTGCGCCGCTGAATTTGAGGCGCAAACCCCGTATTACTATTCCACCTTTGAATACGAAAATGAAAGCATTGTTTCGGATAAAAAGAAAGTGGTTGTACTGGGGTCAGGGCCGAACAGAATAGGACAGGGGATCGAATTTGATTACAGCTGTGTTCATGGCGTATTGGCTGCAAAGGAGTGCGGCTATGAGACCATAATGATCAATTGTAATCCGGAAACTGTTTCTACGGATTTTGACACTGCAGACAAGCTCTATTTTGAACCCGTTTTCTGGGAACATATATACGCTATTATCAAGCACGAAAAACCCGATGGTGTTATCGTGCAGCTTGGAGGGCAAACGGCATTAAAGCTGGCTGAAAAATTAGAGCGATACGGTATTAAGATCTTTGGCACGAGCTATCAAGCGCTTGATTTAGCAGAAGACAGAGGTAGTTTTTCAGAACTCCTTGAAAAAAATAACATTCCCTTTCCCAATTACGGTGTAGTTGAAAATGCAGAGCAAGCGTTGGTCCTTTCGGATAATTTGGGATTCCCTTTACTGGTAAGGCCATCTTATGTATTAGGAGGGCAAAAAATGAAAATTGTGATCAATAAAGAGGAGCTCGAGCATCATGTTGTGGACATACTCAACGAAATGCCAGGTAATCAGATACTTCTGGATCATTTTCTCGGTGGTGCAATTGAGGCTGAAGCAGATGCGATCTGCGATGGCGAGGATGTATATATTATTGGCGTAATGCAGCACATAGAACCAGCAGGAATTCATTCAGGCGATTCGTATGCGGTTCTACCTCCCTATAATTTAGGTGATTTCGTGATGCAGCAAATAGACGATATTACAAGAAAAATTGCTATAGAATTAAAGACTGTGGGTCTTATGAACATTCAATTTGCGATCAAAGATGATATTGTATACGTAATAGAAGCTAATCCAAGAGCTTCGAGAACGGTGCCGTTTATTGCAAAGGCATACGATGAGCCGTATGTGAACTTTGCTGTAAAAATAATGTTAGGGGAGAAGAAGGTGAAGGATTTTAAGTTTAACCCAAAGAAAAATGGCTACGCTATAAAAATACCCGTGTTCTCCTACGAGAAATTCCCGGATGTAAAAAAAGAGCTTGGCCCTGAAATGAAGTCAACGGGCGAGGCAATTCGCTTTATTGAAACCCTAAAAGATCCGTATTTCATGAATATCTACTCAGAGAGAAACATGCATTTATCCAAATAATGCTTGTTGAAGCAAGCATACCGGGACTCTTTCGCACGATAATCATTGTTGTCGGCGTTTTTGTTTTATTGCGTTTTCTTGGTCAGCTAATGAATGCCAAGCGCAACATGGATACAGAAAGAAGGATGAAGGAGGATAAAAGAAGGGCCGAGAAAGAAAAGGATGAAATTAAGCGAAACCTTGGCAAGACCGATATTCTAAACGAAAACCGAAGCGGTCAAAATGTTGAAGATGTTGATTTTGATGAGGTGGATTGATTTATAGCATTAAATCTTATATTTATTACTGTAACTTAGACTAAACCTAACAATGAAATTGTCCATTTGTCGTATTGTTTTATTAGGTTATTTTTCAATTCCCTTTGTTCTTTACGGACAAAAAATAACACCCTATGAAATGTATTCGGATCATTTCGTTATTCCGGAATACGCAAAGCAGTACAAACGCTCATTTGATTCGTTAGGAATAATTTTACAAAATAAAGAGTACCATCCGCTAACCATTTCTATTTATGCCATCATGTGTCATGATGCGTTTATCAAAACTGGAGATTCAGCGTATTTTGATGCTGTTGTCCAACAGTATATTTATTTTAACGACACTACGCGACTCGATTATGCATTTGACAATAAAGGAGTAGGACTTCCGTACAATTTTCCATTTGGAGGAATGAAGCCTCCTTGGTATTCGGGTTTGGCACAAGGAGTGGCCGTCTCTTTCTTACTACGCTATTATGCACTTACAAAAGACGAATCTGCACGCGATCTTCTTCAAAAGATCGCATATTTTATGATCCAGCCGGTAGAGAAGGGGGGCACTATATCCAAAACGCCTGAAGGTACGACATGGATAGAGGAATATCCAAATTCAAGATCTTCTAAAAATGTTTTGAATGGTTTTATAAACGGATTGGTAGGATTGAAAGAATATTGCGATTTTTTTCCTGAGGACACTTTGGCGAAAAGGATTCATGATGAATCATACGAGAGCTTTGTTTCCACGATAAGTGAATACGACACACCAACATGGAGTAGCTATAACAGAAACAAAAAAGGTCTTTCTACATTATACATGCGAATCCAATTAACCCAGATGGACCACCTTTATTCACTTTACAAGGACGAACGATTGAGAAGGCAGATGATGATCTGGGGCATGATGATGAACAACAGACTGGATAAAGAGCTTAAGTTTTATAAGAAGCCAAGCTATATCTTTTCAAAAAGCGCAGTCACGAATACCGATGGGAGGTTAGCGATAAATGAAGCAAAGAAATTTAATAAAAGCTTCCGTATCGATTCTAACGTTTTTATAGTAAAAAACAAAAAACAAAGTATTCCATTGGGTACCGGAGTGATGTGCAAGAGAGAAGCACTACTGAAATTTGACAGACGGCATGTCTGGCTGGATGTTTCGCTTTCGAAAGGGCTGGATAAAACAAAGTTCAAGGTTCTTGCCCTTAAAGATGGAAAAGCAATAGCGGAGCTACCGATAGACTACAAAAATGGAATTTTAAAGATTCGATCTAACATTCCATTCAATGAAGTGAGTATAAGCTATCGATCAATTTTTAAAAACAAACTGTATATATCTAATGTTAGGAATTATTCGTATCGCGATTACAAAATGCCAATGTTCGGCCATCAGATGTTTGCTGAAAAATTTACGTTAACTAAGGGCCACTCGTACAGCGTAGAATTACCAGTAAAGAATGCATACGACCTCACTATTTTCTATCGTTCTGGAAGAACTAAAAACGAAGTCAAACAAAAGAAATGGATGGCAGGAAACTATATAGATGATACTGATGTACTTTTTGTTGCTCCTCAAACCGGCGTTTATGAATTTTTTATAAGCTACAGATTACTGACGCCGAATTCTTCGTTCGAA
>Ga0315334_10001354_pt1 | contig 15072 bp, 13 predicted proteins | sample M150034915metaG_FD_205555 | JGI IMG/M metagenome (GOLD analysis project Ga0315334, IMG submission 205555) | Ammonia-oxidizing marine archaeal communities from Monterey Bay, California, United States - M1 500m 34915 | ecosystem: Environmental > Aquatic > Marine > Intertidal zone | place: USA... | reverse complement strand
GCTCCTAGTACGAGAGGACCGGAGTGAACGAACCTCTGGTGTTCGGGTTGTGTCGCCAGACGCATTGCCCGGTAGCTACGTTCGGACAGGATAACCGCTGAAAGCATCTAAGCGGGAAGCCCCCTTCAAGACGAGATCTCCCTGAGGACTTGATCCTCCTAAAGTGCCGTTGAAGACGACGACGTTGATAGGCTGGGTGTGTAAGTACAGTGATGTATTGAGCTAACCAGTACTAATTGCACGTGAGGCTTGACCATATAATCATGCATTCTTAGATTTTGAAGAGTGGTTATGTGAGAAAAGCAACTAATCGACTTTAACGTACAGAAGAAAAATCTTGTATAACGAAGCATTACAGACAAACTTCATTCATTGAATTGTTAAGACATGTTGGGCCGCTGTACTTGAATGTAGAGTAAGCGAACCGACGCCAGAATTGCCTGACGACATTAGCAAGTGTGAACCACCTGATCCCATCTCGAACTCAGAAGTGAAACCGCTTAGCGCCGATGGTAGTGTGGGGTTTCCCCATGTGAGAGTAGGTCATTGTCAGGCATCTAAATAAGGAATCCCTGCATTCGTTTGAGTGCAGGGATTTTTTTATGCATGCTGGAAAGCTGACAATGACCGAGGTCAGTGTGACTCGTAATTTGGCTGGGGCCAGATTCAAAACCAACGTTCTCCTAATAGATTATCAGGCCGCCATATAACATGAGTAAGCCAATCAGCAAACGGTTCCCCTTCGGGGCCGCTTCGCGGTCTAAAACGCTTCACGTTTTATCAGGCATCTAATAAAAAGGCTCACCCTAATGGAGTGGGCCTTATTTATTGGGTGTCTGACAACCACATACTCTGACCCCTAATTCCTAGGTGGACTCTTTTTATTTGACGGCTTTAATTTATACTTTCTATAGTAATTAAGTGAGCACTTCATTAGTTATTTGCTTCCGCCAAGTACTGATCTTTGAGATTGACATAATTCTGAGGCGAGTATTTAAAGAAGGTTCGCTCTTTATCTGATACTGGCCGGGCCTGTCTGCAGGGGTTGCCGATATAGACATAACCGCTTTCAAGGGTTTTGCCTGGAGGCACCATGCAGCCGGCTCCGATTATAACTTCGTCTTCTACAATTGCGCCGTCGTTTATTATGGCGCCATTGCCTATCAGAATTTTGTTGCCAATAGTACAGCCATGCAGAATAGCGCGATGGCCAATGATTACATCATCGCCGATAGCAAGTGGAAACCCGCCTGGGTTAAAATCGCTGGCGTGGGTAATATGAAGAACCGCATTGTCCTGAACATTACTGCGATGGCCAATACGAATACTGTGCATATCGCCTCTGATAACCGCGCAGGGCCAAACGGAAACATCATCTCCCAGCGTTACGTCGCCAATCACTACAGCTGCCTGGTCAATGTAATTGCGTGCCCCCAGAGAAGGGGTGACCCCTTTAAAGCTGCGAATATTAGATGGCATAGTTTGACCTAAGTTGATTAATATTGAGATCGGCTATAATAGTCGCCCTGTTTTATGTTTCAAGTAGAAATCAAAGGGGTCAAATCAAAGGGGTCAGAGTACTTTGATTTCGTGAAGAGAGAGAAAGCCAAAATGAATCCAGAAGATACCAATAGAAGGAAAGTTCTCAAAGGCGGTATGTTAGCAGCCAGTGCGGCGGCTGCACCTTCCTTTATTCTCCCAGCGCTGGCTCAGGGAGAGCGACTGGTTCCATTCACCGATGTGCCCGATGCCTTCCAGGTGCCTCTACAGCGACCTAATACAACTTACTGGCAAGACACCCGAGAGATTTCAGAATTCGTTACCGACAATGATGACTTCTACCTGGTGCAGCATTATGGGCAGCCTGAAATTGACAATGATGCCTGGCGCTTACGTGTTACCGGCATGGTTGATAATGAGCTTGAGTTCAGTCTCAACGACTTGATGGATGGTAACAGCATTGAACGTCAAGTGGGCTTCGAGTGCGGTGGTAATGGTCAACGCTTGTTTCATGGTCTGATAGGTAATGCCAATTGGCGTGGAGTTTCATTACGCAATATTCTTGAGCGAGCAGGTATTCAGGAAGGAGCTAAGGAAGTGGTTTTCTTTGGCGCAGATATAGCCACAGAAGAAATCCGTGGCAGAGAAGTTGAAAAAGCTTTTGCCCGCTCCCTTTCCATCCCCGATGCCATGCGCGAGGAGAACATGCTGGCCTATGAAATGAACGGTGAACCAATACCTCACTATCATGGAAAGCCAGTAAGGTTAATTGTTCCTGGTTGGTATGGCGTAGCTAATGTGAAGTGGCTGACCCAGATCCATGTCCAGAGCACACGTTATATGGGTCGTTTCATGGGGCGGGATTACGTAACACTGAAGAAAGAGAATGTAGGTGGTGTTGATCGTTGGGTGGAAAACTCTGTAACCACCATGAATCTCAAGTCCTCCATTGTTCGTGTAACAGAAATGGGTGGGCGCTATAACATCCAGGGATTTGTATTGAATGATGGCACGCCTCTGCGCAGCGTCGAAATAAAAATTGACGATGGCCCGTGGCTGACAGCCGACATGAACTCCAACAATTCTCAGTATTCCTGGAAACTGTTTTCCATGGACTGGCCAAACCCAACACCCGGTGAGCATACGCTAATTTCTCGGGTGATTGACGTTAATGGCAATGTGCAGGCTACCCAGGAAGAATTGCCAGAGAAGGTCAGTTACTGGGAGGATTTTGGGCAGTTTCAAAGAACTATTAGCATCTAGTCTGAACGCGCGATCATCTAATAGATAATCCTATCCGATTTCACCGGGTGGGGTTATCTATTGGATGACTGACAACCATATACTCTGCCGAATGGCGAACGAAAACTCCTGATTTAGAATGGTCAGCCTAGTGTCAGTCAGGTTAATGGTGCATAAGCCCGTTTATTATGATTATATGAACAGATAAAAAATAATAGAACGGGGACAGACCTTAATGACTGAATCTGTTGTTTATTCGCTGCGATATCGAAGATACGTATTGGCGGTTCTTTTTCTTGGGTATACGGTGAACTTTGTTGACCGTTCCATTCTTTCTCTTCTGCTTGAACCGATTAAGCTTGATCTACAACTGGGTGACGGCCAACTTGGCCTGCTGGGCGGGCTTGCGTTTGCGATGTTTTATGCAACACTCGGTATCCCCATTGCCGCGCTGGCTGATCGCACCAGTCGAGTGAAAGTGTTGGCGATCTCCATGGTCATTTGGAGCGGAATGACAGCAGTATGCGGTCTTGCCACCAACTTTATTCAACTGCTGATTGCACGGATTGGTGTTGGTGTGGGCGAAGCTGGTGCCACTCCGCCTTCCCATTCCCTGATTGCCGATTACTTCCCGATTGAAAGCCGTGCGACTGCACTATCCATTTATGGGCTGGGCATACCGGTTGGTACCATGATTGGCTACTATGTGGGAGGCTGGGGTGCGGAGGAGTTTGGTTGGCGTACCACATTTTTTATTGTTGGCTTGCCTGGGATATTTGTTGCGCTTTTGGTTTGGAGCACCGTGCGCGAGCCGCCGCGTGGTATGTCTGACATCAAACTGACGCCGGTGGAACCCGTTGCAGAAACGCCTCCGCCCCGAATGAAAGAAGTGTTCCACTTTTTGTGGAAGAAACGATCATTTAGGCATATTGGTTTTGGCGCGGCCCTGCATGCTTTCGTAGGGTATGGAGTCGGAACCTGGAATGCGCCATTTTTGATTCGCAGCCATGAAATGTCCTTTACAGAAGTGGGTAGTTGGTTGGCGCTGATAGCAGGCATTGGTGCCATTGGTACGATTACTGGTGGTTACCTTAGTGATAAGTTATCGGATCGGTCAGGCGACCGGCGTTGGTACCTGTGGGTGCCCGGCATATCGACGTTGGTGATGGTGCCATTCCAGTTCATGGCCTATTTGTACCCTGAATTGTGGGCTGTTATCCCTTCGTTGCTCGTTATCGCCATACTGTCTGGTATGTATATGGGGCCATCATTTGCTATGACCCAGGCACTAGTGACGCTTCGCATGCGCGCGGTTGCCTCCGCTATTTTGCTGTTTATGTTGAACATCATCGGCATGGGACTGGGGCCGTATTTGATCGGCATTCTCAGCGATCTGCTGAAACCCTTATACGAGATTGATTCATTGCGCTACGCGATTTGTTTTTCTGTGTTAGCGAACATCTGGGCGGCAACGCACTATTTTCTGGGTGCTCGGAGTTTGCGGCAGGATCTGGAGGCTACACGGATGTTGGTTGCGGGAGATGGTACGACTGTGCAAGCGTAACGAATCCTGCAGTGTCATATTTGTCATACCTGGTAAGTGAATGACAGGGGGCTTCCAAGTCGTGCTTGCGTTATACTTTGCGCACAATTTCGGGAGCATTTTCAATTTCCTCCATAAACACTAATCCGTCGCAGCCTGACTCCAGTTTCTTTTCGGTATTCTCGAATACTCAGTTTCGCTGGCTATTTTTCGGCAACGTGGCGTTCTTTTTTGCTATGCAAGGCCAGATACTTACCCGCACCTTGCTGGCCTGGGAACTAACAGGCGAAGCGATCTCGCTGGCCTATATAAACCTGATTGCAGCCATACCGATGATCTTCGCATCGATACTTGGAGGCGCCATCACCGATCGGGTAGAACATCGGCAACTGATTATCGTTGGTCAATGTATAACTGTTGCTAACGAAGTGTTTATTCTTGGTCTGCTGCTAAGTGGTCGCCTTGAATTCTGGCATATACTCTGCACCTCTTTCGTTGGTGGCTGTGCCTATCCCTTTATCATGCCTGCACGCATGGCCATCACCGCAACGATAGTAGGGCCGCAGAATTTACAGAGCGCCTTGGGCTTCACCAATGGTGCGATAAACCTGACCCGGGTACTGGGGCCGGCAGCCATGGGCGTTATTATTGCTATGTCCTCTTTCTCAACTGCTTATATGCTTTCCACCATTCTTTATATCAGTGCCATCTTTTGTATGTTTGGTATCGAGCGCAGCCATTCCGGCAAAGTCGGCGATGAGAAGAAACCCTTGCTGGCGGACATCGCCCAAGGCTTCAGTTATGTTCGCCAAAATCGCCCGGTCCTGATCTGCATGGCCTTCGGTCTGTTGCCGATGTTCCTCGCCATGCCGTTTCAGAACATCTTGGTAATGATGGCGGAGCAGTCCTGGGGAGTTGACGAGAGTGGTGTAGGAACACTGATGGCCGTTGGTGGTACCGGTGGTGTTATTGGGTCCATCTGGATCGTAAAGAGGGGGCATCATGCCAGTCGCCTGAAACTGATGCTGGGCAGCACCGTCGCCTTCGGAGTCTTTCTCGGCCTTTTCAGTCAGACCTCAAGCTTCTATTTGGCCCTGTTGCCATTACTGTTGGCCTATGTTTTCGCCAGCGCCAGCCAGACCGTTAACAATGCTGCTGTACAATTGCTGGTAGATGATGCGGTACGTGGACGCATGAGCAGTTTCATGATGTTGTCATTTGCCCTGATGCCGATTGGTGTGGTTCCCATGGCTATCGCCGCCGACAAGATCGGCGCTGCCAGCGCCATTGGCGGTGCTTCCGTTATTCTCATCTTGCTAACAGCGGTTTTCTATTTTGCCAGCCCCACTTTGCGTGGCCTGGATAATTCTGTCGTAGCTGCCATGAAGGCTAAAGAAAAGAATGGGGGTCAGAGTAAAAATACAGTAGTTTCTTAGCAGCTTTGAGACATTTGACTACACTAGGGTAGTAACTCTAACTAATTAGCCGCTCAGGGAAGAGTGTATGCCAGGAAGACCGCGCCTGTCTCCTGCCGGCGTTCCACAGCACATTATTCAACGCGGCAATAACCGCCATATTTGTTTTGCTTCTGATAAAGACGTTGCCGCCTACGCTAACTGGTTAGACGAGGCAGCGCGAAAATACGACGTCGCTATTCATAAAAACTAAGGGACACTCATAACTGAACAACTTAATGAGAGTAACCTGGAATTTCTCACGGTGCCAAGTGAAGCCTAGCCATCAGACAGGGCACCATCTCAGCTTAGTCTGTTTGAGAAAATATGAAATTCTAATCGGGATAATAAAGAGAGGCTGCCAGGCATGGTGGAGGGGCAAGCCTTGGTTTGGGAACGACTATTTTCTTTAGCTCGCGAATCTGATAAAGCGATTCTAAAAAGGCAAGTGGGGGAAGTTTATTCTCAAAACAGAAACAGCTGGCTGGTCTTAAATGTGTTTTGAAGCAACTCAAGCCTAAGGCTATATAGGTAAGAGCAACTAACTCGTAATAACAAATTGACATAAAAAAACGCCGGAAACTGTTTTAGTGCCGGCGTTTTTAGGTGGCTCAAGAAAGCTAATTACAGTTCGAAATCCATGCTGTAGCCTACAACAAATTTAGGCTCATCGTTATCAAGCCCGTCAGGACCAGAGTCGTCCAGGTCAGTATCTGTGATCATAAAGGTAAAACCATCTTTTGAAAGTGAGATGCTGTAGTCGACATAATCTCCTGGTACGCCATTAAATGCTTCATTGAAGTCACCTTCGTGTCTACCTACGTGTAGACCTAATTCTAATCCCTCGCTGATTTCGGTGGCGTAATCGAGATAGACATAGGTTGCTTCACCAAAGCCAAAATCTTGTCCAGGGCCTTCATCGGCTTCTGTATCGGCTAAGATATAGGCGCCAAGGGTAAAGCCACTAAAAGAGATGGAACCGTAAACTTCGCTGAAGTCGAATTGTGCTTCATCATCATAGTTGTAGTAGAGGTAACCGATGTCGTAAGACACATCACCAGCTTCACCGGAAAAGCCCGCATAAATATCGTGCTCATAGGAGAATACGTCATCAGCAGCATAGCTGACATTGGATGCCCAGGTGCCAACATAAAAACCATTTGAAGCTGAGTAATCAATTCCCCCTGATGCGGCTACTTCGTTGATAGATTGAGTAAGTCCGCGCCAGATGTAATTGTTACTGACGCCAAAATTCGCGCTCAGGTCTTGCGCCTGTACACTTCCAGCTGTGGTTAGAAAAAGAGTTGCAATCGAAGTGATTGTTCGAATTTTCATATAACTTGTTCCCTTGATTAATTAGAAAAGGCAGTTTTTCAGCCTGCGTATTCTAAAAAGCAACAACTGTGCCAATGCTATTGCTTTAGAAAATATGCCTTATCCCAGGGACTTCCTCGTTCCTTTCATAGAGTAATTAACGGCGTTGCGCACCAAATAAGTGCCTATTGATTTTCTGCGCATCATGAAAGTGCGCGAGTAAGTGTGTGCAGGCCTAGCGATGCTATTGCCTCATGAAAACAGGGTTGCTTCGTTGGGGCAGTGCGGCTATAAGTATGAGCCATCTTGAACGAGTAAACGTATCAACTAATAATTCTCTTCGGCTGGTAAAAAGAATAGGGCTTCTTTCCATTTATTGCAGCGATTATGGCAATGGTATTGTTGCTTAAGTATTAGAGGAACACGCATAACTTAACAACTTAATGACAGCAATCTGGAGTTGCTCACGGTACCAGGAGAAGTCCAGCAAGTAAGTTGTGAGCTCTTTCTGATAACGCCCGGGCTGCCTCGCTGGGGCGGCGCAGTTTTAAGTGTGAATCATCTGACCTACCTTGAGCGAGCAAACTATCAACCGATAGTTCTCTTCGGCTGCTGAAAAAATAGACTTTCTTTCTGTTCGTTGTAGCGATTATGGCAATGGCATTGTTGCTAACGCATTATAATGCTATAAGTTAGCTACACCGGTATTCGTTAGAGTCACGTTGATGCGCGCTAATTGGAAGACCTATAACCCTGGGCATTTTTTTGATGAAATCATCAGCTCTCCCGGGTACGCGCGTAAACCTGCCCGCCGTCTCGCAAGCTATCTACGATCCCTGACTCACGAAGATTTGCAGCAGAAAAAACTGGCTGCGGAATTAGCCATCAAAACTATGGGCATTTCATTTACTGTTTACAGTGATGCCGGGAACATAGACCGCGAGTGGCCGTTCGACATTATCCCCCGAATTATTGCCGAGAAAGAGTGGGATCATACCAGTCTGGGTTTGCAGCAAAGACTGCAGGCATTGAATTGTTTTATTAATGATGTCTACAACGATCAGAAAATATTCAAGGACAAACTGATACCAAAAGAGTTGGTCTTGGATTCAGCTAACTTTCGTAAGCAGTGTATGGGAATCAATCCTCGATATGGTGTATGGGCTCATGTCTGTGGTACTGACCTTATCAAAGGGGGTGATGGCCAATTTTATGTGCTGGAAGATAATTTGCGAGTGCCCTCCGGTGTTTCCTATATGTTGGAGAATCGACGAGTGACGAAGCGGGTTTTTCCAGAGCTTTTTGAAAATCATGCAATTCGGCCAATCACGGAATACCCAGCCCAGTTATTCGATACATTGGCCGCTATCTCTCCACGGCAGTCCGACTACCCTAAGGTGGTTGTCCTCACCCCAGGTATTTTTAATTCGGCCTATTTTGAACATTCTTTTCTTGCGCAGAGGATGGGGGCGGAGGTGGTCGAAGGCGGCGATCTAGTAGTAGAAAAAGATAAGGTCTATATGCGAACTATTGATGGTCTATCCCAGGTTGATGTTATCTATCGCCGGATAGACGATATGTTTTTAGACCCGTCGGTATTTAACAAAGAATCTGTGTTAGGAGTCTCTGGCCTTTTTAATGCCTGGAAGAAGGGAAACGTGGGTTTGGCAAATGCGCCTGGAGCTGGTGTTGCAGATGACAAAATTATTTATACTTATGTGCCGCAAATGATTAAATACTATCTTGGCGAGGAACCCATACTCCCCAACGTGCCAAGTTATCTTTGTGTAGATAAAGTCCAACGCCAGCATGTGTTAGAGAATCTCGATAAATTGGTAGTCAAGCCGGCTAATGAATCGGGTGGTTATGGCATGTTGATTGGGCCGCAGGCGAGCAAGCGCGAATTGGCTGAATTCAAGAGAAGAATTAAAGCAGACCCTCGCAATTACATGGCGCAGCCATTGATATCTCTTTCTACCGTTCCAATTTTGGGTGATCGGGTCGTGGAACCGCGTCATGTCGATCTGCGACCGTTCGTTCTGCAGGCGGATAAATCCTATGTGACAGCAGGTGGTCTGACGAGAGTTGCAATGGTCAAAGGCTCTTATATTGTGAATTCATCTCAAGGCGGTGGTAGCAAGGATACTTGGATCGTAGGGGATAACTAGGATTTATGCTGTCGAGAGTCGCTGAACGTATTTATTGGCAAGCTCGCTATCTTGAAAGAGCAGAAAATACTGCTCGCTTGCTTAATGTATTTTCCACCTTGTTATTGGATTTGCCACCAGGAACTAAACTTGGGTGGCATTCGCTGGTGGAAATAACGGGCACTGATCAAATATTTGATGCGAAATACAAGCAGGCGAGTGAGCGCAATGTGATGCGCTTTCTGCTGTGTGATAACCCTGGTGGATCGCTATTGGATATGCTGGCGAATACGCGTGAAAACGCAAGAACTACCAGAGAAATCATGCCATTGGAGGCTTTTGAGCAAATTAACGATCTTTATCATTTTGCTAAGGGCAATTTAAAAAGTGGAGTGGACAGAGGTTCACGTCACCAATTATTGGAAGAGATCATTTCAAAATGCCAGGAAATTTCAGGCTTGATGGCGGGTAGCATGAGCAGGGGAGAGGCTTATAGTTTTGTGCGTATAGGAAGAAGCCTGGAGAGGGCCGATATGGCAACACGCGTTGTTGATGTCGGCTCTGGTAATTTGTTGCCGGATCTTAGTTTGGGCTCCGTCCCCCCCGAGTCCTATGAACCTTACGAGAATACTCTCTGGATGAATATCCTGCACTCTCTAACCGCCTATCAAATGTACCGCCAAAATGTTAAGCACCGAGTGAACGGTGAGGATGTTGTGACCTTTCTTTTGCAAGATGAAGATTTTCCTCGTGCGGCGACACATGCACTAACCACTATAAGCCATGTACTAAAAAAGCTGCCTAACGATACCAAAGTCGCTAAGCAGGTAAACAGGGCTTTGCGCTTTGTGCAAAATGGGGATATTAAAAAGCTGTTACGCAGCGGCCTGCTAGAGCACCTGGACAGCCTTCAGGTAGAGATTGCCAATATTCACCAAAGCGTTGCCGATACTTGGTTTCTTCCGAATAAATAAAAGCAAACAAACAAATGAAAAATTTCACCTGTGGGTGTGGCCATGCCCTGTTTTTTGAGAACACACGTTGTTTGAAATGTGGTCATCAAGTTGGTTTTAATCCAGCTACGTTTAAGATGGTTGCATTAAATGTAACTTCCGGTGTGCAAGCTCTTCGGTTATGCAAGAACGCAGCCGACTATGATGTCTGTAATTGGTTGGTATCAAACCCTGATAGCGAATACTGCCTATCCTGCGAGTTAAACCATACTATACCCAATTTGTTAGAGCCAAATCGTCGAAGTTGGTGGAAGAAATTGGAGAATGCCAAACGCAGGTTAATTTATTCCTTGCTGCGTCTAAACCTTCCGGTTGTAGGAAAGCATATAGACTCTTCAGGACTAGCTTTCAAGTTTATTGAGGACAAGCGAACCAATCCTGAAGTTTTCGAGGACCATGTCAACACCGGACATGATGATGGCATGATTACTATTAATATTGCCGAAGCCGATCATGTGAAACGGGAAATTACTCGACAATACACAGGAGAGTTGTATCGAACCTTGCTTGGCCATTTCAGGCACGAAAGTGGGCACTATTACTTTGCTACTTTGATAAATACAGATGAAAGAAAGAGGCAGTTCCGGGGATTATTTGGCGATGAGACCGTAGATTACAAATTGGCGTTAAGGGAATATTACAAGAACAATTTCGTGACACCACATGACCCCAATATGATTAGCCACTACGCCCAATCTCACCCCTCGGAAGATTGGGCCGAGGTATGGGCCCACTATCTGCACATGATCGATACCTTGGAAACGGCGAATCAATATAGAGTGCGGCAAAGCGCAGCCGAATTTGATGATATCGATAGAACTTTTAACAAGTGGTCAGAATTGACCTTGCTATTGAACTCATTGAACAGGAGTATGGGCTTGGAAGATGCCTACCCATTTGTTCTTTCAGACCTGACGCTTAAGAAGCTCCGCTTTGTTCACGGCTTGATTTATCCCAGTTAGTTGCCCAGGTAATTGGAGGCATCTGTTGGAACGCATTCTTGAGCAGACTATCCCAGGATCTTTTCAAATCACGGAGGAAATCACTGTCTTCTTCGAACCGGTGATAATTTGTTGTGGTTAAATTACCGGTATTATAAATAAGTGTCTCGATTGGTGGTCCCACGCTGAGATTACTGCGCAAGGTTGAATCCATCGATACTAGAGCACACATTGCGCAGGTGTCTAAGTCCAGCTCGGGAGTGAGAATTCTGTCTAGTATAGGTTTGCCATATTTGCTCTCACCTATTTGGAGATAGGGTGTGTCCTTCGAGGTGGTGATATGATTCCCTTCAGGATAGACCAGAATTATCTCGTGTTTACCGCTTCCGATTTGTCCGCCGATAATAAAGCTGGCCTCGAATTTCTTGCCTTCAATGGTGCGTTTTTCTTGCTGAACGCGACTGATATCTCCCAGATAGTCGGCAGCTTCTTCTACGCTGTCTATATTGAGTAGATTGATATCGGCCTTCTGCTTGATGTCTGTTTTGACTCGAGCAATGGTGGCTTGGCTGGTGGCCAGATTGCCGGCACTAAGAATAACAAATTGGCGCTCGCCATCTATGCCAAAGCGGAACATTTTGCTGTAAGTAGACACCTGATCGATGCCGGCGTTGGTGAGGGAATCGGAGCAAAAGACCATGCCCGCATCCACGGATACTGCTACACAATACGTCATTATAAATTCATTCTAAGCTGAAAACGGGTCAATCATACTAACTATGAAGATGACTTGATAGGGTTTTCTCGATCGATTTGCTATGAGCTAGAAGGTGCACCATTGCTAGGGGTTGGCCGGCTTAGAGCTTGGCACAGTACTTTCAAACGCTGAGCACCTCGACTAGAAAAATAAATGAAATAAATGGGGTCAGAGTAAAAATACAGTGCTTTACAAATGCCAGATGCAGTAAAAAAGGTATAACAAGGGCTCCTTGAGCCACACTATACTCCCTACTAACTTCCTAGCCAAACTACTGTATTTTTACTCTGACCCCATTTATTTTTAGTGAGATTGCTGGACATTGATTCGCTGATATACATTGGTTGAGCAGCATTGATCCCCCCGAGAACTGTCCGGTGCAGACCAGTTTTCTACTAGGGTGCGGATCAAGTACTGACCTGGCTCTGAGAAGGACACCATGACTTTGAATACACCTCTACCTCCTTTGATTATTCCAAATGCAGGATTGTTGTCCGGGTCGTCTTTCTGATATGGGTTTTCCTGAGCCTGGCTGCCCGGATGGTGGCTGAAAGTGACTTCACCAGGACCCTGATGCTTGGCCCAGTGTACGCCCAGATCAAGAGGCTTACTGAAGCGAGGGTCGCTGATATCGCGAACAGAGGGATCGGATGCGTTGACAGCAATTTCGACTTCCTGGCCAGCGCGAACTTGAGTGGGGTAGTCAGTAATTATTGCCATCCTGCCAGTTGCTTGGGTGCCGCTTTTACCAACTCCTACTAGCGGGCTCAGGGTTCCTTGGGGACGAGGACGAACGAAATCGATTTCGTAAGCACTGTTGCGGGCTCGGCCAGGTACTTCCAGCAACTCGTTGTTGGAACCAGAGCGGATTGACCACCAGACGTCTTGGTCGGCGCGTTCTGGCGGCAAAGTGACTGAAAAAACCTGTGGTCCGCGAGTGCCAGCTTCGAAATGACCAGGCTGCATGCCGTTGAATTCGGCAGGCTCGATATAGTTGTTCTCACTGACTGGTATATCGACAGATTCTTTGTTGCGGTTGATGTATCCGAATACCAGCTCTCGAGAACCGTCTTCATGCCTGATCCAGCCTTCCAGTACAGGGATGACCGGTAAGTCTTCCTGGGGTGACAGGGTCAGGAACCGCTGTGGGGTCTGTGCCTGAGTAGTAAATGGAATAGCCAAAAGAAACCCAAGGATAATTCCGATTATTGATTTGAATGTCTGATTCATTTCTCCTCTCCGTTCAAATTGCTATTAGCATCGCCAAACCCGATGGTCCCAGCGTGGCCATCTGGATTGGCTGGCCCCTTTCTTGAACAGAATGAAATTTAGGCTGCTAATGTTCCAAGGCTCCTAGAGTAATGGCCCTTTATAAAAGAGCCTAGCCATGCTGAGAATAGTCATTATTTTGCAGTGTGATATCAATGTCTAGCAGGGTAGAGTGGGGCTAGTATGCTGCGTGAGCTAGCACAGCAATAAACAGAAGACCGCACTATCTACACTCAGAAAAGCTTGCTTGAAGTGGATCTATGCTATTGATTTTTTCGATCCGCTAATAACTGTTTGTAACCATCCTCATCGAGGTGAGTCACAGCGAGCCAAACATGAGACATTTCATCCGTTGTTCTTTCGCCACCGTATACCCACTGATCAGGGTCTGGGTTGTTTGGGTTGTTCGCTGTGTTGTCATACCAGAGTTTAAAAAGCAGGACAGCTCCAGCAGGTAGCAAAGGCGCACTTTGAGGGTCATAAATATGATTATGATGCCAAGTGGCTCTCCAATTTGATATCTGGCTTATCTGTTCTGTACGACCAGTTTCAGGGTAAAAAACTTCAAATGAAGCAGCTCTTAATCGCATATGACCATGTGGCTGGTAACTGTCGATCCGAACCGGATGATTGAAGGTATGAAGACCTTGAGTCATGCCGTATCCATTGGGAGGTGTGATCACATTGAGGATCATGTTATTGGCGTCGCGTTCTCCTTCGAATCCAAGGTTGTATCGAACCAAGTCTTGTTTGTAAAACTCATCCGCTGATTCATACCCTTCATCATGAAGCCAGAGGCCGAGCTCTACTACATTATCTTTAATCATCCCTCCTTCTGCGGTTGCTCCTATTCCACCAGGAAACGCATGGATACTCCACCGAATCATCGACTCAGCGGGTATAGTGCGGCAAACGCCATCGGGAACCATTTCTCCCCATTTCCCCATCGCGTATTCCGTAAGCATTCCGTATCGCTCCAGCTCTCCATCATTATTGACAATGTCTATATGCGCGTTAGCGTGATGAATCACAGAGTGGGCATTGCTTCGAGGCTTTATTTGAACGGCTTTAATACAGCGGTCAGTGATCAGGCCGCTCGGAACATAGTGGCTGCTGAAAAGGTCATTTCCATTTGCCGGGATATCCATGGATTCGGAGGGTACTACAAGATCAGGCTGGCCTAATTCAACCGCAAAACTCCAAGCTTTGGGGTCTTTCATTTCTGGCTGTGGAAGTTTATTTTCAGCATCCCCCAATGGAGATCCCGCATCAACCCAAGCGACTATCTTGCCTATTTCATCTTGACTCAAGCGCCAGTCGCCCAAAAGGTCTTGGATGCCAATACCATGGTCGTAGGCATAGGGAGGCATTTCACGCGAGGCCACCTTTAATTGAATCAGAGGAGCCCAAGGACGGACCTGTTCATAGGATTCGAGTCGCATTGGGCCAATGCCACCCGCTTGATGACAAACGACACAGTTTTCATTAATGATTTGACCAATTTCCCCGTTGTACACCAGCTCATCACTTGATTGAGCCATCACTGTGGTGGCAATGCACAGGAGAACTAAAGCGAGTGATTCTTTGACTAATCTCATGATTGCTTGATTCCTTAATAATTGGGGCTAGAGCAAAAATTCAGTTTTTCAAATGCCAAGCTCAAAGAAAAGGGAAATACGGTAATGACTCCTAAAGCCACACTATATTCCACTCCCTACTGACTTCCTAGCCAAGCTACTGAATTTTTACTCTGACCCCAATTATTACTGTCAGAGTTTCAGTACGCCCCACGTCCTCGGCTTCACCAATTCGATATTCCTGACGCAGAATTTCTCCCACTACTGGCATCGCCCGGAATAGGATGCCATGCTTGGCAGCAAGAAAAACAGGAG
>Ga0315334_10001353_pt1 | contig 15079 bp, 5 predicted proteins | sample M150034915metaG_FD_205555 | JGI IMG/M metagenome (GOLD analysis project Ga0315334, IMG submission 205555) | Ammonia-oxidizing marine archaeal communities from Monterey Bay, California, United States - M1 500m 34915 | ecosystem: Environmental > Aquatic > Marine > Intertidal zone | place: USA... | reverse complement strand
ATCCATCACCCAACTCGTTGGTTCCCGCGACGATGACCGCGTTGATAGGCTCATCACGTTGCACCGGCGCTGTCTCAGTCCGATTGTCAGGATCCCGTATTCCGGGTTCCCCAAAAAAGACGACCTCTGCACCACCATTCTCGCCAAAGTCACGAATCAACCATTCGTTATCCAGTCCGTTACGAAACACAAGAGTGTCCCGTGTCCAGAAGACTTCGTCCTGTACATCCAGGCTTGTATTTCGTTCGATCACATCCGACAAGCGAGTCGCCTTGATCTCACCAACAAGTTCCTGATCGTCGATCGCATGCTCGAAATAGAATCGGTCGCCATCCCTCAGACGCGTGAATTGATCCACCAAAATCGTGTAAATCGTTTCACCCGTCATGGATCCCGGAAGATGGTCCTCAGAAATCATTGCAATCCACGGGTCCGCATTGTCGGGCGTTCCGTATACAAGCTCAAACATTTCAGCGAGCGATTCGTTAGACGTCATTTGGCTGAAGTCCTGCATCCGATCAAGACCGACGGATTCCCGCAGGGTGTTGTAGTCAGGCAACCCTTGGTCGCGTCCACGCTGAATGTTGATGGCGGCCAAATCAAATCCTGGACCGTCATTCAGGAAGTTTCGCACCGCATCCACAACCTGACTGTCGACTTCCTGCATGGTTTGCACGGTCAAGCCTTCAAGAACGCCCTCGATTCCCATCGCACCGACGATATCGGGCCGAAAGAAAGCCTCGGCCAAGGGAATCGCGTCGCCTTCAGCGCCAATCAACAATTCATTTGTCAGCGTCGAATGCCCGATACGGTAGGCTGCTCCTGCAAACTCATTAGAAATCTGGGGGTTGATCGTCGAATCATAACCGCTGTAAGTCGGGATCGCATTGAATCCAACCGTACTGGGCAGGAATTCATTGTAGGAAATATTTTGAATCAACCCCATCACGACCTGCCGGGACCTTTGGTAGATTTCCTCATCCACGTCAGAGTCCGATAGATCCTGGTCCGCATACTCCGTTGCTGCGAGGTCGTCCGCGATACGATTGTGTTCACGCACCCAGAGAGTTTGCATCGATGTCAAGGCGATGTTTTCGTTGGCACGTACATCACCCGCCACAAAGAACGCATCAACTGGCGCCGGCACGTTGATTAGCCCATCAGTGTTGTAGGGCAGCAACTCACCAACCTCGGTGTCTTGCGATTTCAGCTTTCCTGCTTCGAGTGTCCGAAGAGCCATCGCGTGTGATTGGTCGCTCCCGTAGACAACACTCCCGTCAATGAAGGCGGTGACGTGATTGATGTACTCTCGTGAATTCGAGATACCGGTTGCTGGATCGTAAGGAGAACGGTTGAAAGGAAAACTTTCACTGATGTCCAACGATTCGCTGGGGGTCAGTTGTTCAAAGGGAGCAACGTCAAAGGTACGGTTGATGTCATGATCAAGAAACTGCCCCCACTGGAACCACATTGATGTGATGAATCGATCATTTTCAATCGACTCTGCCTGCGCCGAAATCAAGTTACTGATCTCGCGAGCGTTCATCTGATCGCCGCGTGCTGGTTCACCAACGCCATCTTCGAAGGCAGCTGACGATAATCGCATGAATTGCTCACCGACCGTTCCCCACTCGGGGTTCAATATATTATTCCCCACACCATCGATGGAAGCGAAGCCATCTGCTGCCAAAAGCTGACGGGATTCGAGAGACTGAATAGCGAGTCTCTTATTTTGTGGACGTTTAGATCTTGGATTGCGCATGGCACTTCTCCAACCATCGAGACAGCAAGAATCGACGGCAACGAGACAGGAAAGAGAAAAAGAGACGCGGCGTTCGCCGTTGGGCGTCTACCTAAGAGGAACTTTTTTGATCATGAATGTCACGGCAACGCGTGAAAATTCTCGATCTATCCTGTTCGAACGTCGCCTGGCTACGTTAAGAGTCGCATTCAACGGCTAATTAGTCGAATTACGGTGCTGTTCATCCCACCCACGGATCGCAGCAGAAATAATATCCCGTAGCGTCGATCCGTCTCGTGGAATGCGTGCTTGATCGAATCCGTCATAGCGTTGATCAATCTTTCTCAGTTGCTCAACGATCGGCCTGCCCTCTGGACCGAGCGTTTGCAGTACTTTGAGAATCCCGGGCTGCCATTTGCTACCCTTAATTAGCCAAACGCTGTGCTGATAATAGGGTTCCCAATTTTCCAAATAGATCACAAAGTCTCCGATCATTAGCGAATAGACATCGGGTTCAAAATGTTTGAGGATCATCATGGTCCGATGGGCCGCTTCGTGCACTCCGCCTGTTCCGTACCCCAGCATCACACCAGGCCGATGCGTTGTTTGTCCCAATTGATTAATAGACGCCACCATTGTGGCGCGATCAAAAGCAACCTTATCGTTCTTGAGGATCGTCCGAAATCCTGAATCGAAGGATGCTCGTTCAAATACGTGTTTTGATTGCGCGTAAACATGGGAAAGCAACTGAAACTCTTTCCCCGATATAGTCCGATGCAAACCGACGATCCCCCAGAAGGCTGCCTCACGAAGATACCAGTCGTCGTGCCGCGTGAATTTTTCAAGTAACGGCAGTTCTTTGCGGATATCCTCGGGTCTTGCTTGCCCCAGTGCAAACAGAGCACCGTCAATTTCCCACCATGCGGAATCCGGATCGTTGAGTGTCTTTAGGATCGCAGTCAGAAACTTCTCTGACACAACGTTTGGGTCGATCCTGCCTGTAATTGGGCGACTCCAATTGTCGTAACCTGAAATTGCATCAAATGCAGCGCGGCGAACACGAGGATCGTGATGTTTACTCGCCTCCGTGAGTGCGGTGATCGCGGTAGAATCATTCATCTCGCCCAACCGCCGTGCAGCCCAAGTCCTGACCAGAGGACTGTAGTGGCGAAGATGCTTTGCGCAAAACTCTACCGTTGCTTCCTGCTTTCGATCTTTCAGCAGCAGCCTGTATACCTCAGAGGGTTCAGAGCTTTCCCTTCCGAAACCCTCGGCGTCATTGGTTGAAAGGAATTGCAGGTCGCTTTCATTCCCCCAACGGAACGCTGGCTCTGTGGCCCTAACACTAAATGTTGTACGTGGCGCACCCGTGATTCGCAGTTTTGCAAGGGGCGCTGTATAGGTGAGCCCAATAGCCCCCGTGCCCCACTCAAGCCCTGAATACCTTGAATTATCGGGTGGTGTTGGCAAGATCGAAAAACCTCCACCCGGTTGCCGGCAAAGGTCATAGTACCAAGCCAAGCTCTTCATCTGCCGACGATAGTGATCCCTCCGATCCTCGGGTACATGAACCGATGCAAGCCCGCGCCAAATCACATTAAAGCCACCACCGGTATGTCCGAATTCTGGTTGGTAATACGAATCGGTAACAAGCAAGGCAAGATGCCGCGAGGCCGCCCGATATTGCGGCACCTCACTCAACAACGAAAACGCACACGACAACATAGCATTGCGTCCGTTCGTGTTGGACCACCACAACTCGCTACGGTGATCTCCGTAGGCGATGCAACCATGACCCGCCATCCGATACATGAGTTTGACTGCGTTTGCGTAAGCTTGCGGGTCAATTTTCAGTCCGCATTCATGCGATAAAATGAGGGTGATAACGATAGGCAGCCCTGCGTGATTCATCAATCCGCTTTGGACGTATCCGGGGCCAACACCAGCACCATGCCCCCAACCGCCAGCGGCTTGATTGTCGACGCACCAATCACAGAGTTCCTGCAGCCCCGGCAATACCTGCCTGTCACCAGTTCTCAGAAAATACTCGCTAAGCAGAATGCCTTGGTAGCCGAGTTGCCAATTCACGTGTCCGCCAGCGTTTCTACGTTTTTCGGCTAACAGTGATAGTTGGTGCACATGTAGTTTTACATTGCCAAGATAAGAATCGTCTCCGGTTGAAAGCAGAAACAAACTGGCAAGGCATCCTTGCAGATTGTCTCGGAAAGGCCGACCACTTTCGAATTGATAGGCACCGCTATCATCTTGTGACTCAATGATGTATTCCGCAGTTTGCCCGATGATGCTGGCAGATTTCCGGCAATTCTCAGGCCAATCATTTCCATAGCCGCCAAGAACTGGCAAGGCGACGGTCACTTTGTGGATACGTCCACCACGACTGACAGTGAGTCCCAATTTTCCATCGTTGGACTCCGCCTCGCCGACGGACTCACCCAACGCAACCCTGGGGTCAGCAACCGCGAGCGATCGTCCACCCGCAGAAACTAGAATATCTCCGGCAGTCAGGTCGGTTTTGGCAGCAGGTGATCCACCCATGATCGACTTGACCGTAACCTGCAGCTGTTTTTCGATCGAGACATTGATCCCCGAAGGACCAACTGCAAAGGTCGGGTAGACGCGATCCGGACTGAGTTCCTGACCATAGCAGATGGTAGCCGATGACATCAGAAACAGCAGTAGAGAAAAACGCATGGTGATCTCACCTAGTCGGAACGTGGACGGTATCACGGCCGTATCTGAATCTCGGACTTTAATGCCTCGATTTGTTTGTCAAGCCCATCGAGTCTTTTCAACAAATCTGGCTGTTCACGACGAATTGCACGTCCGATGCCAGTTGGGTCAAGAAGTTCTTGGACGATAGATTCAATTCTAGCGATCTTGCTTTCGATTTCGCCGCCGACATTCCCCTTGTGCAACTCAGCTTCCGTTTTCGGCAAATCGAGTTCCATCTGGCGCAACTTTCGATCAAGAGCTTGAAGTTTCGCAATCTCTTTTAACTCTTTCAGGTGCGCTGTGGCGGCATTCTTCGCTTCGTCGGAATAGCTAACACCTTCGGGAATCGGCCAGTCGTCAGTTCGAAAAGTTTCCAAGGGCAGACGCTCTCGGCCAACCATATTACCAGTCGGCCAATTTGCCCAACCATAACGGACTGCAACCGGGTCTTCGACCAGATCGCTCCAGACTTCAATCGACCAGGAACCGTCAACTTGCGTGTGCTTTGCCGTGGCTGGGTACCAGCGACGATCGGAGCCAGCAACAATGAACCCCTGAAACGCTGCCTTTCCTTCACGTGGGCAAGGGACGACCTGCCAATAGGCATTATTTTCAATGTGCTTCCACCGTTCATGCACAACGGGGTCAGTATCAAAGAAAAGAAAGATCTTATTGTCCTTGGTTTGCATCGACTGATACTCATTCGCGCGGTGCACAACCTGCTTGCCATACACCTTCGCCAGAGCCCACAGCGATGCGTATTCAGCGACAGGCAGTTTTTCGGCGGGATGAATGTACGAATTACCCGTGGGGTAAGTAGCAATCATGTCCGAGTTCGGATCGTTGGCAAGTGATCGCCGTTGTATATCGCGGACAATCGCATAACCTTCAGCAACCGTGGCCAATTCCGGGTCGATTCCAAAGTTGCCCCAACCAGGTTGGCTAATGCATCCAAAAGCGAGACTCTCGTCGCCAAAAGCTTTGCGAAACGAAACGGGTATCTTCGGGAATGTGTGTTCATAACGCGTCCACTGCATGAAGTTATTATTCTCGCCCTGGTAGTACAAGACGCCACGCAGTCCGAGATGTCGAATCGGCCAGATCGTCGCGTTGAACAAACCAGCCGGTGGACTCCAGCCACTTCTAGGATCGGACGGCTGTTTGGGAAGTCGTAGCTTAGGTTCCTTTTTACCTTCTGATTTTGCCCGCTGAACCTTGACGGAATGCTCGGCAGCCACGTCGGCTTTCTCTTTTTCCCATTCTTGCATGATTTGAGATACTGCAGCCGGTTGTTCCCAGGCTGCTGTTTCTTCCGCGTGCTTTTCAAGCGACGCCTGAACAGTGATGTGGTCAATTCGCTTGAGTTCATCGTTCAAGCACCACGTCTGGCCTGTGGTTCCACCGCGAGCCACGTTGATCACGCCGACTGGCACCTTCAAGTAGCGGTGCAAGAACATCCCGAACAGGTACGGTACCGCTGAAAACCGTTCTGCAGTTTCTGGTGAACACTCCTGCCACCGGATGTCTTTTTGCACATCCTCTCGCGGTTGGTACCAGGAATCATCCCATGCAACATACCGCAGCCCAGGAAAATCAGCGGACGCCGCTTCTCGCTGTTTTCGATTGAAGTTACTCCATCCCATGTTACTTTGACCGGCACATACCCAGACTTCCCCGACAAGCACATTATTTACCGCAAGGGTCGTACCGCCACTCTTTGCCGTGATCCAAGTCGGTCGAAAACTTGCCTTGATTGGCTGAAAGGTTACCGACCACATGCCTTCTTCGTTCGCCGTTGTCCGCATACTCTGCGTCTTCGACTCCGGTGCATTCGTTTCAACGTAACGCGTGGTGACCGAATATTCATCGCTTTTGGGTTGAGAGACCTCCCGCCTCGTTCCGCTCGCGATTGCTTCTGAGACAGCCTGCTGACCAACTGACTCCTCTTGTGTGACGGTTACGACAACCGTCGCACCTTGTTCGGCCCAGCCCCACAACTTGATCGGCTTTCCCTGCTGAAGAACCAAATTATCACTGATGACCTTGGCGAATCGCAATTCACCGGGCTCTTGTCCTTGAGTGCTCTTCGCCAGTGAGTTGACGTGCAACAAAAACGCAGTGATAGCAAAAGCAATCAAATGTGTTCGACCGACGAGTGAGATGCCTTCTAGAATCGTTTTTGTCATTGGACTGTCAGGTTGGCGAGCGTATATGAACGGTGAGTCTTGAACGATATTTTGAACTGAATTTGAAATTGAGCCAAACGGTCGCAAGCAATGCACAAAGGCTCGGCAGAGTAACTGCGATTGTACCACGCAAGAAGCTCAGTTTATGGGAGGCTACGAATGTGTACCCATGTGGCCTCGTAGTCCCGCCACCATCGACATGATTGTGACCGTTGTTCACCCCCGCAATCCAGCCACTCTGAACACGATAATCGGTGTCGCAAAGATGCAATGACCAAGGTCGCCAGTCGCCCTGGCATTGTGCTTCTTGACTGGACTTGAGGCTGGACTTGGATTAAACTGTTAGCATCTCTGAACAGATCCCCACCCCATCCCGTGTGTATGCGAACCTTCGCTACACACTCCTCCCACCCAGCGGGTTTATGGCCATTCGCAATCGCTGGCGATGCACTTTTGCATTGGGTGCCATGGTTCTGTTGCAAACCACAGCGACGTTGCACGTGTTCGCTGAAGAACAGGCATCGCCAAATTTTGTCAACGACGTGATGCCGGTATTAACCAAAGCAGGTTGCAACGCCGGGGTGTGTCATGCCAAGTCTGGTGGTGGTCAAAACGGATTCCAACTTTCACTGCTCGGCTTTGAGCCGCTAGACGACTACAGTCATTTGGTGCTTGAGGGGCGCGGGCGGCGACTTTTCCCCGCCGCTCCCGATGAAAGTTTGTTGCTGAAAAAAGCCTCGGGAAAAATGCCCCATCGAGGCGGAATTCCATTGCCAAATGATTCGCAAGGGTATCGTATCCTCCGACGCTGGATTGCTTTGGGTACACCACTTGGTGATACGTCGACGGAGGTTTCGTCTTTAGAGGTACGGCCAGGCCAGGGCAACGTTGAGAGTGGCACAACCACGCAGTTGACAGCGATTGCACATTACTCTGATGGATCGCAGCGGGATGTAACAAAACTGGCGCTTTACGAATCAAATGATGATGCAATGGCCACGGTTACCGACCAGGGCTCAGTGACCGCAATGAACCTTCCGGGCCGCGTCGGCGTGATGGTACGTTATCAAGGAACGGTAACAGTATTCAATGCCGCGATTCCATTAGGCGCAGCAGTGGAGTTGCCTGGCTCGAATAATTTCATTGACGAACATGTCTTTGCTAATTTGCAACAGATCGGTATTCCGCCGTCAGCCTTATGCGACGATGCAACCTTTCTGAGGCGAGTCACGCTGGACATCGCGGGTCGGTTGCCGACTGCCGACGAGTCGCGAGCGTTCCTGAGCAATGATGAGTCAGAGAAACGATCTGAATGGATAGATGAGCTACTGCGAAGTCCGGGATATGCAGACTACTTCGCAAATAAGTGGACAGCACTCTTAAAAAACCGACGTGACGATGCCAGCGACATCACATCTAACTTTGCGTTTCATGCATGGGTACGTGACAGTCTTTTGACCAATGTGCCTTACGACCAAATTGTTCGCGAGTTGTTGGCTGCGACTGGAACAGTAATCGCCAACCCTGCGGTCGCCTGGTACAAGCGAGTCAAAGAACCCAAACAACAAATGGAAGATGTCGCGCAACTCTTTCTCGGAGTCCGGATGCAGTGTGCGCAATGCCATCACCATCCATTTGAACGCTGGAGCCAGAATGACTATTACGGACTTTCTGCCTTCTTTACCCGCGTGGGTCGAAAGCCAACTGGCATCCAGGGAGAAGACCTTATCTTTCACCAGCGAGGCGTGGCAGCGGCCAAAAACATCAAGACTGGAATGATGATTCAGCCATCCGCACTCGGAGATGATGTGGGCGCCATTACTCCTGATCAGGATCCCCGTTTGCGATTATCCAATTGGCTGAGTGATCCGGAGAACCCCTTTTTCGCAAAGGCGTTGGCCAACCGATACTGGAAACACTTTTTCAAGCGTGGTTTGATCGAACCCGAAGATGACATTCGTGATACCAATCCACCGACCAACCCTGATTTACTCGCTGCGTTGGAAGATCACTTTCTGTCAAGTGGCTTTGACCTCAAGGAATTGATTCGAGCGATCACCAATTCTCGCACCTACCAACTTGAATCCATTCCGCAGGACGAGAATCTGGTAGACCGGCAAAATTACTCGCGTTTCTACCCCCGACGATTGCAGGCCGAAGTGTTGCTGGACGCGATCGACCAGTTGACCGGTGCAACCACAAGCTTTGCGAATCTGCCACTAGGGACACGAGCGATCGCGTTGCCTGACAACAGTTACAACAAGTCTTCTCCATTCCTGCGAGTCTTTGGACGTCCCGAAAGTTTGAGCGTCTGCGAATGTGAACGTGTTCAATCCGCAAGCCTGGGTCAGAGTCTCCACCTGATGAATGCGGCGGATTTAAAGTCGAAGCTTGCGACCTCTGGCGGCGTGGCCCAACAATTAGCAGAAGCGGAAAGCGATCTGTCAGAGCGTATCACTGGACTCTACTTCACGGCGTTTTCGCGCCCACCAACCGAAAGTGAACTCAACGTTGCCTTGGCATTCTTTTCGGAGAATATCGCAGAAGATGCGAACAGCAACACTTCGCCAACGCCCACACGCAGCCAATTCGAAGACCTGATATGGGCACTCATTAATACAAAAGAGTTCCTGTTTAACCACTAGGGAATCATGAACACGGCATCAAACATATATCGGCGAAAATCCTGTCTTTGGATCTTTAAGATTGCAACGGCATTCCTGTTGCTGATTTCTACGTCGGTTGTGGTGTGTGGCCAGTCAGTGTGTCTGCCGGCACCTCGCCTGCTCACCACCATGCCAATGGGAGGTCAGGTTGGTACCGAACTGGACATCACCGTCACCGGCCAATACATAGAACTTGCAAATGAGTTGCGTTTTTCCGATCCGCGGATCATCGCCACCCCGCTACTCGATAATGACGGGACCGTATTGCAAGGCCGCTATCGCGTGACAATTCCAGCGGACACTGCCCCGGGAATCGTCGAAGCAAGTGTCATGACCCGTCTGGGCCTGTCTGCTTCGAGGGTGTTCACAGTGGGAGCATTACCTGAGATTTCTCAGCAAAAGCCAAACACCGAGATCAATTCAGCCATACCCCTCGAGCTCAACTCAGTCTGCAATGCCTCGATGACAGCCCGTGCAGTTGATTTCTATCAGTTTCAGGCCACCAAGGGAGAACGTATCCTTGTGGACTGCGCCGCAAAAGGAATCGATTCCAAACTTAATCCAGTCGTCATTGTCGCCGACGCCAAAGGTCGCGATCTGGCAGTGGAACGCCGCGGTGGTGCGATCGATTTTCCGGTACCAGAGGATGGTGTTTATATCATCAAGGTTCACGACCTTACCTTCAAAGGTGGTGACACCTATTTTTACCGACTTGTTTTAAAGGCACTTAAGACAGGCGATTCTGTGACTCGCCATCCTTCAACACGGAAGGTCAATGCGTTTTCATGGCCTCCTGAGGGACTCTCCGCACAAGCAAATCGGCGGGAAAAGGAACCCAACGACGGGGATCGTGTGGAACAGATCGACTTGCCATGTGACATCTCAGGAAGCTTTGCCAAGGCCGCCGACACCGATGTCTTTGAGTTCACCGCAAAGGCTGGCGACGTTTGGTGGGTCGAAGTTGCATCGGAGCGTTTGGGACGCCCCACCGATCCAACTGTGATCATTGAGCATGTCGATCTCAGCGGTGATGTTCCCGTGCTGACAGATGTGGTAGAGCTCAATGATATCGCCAGCCCAATCAAGGTGTCGTCCAACGGCTACGCCTATGATGGCCCACCGTATAACGCGGGATCCTCAGATATTCTGGGCAAATTTGAGATCGCCAAGGACGGCGTGCACCGTTTGCGACTAAGTGACCTTTTTGGCGGCACTCGAAACGAGCCAGCAAATATCTATCGATTGATTGTCCGTCAAGCGAAACCTGATTTTTCGTTGGTGGCGTGGGGCATGCACATGCAGCTGCGAAATGGTGATCGCAATGCGCTCTCGAAACCGATTGCCCTGCGTGGCGGTGCAACGATGGCTCTTGAAGTGGTTGCGGTTCGGCGAGACGGGTTTGATGGCGAAATCCAGCTGGCGATGACGGGGCTACCAGATGGCGTTACAGCGCAGGGGTTGACCATTCCTTCAGGAAGTGGTCGTGGCGTGCTGTTGGTGACTGCTGATGAAGGCGCTCCCCGTGGCATCACCAACGCAACCTTCACGGGCACTGCCACGATAGATGAACAGGTTGTCACCCGTCCGTGCCACTTGGCGTCGATGGCGTGGCCAGTTCCGAACCACTGGAGCGAGGTGCCAAGTCCAAGATTGTTAACGGACGTGCTGGTTTCGGTGGGCGGTGATGAGCCCGCCCCCATCTCAATCGCCCCGCGTGAAAAAAAGATCTGGGAAGCCAAGCAGGGTGAAACACTCACCATCCCTCTGATCCACATGCGGCGCGGAGAGTTTTCGGGCACCACAATGGCGGCAAAAACGCTGGGAGCTGGTTTTGAGCAAGTCAAATTTGACTTGCCGCTCAATCAGGATACATCCGAAGCTGTACTTGATCTCGCTGCACTAAAAACCCCGCCCGGAGAATACCTGATCGCCTTCTATGGTGGTGCAGTGGCAAAGTACCAGCACTATCCTGGTGCCGTTGTGGACGCAGATGAAAAATTGAAGCAAGCAAAAATTCTGCTTGCCGCCGCTGACGCTGAAGTAGCAAAATTGACATCTCTAGCCAAATCAGTTGCAGCAGAAACGAAAGATCAGGTCAACAAACAACTGCAAACCGCCAAAGCAAACCAAAAAGTCACATCGAAGCAAGTTGCTGCTGCAACCACCCAGCTTAAAACTGCCACGAGTGCTGCAAAATCAAAAGACATCGTTGATCTCGTTGTTTCAGAACCAATCAAGATTCGTGTTCATCCCGCGGAGACGAAATGAGTAACCACCCGTTTCATGCGGCATCGGTGCATTGCCCCGGGCCGAGTATTGTTGATCGACGAAGCTTCATGCGATTTGGTCTCGCCGGTTTCACAAGCCTGAGCTTGCCCGGGTTGATGCGTTTGCGAGCGGCAAGTCCTGACACCGGGGGCAAACCAAAAGCGGTCATTTTGGTGTGGAAGCCGGGCGGCTGCTCGCACATCGACACGTACGACCCAAAACCCGATGCCGGCAGTGAGTATCGCGGTCCGTTCGGGACCATCCCGACCAAGGTTACGGGAATGCGTTTCACCGAGTTACTGCCGCGTCAGGCTGCAATCGCCGACAAGTTCACGGTGCTACGTTCGATGCATCAGGCCGCCGGCGGGCATCCTGCTGGCTCAATGCAGATGTTTTCTGGAGACTCCGATACACGGGATAAACCCAAACCACGGCTGCCCGATTGGATGTCAGTGGTGAATCACCTGCGTTCGCGGAAAGAGATTCGGTCAAATCCACTGCCTCGATACGTAGGTGTGAATCCACCGACAACTTACAACGGACCAGCTTATCTAGGTGATGCCTATGCTCCATTTGCCGTGACGGGTGATCCAAATGCGCCCAATTTCACAGTGCCCAATATTGGCCTGTCCAATAACGACGAAGTCCAACGACTCAACCGGCGTGTCGCTCTGCGAAAAAACTTGGACAATTTACAGAGGGCTTTTGATACGTATGGTGAGCTGGATGCACTCGATCAATTCGAGTCTCAGGCAATGACTTTGCTGACCAACCCCAAGACCAAGGTTGCATTCGATCTTACAAAAGAGGATGAAGCAACTCGCGACCGGTATGGGCGCAATTCATGGGGGCAACAGCTATTGATGGCCAGACGTTTGGTAGAAGCCGGCGTCGAGGTTCTTACAACGAGCCTTCGGGGACCTCTGTGCGGACGTGTCAGCAACTGGGATGACCACGCAGTGAACCACCATGTGTTTGACGCGTTACGGTTTCGAGCTGACGTCTATGACCAGGCCGTTTCAGCTCTCATCGAAGACATCTATGAACGCGGTCTTGATGAAAGAGTTCTCGTAGTTGTAACTGGAGAGTTCGGTCGCACACCGAAAATCAATTACCAACCTAGCACGGGCGCCGGTAATGCGAGCGCCGCAGCTGGCACCAAACAGCCCGGCAGAGATCATTGGCCACGCGCATTCAGCAACGTTTGGGCCGGTGGCGGAATTGAAACGGGGCGATTCATTGGTGCGACTGATCGCCGTGGCGAAGATGTTATTCAGCGGCATTGTGGTCCGGGAGACTTTCTCGCCACGATCTACCATCATCTTGGAATCGATTCCTCGAAGGTTTTCCTTAAAGACTTCAATGGTCGGCCGACCCCGATTGTCGATCATGGTCGCCCTATTAAAGAACTCATTAGCTAACACCATCTGCGGACGTCGACTAACCGCGAACCCCCCGGGGAGCATCGCCCTCTGTGTCGCACAGAGAGGCATTGGGATAATAGACGTCGATGGCATCCATGTTCGGCATATTCCTTGCCAACGGCTTCTGGAAATTCTGCTTGCTAGATGAGTTGTGGTCCCATCAAGTCAGATGGTGACGCAGGATCACGACGCAACCGACTTGCAACATCGCATATCTGCACAGGGGCGACTAAATCCGGGCCGCGTGGTTGGTTCCATTGGCGAGCATTTTTCGCCGTTCCCCTCAGAAATCACGTTCAATTTTTGTCCGCCGCGTTTTTTGACCTTGATCGAGTCATCAATTTCTTTTTGAAACTGTTGGTCCACTTCCGATTCAGACAGAACGCCTCCGTCTGAGTCAACGTTCACTGTGGCGGATAGGTACCACCATGCCAGCGAAGATTACGAAAGTCGCGCGGTGCTTTCCAAGAATCAACAGGTTCCAAATCATTGCCGTCGGCGACCACGCGAATTCGACCGCATATCCCCAGTTCTGTCACGTGACGCCAACTTTTTAACGGCACCGTGGTACGGGCATCGACAGGCTTGAAATCGGAAATCGAGACCTCGACCGTCTGCCAATCGGCCGCCCCTTTCACTGCAATGCTCGTATAGTACGTCCCCTTCGAATGGCCTGGGAATGCGCCCCAGTTGTTGTCCTGAAGTTCGAGAAAAATTGTGATGTCGTTCTCAATTCGCACGTCAAACTTCAGCGTTGCTCCTTCGGGGCCACGATACATGGGAGACTTGATTTTTCGCGTATAAGCGCTCCACCATGTAGGATTCCCCCAATTCAGACGGTACCAGTCTCGATAATCAAACACCTCCTGGATCATTCGTCTTTGATCAACTCGAATCGCTACGTTTGCTTTGGCCAGTTCACTGGGAGTGATGTTTTTCATCTCGGATGACACGCCGAAAGTCGTCGGCATTTCCCGCATCCACGGATACCCAACGAGTTTGTGATTGAGCGGATAATAGACATTTGCCATGACAAACAGCGGCCGATCACGACTAACCTCTGTCAGTGTTGCCAACCACTGATCCCCAATTTTTGATGTGGGAACAGCATGCCAAAAACGTGTCAGGATGTGCGTGTCCTGTGAATAATAGATCACTACTTTGGCAACTTCGTCAGCGTGTTCGGCTGACAATCTCACCATGGGCACACGGTCCTGGATCGTCACTGACAGATTCGGAGTATCCGGGAAATCAAACGTCCCCTTCAAGTGGGCATCGAACCACAGCAAGTTTGGCAAGACATGCTCGGCGATCGAACGGTGATTCATGTGGGGGCTAACTGTATAGCCAACGGTATTGCTGGGCATTTTGCTCCAGTTGGCATACATATTATCGAGGATTCCATTGAAATCATTCTGTGGTCCCATGTAGAGCATCGGCGAATCGATTCTCTCGATGTAACGTACATCATCAATGGTCTTGTGGTACAAATCCGATTTCCGCGGACGGACTCCTGCGCCGGGTCGATTTCGCACACTGTCAGGTGCCGCGCCACTGCCACCACAAGACGGAACCCCCGCCTTGATACGCTCATCTGCGCCTGCCAGCATGGTTGTCAATTTCCCCCCCATCGAGTGTCCGAAGGCGCCAATCCTGTCTTCATTTACCTGCGGTTGCATTTGCAGAAAAGTGATTCCACGTTTGGCAGCCAGCACAATTAGGAACCAATTGCTGTTACGTGGCGATTCAACACTGTCGATCGTCTTTTCATCCGGCATGAGCGAACTGTAATGGCTATTGTGTCCCGCTTGCGTTGCATCGACAGCACCCCAATCCGTTGTAGGGTCACCCGGTTCCGCGTTCTCCATCTCTCTGCCGCCCCAATTAATTGATAACGTCGCATAGCCGTTTTGAGCACCGAATTTTGCGCTCGCCACCGACGCGCGCTGTCCACCGCCGTGCATTTGTATCAAGCCTGGAATCTCACCCTCCCTTTTCTCTGGAAAAGCATAGAACGCAGCCATTGTCGCTTTCTGACCCTTGAAAGTACCAATGGTGTAA
>Ga0315334_10001352_pt1 | contig 15080 bp, 13 predicted proteins | sample M150034915metaG_FD_205555 | JGI IMG/M metagenome (GOLD analysis project Ga0315334, IMG submission 205555) | Ammonia-oxidizing marine archaeal communities from Monterey Bay, California, United States - M1 500m 34915 | ecosystem: Environmental > Aquatic > Marine > Intertidal zone | place: USA... | reverse complement strand
GCGCTCCCGTTCTTCCACATCTACGGCATGCAGGTACTGATGAATGGAGTGCTCGCAAACGGGGGCACGGTCATCACCATGCCTCGATTCGACATGGTCGAAGCCCTCACGCTGTGTCAGGAGCAGAAAGTCACCCGGTTCTTCGCGGTGCCGCCGATGGTGCTTGGCTTAGCCAAGGCCCCCGTCGTGGCCGACTTCGATCTTTCGTCGCTTGTGCAAATCTTCTGCGGGGCGGCTCCACTCGGCGCAGAACTGCAGGAGGAGGCATCCCGACGAGTCGGCTGCGAGGTCGTGCAAGGGTTCGGAATGACGGAGCTCAGTCCCGTATCGCATGCAACGCCGCCGGGCATCAACCGACCCGGCACCAGTGGCGTGGCTGTCTCCAACGTCGAGTGCAGGATTGTTGACCCCGAGACCGGCGAGGATCAAGACATCGGCGGGCGCGGCGAGCTTTGGGTTCGGGGCCCGATGGTCATGAAGGGCTATCTGAACAACGAGGAAGCCACCGCCGAGACGATCGACAGCGATGGCTGGCTCCACACTGGTGACGTCGCTTTGCTTGATGAGGCTGGCCATTATTCGATCGTTGATCGACTCAAAGAACTCATCAAGTACAACGGCTTCCAGGTTCCGCCGGCGGAGCTTGAAGGCCTACTCATCACCCATCCTTCGATTGCCGATGTCGCTGTGGTCGGTGTTCCCGATGAGGCTGCGGGCGAGCTACCCAAAGCCTTCGTGACGCTTTCGCCCGGTGCCTCGTTGACACTTGACGAGGTCCAGGCGTTTGTCGGCGAACACCTTGTGAGTTACAAACAGATCCGACTTCTCGAGATGATCGATGTGATCCCGAAGAGCGCGTCAGGCAAGATTCTTCGCCGAGAACTTCGAGACCAATAGCCGTAAGCCCCGCCAGTTAGCCGCGTGCCGACTTGTAACGTTTTCCCGATGGCCGCACTCGACCTCGCTTCACACACGATCCTGCATGAGTTGCTGGCTGACCGCGGCACCCTCGTCATCGACGGCGCCACGGGCACGGAGCTTTTTGCTCGCGGGCTCGAAGCCGGCGATGCCCCGGAACGGATGAACCTTGAGCGTCATGAGGCGGTCTACGGACTGCATCAGGCGTATGTCGATGCCGGTAGTGACATCATCCTCACGAATACGTTCGGCGGAAGCGCATACCGTCTCATGCTGCATGGCTTGCAGGACCAGGTCGTGGAGATTAATCGTGAGGCGGCGCGCCACGCTCGCGCCATCGTTGACGCAGCCGGCAAGCGAATTGTTGTCGCCGGCAGCATTGGCCCGACGGGCGAACTTCTGGTCCCCCTCGGCACGCTCCAACCCGATGATGCGGCTACGGCGTTCGCCGAACAGGCTCAAGGTCTCACCGAGGGCGGTGCAGACGTCTTATGGATCGAGACAATGAGTTCTCTCGAGGAAGCTGAAGCGGCGGTCCTTGGTGCGCAGTCTCGGTCCTCGCTTCCCGTCTGTGTCACACTCAGCTTCGACACTGCCGGCCGAACCATGATGGGGGTCACTGGTACCGATGCCGGCAAGCGGCTCGCCGATCTCGGCGTGGTAGCAATCGGCGCCAACTGTGGCAACAATCTCGCCGATACCGAAGCTGCGGTCGCCGAAATCAAGGCTGCAGCACCCGATGTCTTGATCATCTCAAAGGCCAACGCTGGGGTGCCGCAATGGCACGGCGCCGAGCTCGTATACAGCGGCACGCCTGAGGTGATGGCCGCCCACGCGCATCGGATGCGCGAAGCGGGTATCGCGATCATTGGCGGGTGCTGCGGCAACACGCCTGAGCACATCCGGGCCATCCGAGGGGTGATCGATGGCACCATCGAGGTTCCAGAGGTTGATCGAGAGCTCCCGACAGTGCGCGTCGAACCAGGGAACGCACAGGGTGGACGCCGTCGCCGTCGCCGTCGGGGCTGACGCTCGAGACTTACCAGGTGTCGATCATCGGCCGGTCGCCCGAAACGAGCGGGGCTGCGTGGAGGATGTTGGTGATGCGCGCTCGAGTCTCGGCAGGATCGATCACATCGTCGATCTCGCCATGGCTGGCGCCATTCAAAGCCTTTGACCAGTCATACATTGCGGCGACCTTTTCGTCGTAGGCGGCGGCGCGCTCGTCAGGGTCCTCGATGGCTTCGAGTTGACGGCGGGCACCGAGCGTTACTGCGCCCTCGATCCCCATTCCGCTGAGTTCACCGGTCGGCCACGCCACCGAGAGCAGATTGCCATGGAACGAGCCCCCAGCCATCGCCATCGCCCCAAGGCCGACCGCCTTGCGAAGGATCACGCTCACGAGGGGCACCGCCAAACTCGCGCCGGTCACGAACATGCGACCAAAATGGCGTACCTGAGCGGTCTTCTCGGCTTCGGGCCCAACCATAAATCCAGGCGTGTCACACAGCGAAATCAGCGGGAGCCCGTGGGCGTCGCAAAGCTGCATGAACCGTGACGCCTTATCGGCACTGTCACTGTCGATGGCACCGCCAAGGTGGCCGGGGTCATTGGCGATGATGCCGACTGGCCGTCCTTGGATCCGTGCCAGAGCCGTGACGATCGAGCGTCCGAACGTGGGACGAAGCTCCATAACGGAGTCGACGTCGCTTAGTAACGTGACCGCCTTGCGTACGTCGTAGATGCGTTTCCGATTCTCGGGAACAACGTCACGCATAGCGGTCTGATCGTGGCTCTCCCAATCGCTCAGCGATCCTTGGAAGTACGACAGGTAGCGCTTGGCCGCGGCGACCGCGGCCGCATCGTCAGACACAAGGATGTCAATGACGCCATTCTCTGTCTGCACGTCGACCGGACCAATGTCTTCCGGCGCATAAATCCCCAGGCCGCCGCCTTCGATCATCGCGGGTCCGGCCATACCCAGATTGGCGTCTTCGGTGGCAATAATGACGTCGGCCACCGCAGCCAGCGCAGCGTTACCCGCGAAGCATCGGCCGGACACGATGGCAATCGACGGTACCTTGCCGCTGAGTCGAGCCATCCACGCGAACGACATGAGGTGAAGTCCGGCAATCCAAGGCTGATCGGTATCGCCTGGTCTGCCGCCGCCTCCCTCCGCGAACAAGATGAGAGGACATTCAAGCCGGTCAACGATCTCAAGGAGACGGTCCTTCTTCTCGTGACCTCGGAACCCCTGTGTTCCAGCGAGAACCGTGTAGTCGTAGGACATGACCGCGCAAGCGGCGTTGTCGAACAGATCGCCATTGACGCGACCGAGACCGCCGATGATCCCGTCGCCAGGGGTGTTGGCCATGAGATCGTTGACCTCGCGGCGTCGACGCTGCGCGGCGTACATGAAACCGCCGTATTCATCGAAGGTGCCCGGATCGACGAGATCGTCGACGTTCTCTCTCGCCGTTCGCCTACCGCGTGCGTGGATTTTGGCGATGGCGTCGGGGCGAGCCTCGTCAGCCAATAGCGCCCGTCGGTCATGGAGTTCTCGAAGGTCGGCGCGCTCGGCTGCCGGGGCCGGGGCATCCTCGGCTACTCCCGCACTCGCAACCGCCCCCTCCGCAATTTCGAGAATCGGCTGGCCCTTGGTGAGCACATCGCCCAGCTGCACAACGATCGAGCTGACGTTCCCGTCGACGGGAGACGTAACGAGATGCTCGATCTTCATCATCTCGACGATGGCGACGGTGGCGCCGGCTCGAACAGAGTCGCCGGGTGCAACATTGATAGCCACAACGGTGCAATCAGTTGGGGCGGTGGCGGCGTGATTCTGGCTCATCTGAGGAGATCGGTCGTGGACATCTGGCGAGTCTGGCAAACATCTTTGCTCAGTGACGAAATGTGGCACCGCGTGGGTAGCCGAATCTCATGTTTCTGAACAACGGCAGTGGTTGTTTCGATCGATGTGAAGACAGTTTCGAGCGGAACAACAGAGGTGTGGCTCAGGACTCACCACCGTGGGTACCCGCGGCGCGCTATCGCCGGACCTGACGGCTCAGCGAGCAGCGTACGAATCCCCTGACCTGAGGCCAAGGGAAGCCAGGGCTCGGCGTCGCCTTTCGCAACCCGGGCCAGACGCTCGATCTGGTTGACGAAACCGAGTGATCGCACTGGAGTAGTTTCTTCTGGTTCGATTGGCCGGCCATCGATCTCCAACCGGGGGAATGGGAAGAATGAAATTTGGACGACCGCGCCGGTATCGGCGGCTTCCAGTTCGGCGGTGACCGCCCCCGGCGCCCACGACGATTGCATCTCAACGGTGCGCCCATCGGCGAGTACGAGACTGACCGCGTAGTCCTCGGCAGGGCCGACCTTGCGCCGTTCAGAGCTGACCACCGAAGCGCCTGCTGCAGCCAACAACACGGGGAGGAGACGCGCTCCGGGGTCGAGTAGCGGTCCGTTGCCCACATCGGTGCCGTGGGAGCCCCAGGTCGGTCGAGGCTGCGTTGACCGCAACTGGAGATGGTGGGCTTTCATTCCGGCGATCGCCCCCAGCCCGGAGCGAACGGTGGGAGCGTGGAGAAGGTTCGCCGCAACCATCGTTGGGATCGCGGGGGTGACGAGCGACAGCGGGAGCGGTGACTCGATGAGTAAGGCTCGCACTCGATTTCCAATGGTGGCGACGATGTCGGCGACTGTGTCCGGCGGAGACGCAATGACCAGTGCGTCGCTGGCCGAGATCAACGACTCGAGGTCGAGATGGGGAACATTGGCAGCCGCGCCAAGAGCCGCGCCTGTGGTCGCTCGTCCGCCGACACCGACAAGTGTTGCGGCTCGAGTGTTGAGAATTGCCTCGGCATGCATGGTGGCGGCTATCCCCCCACCGACAATCCCAATTCGTGTCATGGAATCATGCTGCCACGGCCCAGCGCGAAGGGTGCGCCGCCGATGGCCTGTTCGGAGGATAACTTTGCTGCGTGTGGAGCATCTTCCGGAGCGTCTTGCGTCTGGTCCGATTGGCGGCGATCCTCGTCGGCGGTGGAGTGGCGGTCGCGTTCTCTGTCGCTGCGCTCGCGCCCCGATTTGCCGAGATTGTTAAAGCGAACGATTCGACGACTGTTGAAATAAATCTGGACGACCTCGCACTTCGGTCCATCGTCTACGACCGAAACGGTCACGAGTTCGACGTCTTGTACGACGTTGAGAACCGTGAACTGGTCGAACTTGATGCCATCAGCGACTACTTGATTACCGCCATCCTCGTGGTCGAAGACGAGGGATTTTGGGGGCACAACGGCGTGGATGCAAAGGCTATTGGCCGAGCGTTTGTTGAAAATGTGAATGCCGGAGGCATTGAGCAGGGTGGCTCGACAATTACGCAGCAGCTCATCAAGAACGGGGTGATCGGCGATGCCCTCGACATCGATCGCAAGATTCCCGAAGCAGCTCTTGCCTGGCGGTTGGAGAATCAACTCACGAAGGAAGAGATTCTCGAGGCCTATCTCAACACGGTGTATTTCGGCAGCGGCGCCTATGGAGTGCGTGCCGCCGCCGAGATCTACTTCGGGGTGAGCCCCCTCCTGCTGAACTGGCATCAGTCGGCGATGTTGGCCGGCCTTATCTCCAACCCCACGCTTTATGACCCGACCAACTTTCCACAGAACGCCAAAGAGCGCCGCGAGCTCGCCTTACGCCGACTGTTAGATACCGGGCATATCAGTGAGCCGCAGTACGTCTTTTACATCGACCGCCCCCTTCCGACAACCAGATTCGTGCCAGCCGAGTGGGAACCCACCGGCTACTTCATCGAGGAGGTCCGCCGGCGACTCCTCGACGACCCTCGCCTTGGGGCCACGCACGCCGAGCGAGCCGAGGCCATCTTCGGGGGTGGTTTGCGCGTCTATACGACATACGACCCAGTGGCTCAGGCTTTCGCCGAAGAGGCAGTAGACGATCTGACTCCGGTTGACGATCGCAACTTCGTGATCGCTATGGCGGGTGTCGAGCCTGGTACCGGTCATGTACGAGCTCTGATAGGCGGACCCGGATTCGGTACAGGGCCAGGCGAGTACGAGTTCAATATCGCTACCCAGAAGGGCCGTCCGACCGGCTCCGCGTTCAAGCCGTTCGTTCTTGCGGCCGCCATGGAGAAGGGGTTTGTGCCAGCCGACTTGCTCAATGGGATCGGCACATGCGAGTTCCTCAATCCCGGTGGATTCCCCGACCCGTACCTGGCCAATAACTTCGGCGGGCCCGGTGGCTCGGTGAAGTCGATTCGGGCGCAAACGATGTCTTCCTCGAACTGTGCGTTCGTTCGACTTGGTCAGATCGTGGGTTTGTCGAACGTGGCCGATACGGCTCGGACACTTGGTATCACGACTGATTTGTCAGACTTGCCGATCTCGATGCCGCTCGGCCCGAAGGACGTCACGCCTCTAGACATGGCCAACGCTTATGCGACGTTCGCCAATGATGGGTTGAGGGTTGAGCCGGTTTTCGTTCTCCGCGTCGAGGATCGTGACGGGAACATCCTGCTCGAAAACACGCCAGACCCCGAACGGGCGATAGCGGCACAGTCGGCTCGACTCGTCACCCAAATTTTGGAAGCGAATGTTCGTGCTGGCACCGGCACGCGAGCTCGCCTGCCTGAGCAAACCGTAGCGGGTAAGACCGGTACCGCTCAGGACTTCAAGGATGCCTGGTTCGTCGGCTATACGCCGTACCTCGCGACTGCGGTCTGGATCGGCAATCCCGACGAACAGATCGAGATGCGCAATGTTGATCGGGGCGTGCTGGGCTTCGGCAACGTCTTCGGTGGTTCGATTCCTGCGATGGTGTGGGCCCATTTCAACGCCGCCTATCACCTTGGCTTGGCACCGATTCCCTTCGAGCCCCCTGATGGCACTCGCGCTGGGATTCGAATCCGGACCGACCAGGAGGAGGATGATTACAACGACGTCACCGAGAGCTTCTGCGGTAGTGAGGAAGCTGAGATAGATACCGATGAGGATGGAGTTGTCGACTTTTGCGAGACCGAAGAATTCGAGTTCGATGAGGGCATCGCGGACTGCCCAATCCTCTACGAGTCGGTCGACGCGGACGATGACGGGCGGACCGATGGATGTGTTCCGCCGTCGACAACCACAACCACGACGACGACAACGACCGTTCCGGGTGGTACAACGACGACCACTGTGCCGAATGGATCCACGACCACCACAACGACATCAACAACGTCCACTACTCCTCCGGCGGAGCCGTAGTGAGCCAAGAATCACTCTTCGAACTTCAACGGCTCGACACGGAGACCCAGCGGCTCCGTCACCGTCGAGTCAATCTCGAACAACGGGCGACTCTCGAAGCCGCTTTGATTGAGCAGGCTGAGCATCAGGTGCAGATCGATGCGGTTGGAGCGGCACGAGTCGAGGTCGCGGCGCGACAACGCCGCCATGAGGACGAGGCTCAGATCGTCGCCACCAAGGTTGAGGCAGACGTAGCCCGGCTCTATGGCGGCGAGGTGCAGGGCGTGAAAGAGCTGGAGGCGCTCCAGCACGAGATTGTCGGCCTTCGAGAACGGCAAGCAGGGTTCGAGGACCAGGCGATCGAAGCGATGGAAGAAGCCGAGGAACTGGCCTCCAGGGTCATCTCGCTCGAAGCTGCTCGAGTTGACGTCGACAGTCGAATTGGGATCCTTGAGACGGAGATCACAGTCGCAGAAGCCGAGATCGATGTCGAGATGGCACAAGCCGCGGCAGGGCGCGCCACCGCGGCTACAGAGACCGCCGTGGAGCTGGTGGCCGAGTACGAGAGCCTTTGGCCCGGGTTTGGTTCTGCGACCGTCGTCAGGTTCGATGGGAGCAACTGCTCTGGCTGCCCGTCTGTCATGCCGGCGATGGAAGTGGATCGGATGAAGCACGAAGCCTCGGACTCCATCCTCAACTGCCAAGAGTGTGGCCGGATCGTGCTGCGCTGACGTGCTGCTGTGGTTTGTGGCCGTTGCGGTGTGTGTCGTGCTCTTCGTCTTCGACAGCCCTGCTGTCGATTATCGCTTTGTCGCTGCCGGTGGCGTACTGCCTCTCTTGGAGGCGATCACCGGCCGCCCCTACATTCTCCATACCTTGCTTGGGTCGGTCGCTCTCATGACGCTTGTGATGGCGGTGACCATCGGTCGCCGTGTTCTGCGTCGGCGATTGCTCGGTATTCCAATCGGCACGTTCGTATTCCTTGTGGCCTCCACGAGCTGGACCCGCACCGAGCTGTTCTGGTGGCCGGCCGCCGGGATCGACGAGATTGGAGTCGCTCCGCTGCCGGAGTACAACCACCCTGTCGTTGTGCTGGTGCTGCTCGAACTGGTCGGAATTGGACTGCTGGTTTGGGTCGGCCGTCGGTTCCAGATGACGCGCCCTGCGAACCGAGCTGAGCTCCGCCGAACGGGCCGCTTGCCCCATCTTGGAAAGGTCACTGGAGAATGCTGATCGTGCTGCGTCATGGCCGAACTGAGGCCAACCGTGCCGGCGAACTACTCGGCCGGCGTGATCCGTCGCTAGATGAGACGGGTAGAGCGCAGGCGGCTGCGGCTGGGGCGGTGCTTCCGGCGGGTGCGCGAGTGATCAGTAGCCCGCTTGCGCGATGTCGCGAGACCGCAGCAGCGCTTGATCCAGACCACGAGGTCGACGAACGCCTGATCGAGCTGAACTATGGAGATCTTGAAGGCACCCCGGTCGCCGATGTGCCCCGGGCGACGTGGGATGTCTGGCGCGCCAACGATGCATGGAAGCCTCCTGCGGGAGAGAGCCACAATGAGCTGGCTGCCCGGGTCTGCATGCTGCTTGATGAGCTCGCCGTACCCGCTGCTACGTCTGACGTCGTTCTGGTTAGCCATGTCTCGCCTATCAAGGCGGCGATGGCCTGGGCCCTCGGTGTTCCGATCAGCATCTCGTGGCGCTGCTTTGTGGCCCAGGCCTCAATCCTGCGTATCGCCACTGGCGGGGTGAACCCGTCGCTCCGCTCGTTTAACGAGACGTCTCATCTCGCCCATCTGGCGTAAAGGCAGTCAAAAACAGGCTGCTGATGTTCGAAATGTGCGATGACCTCCGACCCGTGCTGCCCTGGCAGTGTTCCTCGAGATAGATATCTTGGAGTTGTGTGTACCGAGCGCCCCGAGCTGACATGACGGATCGGTGGGAGATCCCAGAGGCAGAAATCGATTTCCGCTTTGTCGCGTCCGGAGGGCCAGGCGGTCAGCACGCCAACCGCAGCAATACGAAGGTCGATGCCACGTTCAATATCGCGCAATCACCTTCGATGCCCGAGGGGCTCCGTCAGCGCGTTATGGAGCGGCTCGGTGAGAGCGTGCGGGCCACGGTCGATGATGAGCGTTCGCAGCTCCGCAACCGACAGATTGCTATCGAACGGCTTCGCGGCCGGGTGGCTGCGGCAGGCCGGGTTGAACGCCCTCGACGTGCCACCAAGCCAACCCGTGGTTCGAAGAAGCGCCGGGTCGAAGCGAAGCGCCGGCGAAGTGACTTGAAACGCGGTCGGCAGAAACCGGGCCGCGACGACTAGGCCAGCGGCCTGGTGCTTCAGCGCCGGACAGCGGTCAGAACACACTCCAGAACATGAATATGTTGGACCCAGCGCAACGCGTCGGCGCGCTATCGTCCACGCGGTGGTCAACTCGAACATGCCCGAGGCCGAGGTTGACATCACTGCTGATCTTGTCCGGTCGCTCTTGGCAGAGCAGATCGCGGAGCTTGCTGATGAGCCGATCTCACTGCTCGCCAGCGGCTGGGACAACACCTTGTTTCGCGTTGGCGACAAGCTGGTTGCCCGCTTGCCTCGCCGTGAGGTGTCCGAGTCGTTGGTCGATCACGAAGCGACCTGGTTGCCGATACTCGCACCGCAGTTGCCAGCCCGGGTTCCGACACCCGTGCACCTTGGTAGAGCGTCTGATGACTACCCATGGCGCTGGATGATCGTCGAGTGGTTCGAGGGAAGCGCCATCGGGACAGACACGCTTCGCCGGCCGGCGAGTGTCGCTCGATCGTTGGGTGAGTTCCTGGCAGCGTTGCACCGCCCGGCCCCGTCAGATCATCCGTTGAATCCCTATAGAGGTGGACGTCTTGCCGGTCGAGACGGGATCACAAGAGAGCGTATGGCCGCGCTTGATCATCTGCCCGGACTGCAGGACAAGGTGTCAGTTGCGTGGGACCTTGCCCTGAATGCTCCGGAATGGGAGGGCGAGTCGATGTGGCTCCATGGCGATCTCCACCCCGCCAACATCATCGTGGACGGCGATGAACTCGTGGCAGTGATCGACTTTGGCGACATCACCGGCGGTGACCCTGCGACGGACCTCCTTGCCGCCTGGACACTGTTTGATTCAGACACCCGCGACATCTTCCGTGCCGCCGCCGACTCGACGACCCGCCCAATCGACGACGCGATGTGGATCCGCGGTCGGGGTTGGGGAGTGGCCCACGGACTCGCCGTTATTGCCGGATCGGCCGACAATCCGCACATGTACACGATCGGGATGCGGACCCTCGAGCTCGTTGCCGCGAACTGAGCGTTGCGAGCCATCTGATTTGTTCGAATCCCTTGGCGGGAGCAGGATGCCTGAATGATTGATTTCCGCGGCCAGGTGGCCATCGTCACCGGTGCCGGTAAGGGCATCGGGCGCGAGATCGCTTTGGCGCTCGCCACGCGCGGTGCATCTGTCGTGGTCAACAATCGGTCACGAGATGGTGCGGACTCTGCGGGCCAGACTGTCGATGCGATTATTGCGGGCGGCGGTTCGGCTGTCGCTGAACGTAGTTCGGTGGAATCAGCCGGAGCCGCTGACTCCATGGTCGCGACAGCGATGGACAACTTCGGGCAACTCGACATGGTCGTGGCCAATGCCGCGATCGTCGACCGGGCAACATTCGGCAAGACCGTTCCCGATCGCTTTCGCGAAGTGATGGAGATCGACTTCATGGCGCCGGTGGCGCTGGCCCGTGCTGCGCTCCCAGAGATCACCAAGAACGCCGGTCGATTTCTCTTCGTTACATCGGCGGCCGGTACATACGGCGAATACGGCGTTACGTCCTACGCAGCAGCAAAGGGAGCGCTGAGCGCGTTCGCCAAGACACTTGCGATAGAGGGCCGGCGAAGCGGGGTCAGGTCGAATCTCCTCGCCCCATTCGCGCTCACCCAGATGACCGAGGACTTCGTGCCGAAGGATCAGGGAAGTGATATGGATCCCTCATTCGTCGTGCCAGCAGCGATCTGGCTACTCAATCCGCAGACGGAGGCGACGGGCCAGACGATCGTGGCCGCAGGTAACCGATTCCGTGTGGTGATCACTGGGGAAACGCTGGGCCGAGCATTTCCGGTCGGTCAGGTCGTGACGGACGAACGGTTCGCCGTCGAGGCGGAGTCGCTGTTCGAGTTCGATAGTTGGGAAAGCTATTCCGACGGAATGGCCGCATTCGTTGGCCTAATGTCGATGGATGGCGATGGGGGAGCGACATGAACTGGGGAGATCTTGTCCTCGCGCTGGCGGTGGCCGCTGGGGTGTCTACCGTTTGGGTTGTCGGGCTTTGGGTCGTGTCGATCATGCGGAGAGACATCTCGATCATTGATGCTGTCTTTAGCCTGATTGAGGTCTCGATCGTCGGTATCGCCGGCATCGCTCTTGGGTCGGCCCCTGGCTCGCGCAAGCTTCTGATCTTCGGACTCCTCGGTGTCTGGTCGTTGCGGCTCACCGTGTACTTGGGCTGGCGAAAGTGGGGTGAGGGCGAGGATCCGCGATACACGAAACTACGCGGTTGGGTCGATGAGGGCTGGCCATTTCACTGGTTCGCCCTTCGCCAGGTGTTTGCTCTGCAGGGCGTCACCATGTTGTTGCTCAGCGCACCGCTGGTTATCAGCCTCACGTCCGCCGATCCCGGTTCGCTGGGGCCGATGGCGTACGCCGGGGTTGTTGTGTGGACAGTCGGGTTCTTTTGTGAAGCCGTTGGTGACGTCCAACTCGTTCGGTTCAAGCGAAACCCCGCCAATGCCAGCAAAGTACTTGACTCAGGACTCTGGCGATATACCGCACATCCCAACTACTTCGGCGAGGTGATGATGGCGTGGGGCCTCTTCATCGCCGCTCTCGACGTGCCCTGGGCTGGCCTTGGGATCATCGGGCCGATCATGTACACCCGCCTCGTCACAAAGGTGACCGGGACACCAACCCTGGAGAAAAGGCTCCGACGTACAAGGCCCGACTACGATGCCTACCTCGAACGGACGAGTTCGTTCTGGCCGCGTCGACCTCATTCGAGCACCTGATGCGTTTGTGGTGAGCGGTGTCGGCGGCCGCCGAAGGGACTGGTCACGCTCAGTGGCTGTGGTTTCTCGAAGAGATTCGGTGCACGACATTCGCCGCCAGAATATAGGGGGATGTCAATTGAGACGCTTTGTCTTTTCCTTTGCCTCGGTGATCTTTGTAGCGGCTGGCCTTGCTGTCGCTCCAGGAGTTGGTGCGGTTACTGGGCCGATAACAAACGATGTGATGTACGCGGCGTTCAAGTCGGGAGTCTCGCTCGGCGGTGTGTCTGCAGCAGATGAAGATGTTTTGGCGTGGGATGGAGCCGTGTACAGCCATCGTCTTCGATGGCAGCGATGTGGGTCTCGAGGCCTTGGAGATTGATGCGCTCGACGTGATTCTTCCTGATCAGATCCTGATGTCGTTCACCACAGCAGGATCGGTCCCCGGTATCGGAACAGTTGACGACTCTGACATCGTGCTTTTCAGCGGCACACTTGGCGCCGCTACCGCTGGCACGTTCTCTATGTATTTCGATGGCTCCGACGTGGGATTGACCCGAAACGGTGAAGACATCGATGGCCTCAGCTTGCTCGACTCCGGAGATCTGCTGGTCAGCACCAGCGGAAGTTTCAAGGCATCCGGAAGCACGGGTAAGGACGAAGACGTATGTCGTTTCTCGGGCGTATCCGGATCGACCACTTCGGGCTCATTCTCAATGCATCTCGACGGGTCGGGTCTTCTGCTGACTGACAGGCGAGAGGACATCGACGGCCTTTCCGACGATGGAAACGGCCTTTATCTTTCTCCCGTCGGTGCGTTGTCGGCAGGTGGCGCCACGGGCGCAGATGAGGACGTCTTCCGCTTCTCTGGTTCATTCGGATCGAACACCTCGGGAACATTGAGCTTGTATTGGGATGGCAGTGCCGAAGGGACCAAGGTCGACATGGGTGCCCTAGACATTGATGTCGTAGAAGCGCCCGGTGCGTCGACTGCTGTCGTGACCATGGGCGACAGTTACATATCGGGTGAGGCGGGACGTTGGCTGGGAAACTGGAATGATCCGTTCGGGGACCGTGGTGGCACCGATCGTGCTGCCTACACCGTGCTCGGCATCTGGCAGTACAACTCGTCGCTTGTTTATGGTGCGACGGCTACGAACGGCTGTCATCGTTCAGATGTCTCGGAGGCCCTGTCGAGTGGAATCGCGGTTGACTCGCTCATCAACCTTGCCTGTTTGGGAGCCCAAACCCACAATATCCCTCGAAGTTCGAATGGTGGTGTAGGCCAGGGAGGAGAGCTGTCTCAAGCAGATCAGCTGGCCAGTGTCGCGGCATCACATGATGTTGAGATGATCGTGTTGTCGATCGGCGGAAACGACCTCGGATTCGCAGACATCATCATTACCTGCACGGTTGAATACAACACCAGCCCGAGTTGGTGGCCCAACACATGCAACTCTGAACAGCAAGCTGCGGTGAATTCACGGATGGGACCTGCGATGGCCGGTGTCGCCACCGCAATCGATTAGATCCGTGCCGTGATGGCGGCATCCGGGCAGCCTGACGGTTACCGACTGGTGCTGCAAAGTTACCCGTCGCCAATTCCTCGTAGCTCGGAATTCCGGTATAGCGAGAGTGGTTGGGATCGCACGCTGGTCGGTGGGTGCCCGTTCTGGGATGTCGACGCGGATTGGGCGCGAGACTCACTGGTACCGCAGATCTCCTCGGAGCTTGCGGCTGTCGCCGCTTCCAAGAGCGTCGAGTTTCTCGATCTGTCCAATCAACTCGAGGATCGCGAGGTTTGCTCGGTGCACACCAGCCATGGCACAGGCTCCAACGCAGAATGGGCCCGGTTCCTAGTCACAGGGCTGACGCAGGGCGATTCGCAGGAGTCAATGCATCCCAATGCCTACGGTCAGCAAGCAACCGGAACATGTCTGGGCCTCTTGTACACCGCCGCAGAGGGCGACTACACCTGCACGAACATCGCAGGAGCATCAGCTGACACGATGCTGCTTTCTCCGGGCTGACCGAGTTCGATTGGTTCTCACCCAGTCAACGGGAATCAGAATCGCATGGGACTAATTACGTCCTCCATTGGGGTCGATTGCTCTCGGCCGTTCTGAACGCGGAGCGGCCCCCACTCTGGGAAGAGCGAGGGCCGCAGTATTCCCGATCCCGAATCGGCGAGAGACGGAACCGACACGACGTACGGTACCTGCTGTCAGCTGTTCGCGGCGACCGGACTGCGTTGTGTGGGGGAACACCACGGTGTCGAAGATCCCGGCCAGGTAACAGCCCGGTACACCGCGTCGGCATGGGGTTGGCCGGAGCAACTTCCGCCAACCAACGTGTCATCGCCGTACTGGTTGACATGACCCGTCGCAGATACCGCGGCCCGGTGTGAGGGCCGCGCATTGCGGTCTGCATACTGTTTCGGTGACGTTGGCTAGTGCCACTGCGGGTACCCAGCCAGCGTGGAGTCGCACAACGCAAGGCCACATGTTCCACGAATAGCTGACATCTAATGTGGCTGGCTAACGGGCCTGTCCGAGAGGAGGTTCACCGGTCTGAAACCGGCACCCCCTTTTTTCTCGAGGCGTGTCCACCAGCACCCCTACCTAACCCCTTTTCTCTCCCCCGAGGGGGGGGGTGGGGTGCGGGTTTGGTTTATGGTGTTGGTTTGGCGTGATGATCGCGTCACTTGTGGTGATGGGGCGTTTGATGCGAAACCGGTTGTTGGCGGGGTTTGTTGTGGTAGCGGTGTTGGTGCCTTCGGTGGTGTTGGCGACGCATTCGTGGCCTGATGTTCCTGATGGGAGGTATTACACCGAGGCGGTTGCGTGGGCGCA
>Ga0315334_10001349_pt1 | contig 15094 bp, 12 predicted proteins | sample M150034915metaG_FD_205555 | JGI IMG/M metagenome (GOLD analysis project Ga0315334, IMG submission 205555) | Ammonia-oxidizing marine archaeal communities from Monterey Bay, California, United States - M1 500m 34915 | ecosystem: Environmental > Aquatic > Marine > Intertidal zone | place: USA... | reverse complement strand
GTTTCTCCTCCTCAGACAAAACGCCTCCATACACCACCTTCAAGCACAGTTGTTTCGCAAGTTCTTCATTCATTTGGATTCACCTTTCTGAAGTATTTCGATTTTTCGTTCCAGGCGTTTCTTGGCGTGATGTAAACGTGACCAAACGGTCCCCTCTGGCACGCCCAGAATGCCGGCAATCTCGGCATGACGCAGTTCCTCAATGCAGAACAGCGTTAAGATCAACCGATCCCGGGGCTCAAGGCTTTCAAACGCCATTCGTACCAGCCCATGGAGATCATCTGCACTACGATCAAGTTCACCGCTGGCCGTCAATTTTTCAGGATCAAGCTCATAACCCTGGAATCGATTTCGTTCCCTGAGTCGCTTGCGGCAAACATTGATCGCGATTCGAAACAACCACGTTTGAATCTCAGATCGACCCTCGAACTGGTCCCAATGCTGATAGGCCTGGAAAAAGGTCTGCTGAGCAGCTTCCTCCGCTTCCGTGGGATCACCAAACATCCTCAAACCCAAATGAAAAATGGCTTTCCAATGGTGCTCAAGTGCGTCGGCAAACGTCCCGGTTCCTGCGTTCATGTCAGTTAGATATCCGAAATTCTGGATCCTTCAAAGAAATCGTCAGGATTTGAAACAATTCGCGGGAGGACGGCATTTGTCGCCTAGTTCACGATTGCGAGCGCAATCAGGCTTCGCATTTCCATCTCATGGACCCCAAAGACATTTCCATCTCATGGACCCCAAAGACAAGGAACCACAGTCTGCACCCGTAACTCCAGTGAATCAGGCCCTGTCTGCATGCGAAGCTCCCAACAGAGAGACACAAACTCCTGAAGCACTGCATCATGGCGGAGAACTCGCGCTGTTTCGTTTTTGATATTCCTGTAGGTTTTGCCATGAACGCACAACCCAACCGCTTTTCTTTCATTACGCGACAGGAGACATTCCGTCATGTTTTTCGCAGCCAAGCCTAACGTGACCGACGGCGAAAAATCGAGAGTCGAGTTTTACTTTCAGCAACTCGCTGAGTGTATCGGGTTTGATCGCTTTCATTTGCCCGTGCTGAGTCGTGAAAAACTGTTCGGCCTTGTTGAATCTGAGAGACTGAGCAACGAACAAATCATTGGTTTCCTCGGGGAACACCTCAAGCACGATATTGGCGGCCTTCGGGTTCAAGTGGAACCGCAGCAGACAGCCAATTGCAGCGGCGGCGGATGAGGCGGCGGCTCATGCGATGGACTCGGCGGTCTGCCGGGCAACTACGATGCGAAACAACGACTCATTAACCTCAACACGGAGTCGGAGGACGATCCTCAGTTAACTCTGGCAACACTGATTCACGGTGTTGTCAGCGACCTGCTGTACCAAAGCACTTTCAGCCAGCCCCACTTTCCTGAACTGGTTGAAATGGCTGTGATCGGAACGGGCCTGGGTGTGCTGCGCAGCAATCTTGTGTTTGTAAAGAAAGTGGCTAATTTTTGGGACTCAACCCATTGGCAAATCGCACCACGCCCGTTTTTGAACGTTCAATCGCTGGCTTACGCCAATGCCATCGCGGCGTGGTCGCGCAATGAGGTTTCACCCTCCTGGATAAACGACCTGAATGCTGAAGTGAAGCGCCCCATGCGCCGCTCGCTTAAATATCTTTTCAAGACGGAAGATTCCTTTTTTAACCCCCACGGTGACGCGGCTCTTTTGAACCAATCGCAAAGTAAATGGTGGGACCTGTTAAAGCATTCATCCACTTCTACCCAAGTCATCGCCCTTCGTCACGTCAAATCAGAATCGGATCTGACGCCACAACAGGAATCCCTGCTGCTTGAAAAAATGGGTTCATCGAAGCGGGCGATGATTCTGAATGCGATCACCGCAACGGAGAGACTGTCAGCCGGACAGCAGACCACTGTGAGTGACGCACTGGTTGCACAAATACGCAGCTTGGTCGATCACCGGGACGATGAAGTCCGCGCGAAAGCAATGTGCGCCCTGACAACAATCAGTCGTCTGGACAACTCAGCAATGGATGCAGCAGCAAACATGATCGAAGACGACATTCGTCACGTGGTTTTTGCAGGCGTGCATGCACTGTCCACGATCGATGAGGTTCCTGAGTACGTGTTACCCTCATTCGATCGCAGTTTCATCAAGGCTTTGAAGTCTTGCGACTACGAATTTGTCGGGCTGTTCGCCACCGGCTACAACCGCTGGCTGGACGATCCGCAGGCTCATCTGCAGCAATTGCTGCATCACAGCCCCGAATTCCTTCCGATCGCAATGGAAGCACTCGACCAAATCCCCAAGGAGGTCATTTCCATTGGCTGACAGGCATCTCTACAGCATGGCCGCAAAGATTGCCAAACAAGCATTTGCCTTACGATGACATCCCACACGACATGCAATGAACGAAAGATTGAGCGGGAACCGTGACCACTCGCGTCCATGGTGATTCGTCAATCGAAAGCGTCTGGATCAAAACGTGCGTTGAACGGATAGTTGGCAAACCGACGACATACCAACCACCTAACGCGGTAGCCACCCTTATAATATGTCCGGCACGGGAAATGCGACTTTCATCGCGGTCGAGTCTTCCGCAAGTACATGAGAGCTGCTGATCCAGATCTGCCTGTCATGCCAGCCAACCGGAACCGACGGCTCCCGGCCGCCTGTCTTGAATCCGGCTCTTTTCTCTATACCCAGGCGACAACGCATCATGAAGCCTATTTTCTTTCTGCTAGTCCAGCTGGCAGTAGCCCCTTACACGATCGTTGACAGTCATGGCGGAGAACCGATCAACATTGGTAATCAGCGAGAATTGTGGGTGGACGACCATCTGATTGCCGAAACCAACGGGATCACCTTGCAACTTCATCAGCCGCAGGCAAAGGAAGTGATCCTCGTCACTGACCAGCCGTGGGAGGGCAATACGTGCGCGTACTACACCATCTTTCAAGATGGCCCTAAGTATCGGATGTACTACCGCGGTTCGCATTGGGATGAAAAAGCCAAACGAGCCACGCATCTCGAGGTCGTCTGCTATGCCGAAAGTAAAGATGGAATTCACTGGCAGAAACCTGAACTCGGAATCTGCGAATTCAACGGCTCCAAAGCCAATAATATCGTCTGGGATGGCGTCGGCACTCACAACTTCACTCCGTTCAAAGACACAAATCCTGATTGCAAACCAGACGCCCGATACAAAGCACTCGCTCGCGGACGCTCACTCCGACCCGAGGACAAGTCTTCCACCCACGGACTGTTTGCATTCCAGTCTGCCGATGGCCTGCACTGGAAGTTGATGAAAGAAAGTCCCGTCATTACCGAGGGTGCCTTTGACTCACAGAATCTGGCTTTTTATGACAATATCGAAAACTGTTATCGCGACTACCATCGGTGGTTCAATCAGGGTAAACGCGACATCATGATGTGCACTTCAACTGACTTTCTGAACTGGACCCAACCTGTTGGCTTGCAATACACCGAAAAAAAGAAAGAACACCTCTACACCAATGCCATTCAACGGTATCCACGGGCGCCTCATTTGTTCATCGGATTTCCAACCCGCTACCTACCCGACGAAGGCCAACGTGTAGAACCTGTATTCATGGCAAGCCGTGACGGTCTTCATTTCAAACGCTGGTCGCAGCCAGTCATCCCCGAAGATGCTCCCGAAGATCGCAAGGGCAATCGCAGTAATTACATGACTTGGGGCCTGCTGCAATTACCTGGTAAAAACCACGAGTACTCTGTGTATGCAACCGAGGCCTATTACACGGGTCTGGATAGTCGAGTTCGACGGTTCACCTACCGGGTTGACGGATTTGTCTCAGCACACGCTGGCGAACAGCAGGGACACTTGCTCACACAACCAGTCATTTTCAAAGGTCAGCAATTGGACCTGAACCTTTTGACAACTGAATCCGGATCGGTCGCAGTAGAAATACAGGACATCGACGGCAAACCCATCCCCGGCTTTTCACTGAAAGAGTGCCAAAGGTTGTCAGGCGATTCCACCTCGTCCCGAGTTCAATGGAAGAGCGGCCAACCCTTGCAAACATTAGCGGGACGTCCTGTGCGTCTGCTTTTTGCGATCCAGAACGGTGATCTCTATTCATTTCAATTCACCGACCACAAATGACCTGTGACCGGTACCGGGATGCATCCCACCGATCAGCTGACCGCTGAATCACTTCATCAACAGAGAATCTCTTTCACCACTGTCGCCTTGCGACCAGCAGTGATGATCTCTTCGCGACCCGCATGGTTGAACAATAGTTCGTCCCACTTCAACCCGAAAAGGTGCATCAGCGTGGCCTGATAGTCATTGGGCGTCACCACGTTCTCAATGGCTCGATGTCCAAAATCATCCGTTGCACCGTGGACCATCCCGGGTTTGATACCACCACCAGCGAGCCAGATACTGAATCCCTGGCCATTGTGATCTCGTCCGTGTTTCTCTGGTGCGCCCTGGTTCTGTGTCACCGGTAAGCGGCCAATTTCTCCACCCCAATGAACAATGACCTCATCCAACATGCCTCGCTGCTTCAAGTCTTTTACCAAGGCAGCTGCTGGTTTGTCTGTCCGTCGGCACACGCTAGGCAAGCTGGTGCCAATGTTACTGTGATTGTCCCACGGTTGGCCTGCCAAAAACAATTGCACAAACCGGACACCTCGTTCGACGAGCCGCCGAGCAATCAAACAACGCGTTCCATACTCGCGGGTCTTTTCATCATTCAACCCATACAGTTCGTGGGTCGCCTTGGTTTCTCTCGAAATGTCCAATGCTTCACGAGCGGAGGTTTGCATTCGAGCAGCAAGTTCATAGCTGGCAATGCGTGCCTCCAAATCATCCGCTCCAGGAAACCTGTCGGCATGACGCCGGTTCAACGCCTGCAAGAATTCGAGACTTCGCTGCTGGGGACGACCGCGCAAGTGCGCCGGGGCCTGTAAATTCAAAATTCTCGGCTCCTTGGGGCGTAGCACCGTACCCTGAAACAGCGCTGGCATGAAACCACTGGACCAGTTGTTGATGCCATCAACCGGGTGTCCACCTGGATCAGTCAGCACCATGTAGGCTGGCAAGTCCTGAGTCTCTGAGCCAAGTCCATACAAGAGCCAGGATGCAAAGTGTGCCCTGCCAAGAACGCCAGGTATTCCGCCATGGAAATAACGAATGGAAACCTCGTGGCCATTTGCGCCAGTGTGCATGCTGCGGACCAAACAGATGTCATCTGCGATACTAGCGATTTCCGGCAACAGTTCCGAGAATTCCGTTCCACATTCTCCATGTCTTGAGAACTTCCACCTCGTCCCCATCAATTTCTTACTCGCTTCATTGGCGAAACTGTAGCCAACCTCTTCCTGATATTCAGTACCATCGAAGCGGGTCAGTTCCGGTTTGGGATCCGTCAGGTCCATGTGCGATGGACCGCCATGTTGGAACAAGGAAATCATTGCCTTCGCCGTGGGCGGATGATGGGGTGTTTTTTGGCGAAGGTCGAAAACCGCGGCTTCTTTGGAAATATTTTTTAGCTTCGCCGCGGCCTGTTCCTGTTGCAACAGCCAAGCCAGCGCAAGCGATCCGATCCCCATTCCCTGTTGTTGCAAAAAACTACGTCGCGACAAATTCATAGGTCCACCACCTGCCCGGTTGGGCAATGCTGAACACAATCTTCGCTTTTGCACGTCACCATACGGCTATTCCACATACAGAAATTCATTCGATGCAAACAGGGAATGACACAAACTGCTCATGGCCTGTTGAGCCGGCGTCCGACCGTTGGGCACGTGATCAGTAGACGATTCGAGAATTGTCAACTGGTTTCTGATGAACTTTGATGCCATGACAAGTTCTTCATTACTGGGTTGACGTCCATAAGCCAACTCCCACGCGCGAATGATTTGTCCTGCGATCGCATCATATGAATCAACGCTACCGTAAAAACACTTTTCCGAAATGATGGACTGCTCTGAACCGTCGATCTGTCGCAATACGATTGTCGTTTTCCAATTAAATGAATCCGTATTGGTACTCTCCCGACAGTCGGTAATGAAATCGACTGTTTGACCAGCAAACACCTGAACTCCGTCGACGACGGTTTCAATGGAGCTGTTGTGAGCGATCCATTCTCCAAGAGTATCTCCGTTTCGACTGGTCACAATGCGTCCGCGCACGCCATCACCATGTTCCGACGGATGGCTCAAGGCCCCAGTTATCCTGATCACCCCATCAACCGGTACCGTCCACCTGCGAATCGCCGCATTCTTGCCACTGCCTGGGTGGCCACCGCCCGCACTTACCAGCGTGTACCCGAGATCTGGATCAGGCAACTGGCTGCTACCCTGCCATTGTGTACCGCTCCAATGCGGCAAGGGATGAAACCTCGTAACGGAATTATCTTCTTGATCATGCCAACCATAGCCGTACTGCCACATTGGCTTTCGTGTCAGAAAATCAGCAATCAAATCACGTTGCTCGGAACGAACCTCCGCGACCTCCCGCGCTGCCCGATCTGCCAACCTGCTGGCCTGATCGAGAATGAATTTTCCATTCAGCAGCATCAGAGATTGTGTCGCCACCGTGGATGAGGGGCGGATTTCACAGTTTGTTTCCATGACCGGCGCATCAAAGGTCTGCAGCATTCCGACCGGCCGGCTACGACGACTCTGGATATAGATACTCCGTCGAGACTGACCGCCCTCGACCATTACCTGACCCGTATCATCTTCTTTGATTTTGAGCGGTGGACCGTAAAGTGTTTCGTCGAGACTGCCACTTGCGGCAAGCATCCGGTCACGAATGGTTTCGGCCTCAAGACGTCGCAGCGAACGGCGATAAAAAGCGGGTTCCCCCGGTCCCACTACCTGACGATACACCGACGAACTCATGATCAACCTGTGCAACTGTTTCATGCTCCAGCCACGCTCAATGAATTCGTTGGCAAGCCAGTCCAACAATCGAAGATCCGCGGGTTGAGTCCCAAGTTTCCCAAAGTCGGCGGGTGTGGCAACCAACCCCTGTCCGAAATGGTGCATCCAAATCCGATTCGCAATGACTCTTGCCAAGAGGGGATTTTCCGGACCAGTCAGCCAACGTGAGAATGCCAACCTCCGACCAGTCGAAGGCAGGGATGTGTCATCACTGGCAAATTCCGCGCGTTTACCACTCGCAGCCAGCACGCTAAGCGTCCCTGGGGGTACTACTTGTTTGGGCTGCGCTGGGTCACCACGATGAAAAAGCTTCGTTTCCGTGACATGATTTGCCGGCTCCACAAGCGCCCGAATGAATTGCTCAACAGGCTTGGCCGATCGTATTGTCTGGATCTGTTTATCAAATTCAGCCAGCTTTGGCTTCGAATCGGGAATGTACTGGTACAGATTTCCGGGCGTGATGTTCACACTGGGGTTGGCAGACAGCAACTGCTTCTGCTCGGCTGTACGCTCCTTTGCCGGGGTCTCATAAGCAGTTCTTAACTGAGTTCGCTGCGGTTCGTCGTATTTTTCCAGTTCTTTATCGAGTGCCTGCTTCATGTACTCAGCCAGTTTTACCGCTTTCTGATCTGCAACCTTCTTTGCCTCGATTTCAATCGCTGCTGCCTTGGCACGATCAGCAACTGTATAAAGTGAAATCCGTCGTGCATTCGGGGTCTTCCAGGCCTTCCAGTCGAGTGCCGGCTCAAAGATCGCCCGCAAGGAATAGTAGTCAGCTTGAGGAACCGGGTCATAGCGGTGATCGTGGCACTGCGCACACTGGATACTTAAACCGAACAGTGACGTTCCAACGATTTTGAGTGTGTCGGTCACCACCTGGTTTCTCGCTGCATCGTCATTGGCACCACTTCCAGTACCATCAGCAGCCATCCGCAAATACCCAGTTGCCGTCAAAAGCTCGATCTGCGTTTCTGTCAGATCACCTTCAAGCACTCCGGCAAGTTCATCACCGGCAAGCTGTTCCGTAATGAACTGGTCGAACGGCTTGTCCTGATTCAACGCGCGAATCACCCAATCACGGTACTTCCATGCCCAGGGACGTTCGGCGTCTGTGACCGTGTACCCCTCGGAATCAGCATAGCCTGCGATATCAAGCCAATGCCTGCCCCACCGTTCACCATAAGCAGGCATGCCGAGCAGATGTGTCAACAAATGGTCGTACCAGTCCTGCCGGGAATCAGTGAGCCATCTGGACATCTGCTCGGGCGTTGGCGGCAGGCCAAGCAAATCAAAATACGCCCGTTTGATCAACGTCGCACGATCCGCCTGAGGCAGAATTTCTGCCTGCTGATCCCCACTTGTTGGCCATTGCACCAACAAATCAATCGTATTCCGCAACGAGTCCTTACGCACTCGATCAGTGGGAAAAACCAGGTCTTGCTGGATGGGCTGATAGGCCCAATGTGCACGTTCCTCTAACGTCACTCCCAAGCCCACCCCGATCGAATCTGCTTCGAGTCTTGCCGTTAATGCTCCTTGAGCTATCCAGCGATAAATGATCTCGATTTCCTGACTTGAAACCTTCACTTCGCCGGGCGGCATTTCACCATCGCGAATCCGAGTCAACAAAAAACTCTCGTCGGGATCCTCTAGGTCAATGGCTGGGCCGCTGGTTCCACCCTTTCTCATCAACCGAACCAGTCGAAGATCCAAGTCTCCTTCCAATTTATCGGTGGCACCATGACAGTCAAAACAGTGCGCGCGAAAAATCGGGCGGATGTGTTGTTCGTAAGTCAGTGCGTCAGTTGCATGCGTCCACTGACAGCAGCAGAACGCCACGAGAGTCATGAGCGATGGACGCAAGATCATCGTCATCGAAACATTCAAGGGTAGGCGGGAACGAGGGCGGCAGGCGGGGAAGCAACCAGGTTGGGTGCAAGTCACCATGATACCCCACGTGTGAATCGATTGTACCCACCAAAAAAGCGAGCTTCGCCATCCCCCTGCTGAGATCCTCTGCCTGAACACCGAAAAACGTAGAAATTGCAGACGGGAATCCGCAAATCAGAACGCCGACTCGAGCAGGGATCGTAAACGGTTCACCACGCCAGCATGGGTAGGATCATTGACCAGGTTATGCATTTCACCTTCATCATGTTGATGGTCGTATAACTCTTCACCCTTCGCCCCCCCATCCCACCGAACATACCGCCAACGATTCGTCCGCACTGCCATTCCCGGGACTGCTTCTTCGTTCTTGCCAAACTGCACTTGCGTAAACGCAGGTCGGTCCCACTCTCGTTCGGGTTCCAGCATCAATGGAACAAGACTTTTCCCTGCCAGCCCAGATGGCATCTTCAAACCGGCCAAATCAACAACCGTCGGGTAGATGTCAACAAACTCCACAATCCGCTGGCAATCATGTTCTGCGGGATGGATACCAGACTTGTAAACGATCAAGGGTGCTCTGGCCGATTCTTCATAGAGACTGTTCTTACGCCATAAACCATGCTCGCCGAGGTGATAGCCATGGTCACCCCAGAGGACAATAATGGTTTTTTCGGCAAGCCCCAGCTGATCCAAGGCTTTCATCAAACGACCCACCTGCGCATCAACAAATGAAACGCATGCGTCGTAGGCAAGAATACATTCACGAGCTTGCTGCGGCGTTGTTCCAAAATTGGGCCAGGTCACCGTCGATGCCAAAGCTGCGTTGGGAACACGGCTACGATACCCATTCGGGATCGTCGGAAGTACGGTCTTATTGATGTCGTACAGGGCAAAGTACTTTTTCGGCGCGATGTATGGGATATGCGGTCGATAGAATCCAGCTGCTATAAAGAATGGATCACCCTTGTGCTGTTTCAACAGTTGAATCGTTTTGGTTGCGACCATTCCGTCTGTCTGCTGATCATCAGTGCCATCCGCCGCGAGGTAGGACATCCGGTCCTGCAACAACAACTCTGGCGTATAAACCGTCAGCAGACTCTCTTGCTCACGATCCCGACCCAGGGGATTGAAAGCCTCGTCCCAGGAATGAGAATCATCAAGTCCATCCGTACCGATATCGATGGGCACACCTTGATGAAAAATTTTTCCGACGCGAGCGGCATAATAACCGTTTTCACGAAAGAACTGAGGCAACGTAACCACATCCGGCAACTGGGCACGAAAGCTCGTCTGATTATTCAATACACCTGTCTTACCTGGTCGCAATCCAGTCAGTAATGAAGCTCGACTGGGGCCACAGGACGGGTACTGGCAATAGGCGCGATCGAATCGCGTTCCTTGCTCAGCCAAACGGTCAATGTTCGGCGAATGAATCTGATCATGGCCGTAACAGTGAAGCCTTGTATTCTGATCATCAATTGCAATGAACAGAACATTGAACTGCGGTTTCTCAGCGCCATAAGCCTGTTGCGAAACCAAAGCAATCAGCAGCCAGATTCCGGACCACTGCGAAATTCGAAACATACCTGCCGTATTCTTCATGTTTTCCAATCCAACGCCTGCCGACTGATGCTGACATCCGAGAGTATCTTGAAAGTCCCACTTGCACCGATCTTCCGGGAACCAGCTTACTCGATTTGTTATCGAACATTTTTCAATCGGCTTAACGCTTGGCGGGATGCCTGCGGACGGGAACGTCATTTGGTTGCCGAGGGCCGGGTGTGCTGCGTCCATCACTGATCACTTTTTCCAACAGTTCCACCATCTCTTTCAGTTGCCCGGGCCGTTCGGCTGCCAAATTCACGCGTTCTTCCAGATCGTTTGCCAAGTCGTAAAGTTGCAGTGATTGAGTCTGATCTCCACCTTTTCCCCAACCGCCGGAACCGGGGGCTGCGATGTACTTCCACTGGCCATCCCGCAAGCTCGGAATCCCACGGATCGAACAACTGACAGACGTTGTGCGAATCGGAGTATTTTGACCTTGGAGCAATGGTACCAGACTGAAGCTGTCTTCCCCCTGGTTCACCGCCAACGGAGTCTCGAAGATGGCAGCCAACGTTGCCAGAACATCCGCCTGATGCACCAACTGACCACACTCGCTTGAGGGCTTCACCTTGCCCGGCCAACGGACGATGAAGGGAACACGATGCCCGCCTTCCCAAGCATCTGCCTTGTAACCGCGGAGTGGTCCGCTCGGGTAGTGACCCTGTTTCTCGAGGTCGGACACACCAATGTAAGGCGCACAACCATTGTCGCTGGTAAACAGTACCAACGTATTGGCAGCAAGACCCGCTGCATCAATCGCATCCAGTACCTGACCAACAATGGCATCCGTTTCGATCACGAAATCAGCATACAGCCCCAACCCGCTCTTCCCGATCCACGCTTTGTTGACCGACAAAGGCGTGTGGGGTGAGGTCAGAGGCATGTACATCAGAAACGGTTTCTCGCTGTCTGACCGCGATTGGATATATTTCTCTGCCCGATTTCCCAGTGCTGGCAAAATCGGCTCCAACGTCCAGCCTTCCAATGCCGGACCCTGTTGACTCGCCTGATTGTTACCAAGCAGGCGTTGAGGCAGGTACACCGATGGGATCCCTACAGTACGTTCGTTCTCAATGAAACAATAGGGAGGCCAGTTGGGCACGTCCGTTCCAAAGTACTGGTCAAAGCCAACAGCAGTCGGCCCACCTTTGATTGGTCTCGAAAAAACTTCCTTCCAAACAGAACGGGTTTCACGACTGACTATCCCCGTCTTGGGTCGAGCTTTGAAACTTGTTGCCTGTCCTCTGGGAATATCCCAATTCCACCCAAGATGCCACTTACCAACCGCGGCGGTGTCATAGCCATTCTGTTTGGCCAAACTTCCAATCGTAACCCGGTCAGAAGTAATGAGCGGCGCGCCCCATAGACCAACAATCCCCGACTGCAATCGGGAACGCCAGTGATAGCGACCGGTCAGAATCGTATAGCGGGATGGCGAACAAACCCCCGACGACGAATGTGCATCAGTAAACTTCATTCCCTGAGAAGCAAGCCTGTCAATATTGGGCGTCGCTATTTTCCCTCGGTCAGGGTTGTAGCACTGGACGTCTCCATATCCGAGATCATCGGCGTAAATCAATACAACATTGGGCAGCTCAGCTGACGTTACGACGACAGCAGAACACACGACAGTCGTAATCAGCAACGTTCGAATCAGGATGTTTCGCATCGAGTTCATGTCCACGTGATACCGGTGAATGACAACAAGATCCTCCCCCCACTACATCAACGGGCAGGAAGGGTGTGAACCACGCTACCTGACTCTTCCCTACTCTACACTGCTCTGCCCTGCTCTGCTCTGCCCTGCTCTTCCCTACTCTACACTCTGTCTGACCTGCTCTGTCTGACCGAAAACTGGACGGTCTGATGGTCGCTGCTGGATGATGATGCCTCACCACCATTCACTCTACCTTCAACCGTCCAAACCGTATGGCCGTTCGTTTCTTGTCAGGCGAGTTGGAACTGTCCCATACCGCAATCCATTCTCCCGGCTTATCCTCGACGAGAGTTGGATAGCTGTTGCGATTATTTTCTTGGTAAAAGCGTATTGGAATCGACCATGCATCGCCGCTGACTTTCGTTTTGTACCACAGCCCTTCGCGGTTGGCATTGTCTTTGTAGACGTAGATGTGGCGTCCCCCGGCATCAACGCCGTAGCAACAAACAAGGTGTTTGTCGGTCCACTTCGCAAGATGCGGTTCCCAGATAAGTTTGTAGGTGCTGTCAGGACGCAAACGGTCAATTTCCCTGACGTCCATCACATCACCGTTATCCGCCGCTAACACGCCAGTTAATGGCAAGAAAAGCAACAATACTGTCAGCAGTTTATTCATGATTCGATCTTCAACGGGGCTCATGCAAACATGTCAATGGTCCCAGGCTGGCTGGACCCCGGGACAGTAGCGGTTACCAATACGAGTCATAGTTTCATTCAAAGCCGGTAGGGTTACAACACTCGCCCACCTACAAAGATTAGCCTAGCTAACGGATTTTGTTGGAACCCACCACTGGCGTATGATATTCCAACTGCCATTGAGGTACATCTCTTTCAATCGATACCAAACGCGATCCAACCCTCCGAGTGCTTCAGCATGGGAATCAAATTACCTCTCCTCATTGTGATCTGGATCGGCACAGCAACGTTTTGTGCTGGAACTGCTCTGGCAGAATCATGGAAACGGCACACGATTGACACCAGTGATCGGGCAAGTGGCAAACGCGGTGCTGACGGGGTGCGATTGACCGACGTGAACGGTGATGGCCATCCTGACATTACAACGGGCTGGGAAGAAGGTGGTGCGGTGGTTGTTTACTTGAACCCCGGTCCTTCCCGTGCGAAGGATCGCTGGGAGTCGGTTACGGTGGGATCGGTCAAAGGTGTTGAGGACGCTGTATTCGCTGACCTGGATGCCGATGGAGCCATTGATGTTGTGTCGTGCGCTGAGGGAAAAATCAACAACGTGTTCATCCACTGGGCACCAAAATCAAAGCCGGACTATCAGCTCACGGAAAAATGGAAAACAGACGCATTCCCGGCAACAACAGGTCGGCGCTGGATGTTCGCAATGCCGATGGATATGAATCAGGATGGCAGGATCGATCTTGTGATAGGTTCCAAAAACAAGGACGCGATCGTCGGATGGCTTGAGAACCCGGCAAACCCGCGTAACACAGCCGATTGGAAACTCCACCAACTGACACCTGCAAGTTGGATCATGTCCATCAAAGCTGTTGATATCGATAGAGATGGGCAACAGGACATCGTGTATTCCGATCGATACGGTACCGAGGCTGGGATTTACTGGTTGAAGAACCCGGGTCAAACTTCATCCATCTGGGAACGTCGTCTCATCGGTGGTGAAGGGAAACAGGTGATGTTTCTTTGCTTTGGCGACCTCGGTGCTGGCAAGAATCACGCCGTGATATGCGCAACACTCGATGGCAGTCTGATTCAATGTATTCCCAGTGAATCGGGGGAGTGGACAGAAACAAGTCTGCCTCTTCCATTCGGACTCAAAGCAGGCAAAGGTGTCGCAATTGCTGACGTGAATCTGGACGGGCGCCCCGATCTGGTCACTACCTCTGAAGCTCAGCGCGAAGCAGATGAAATGGTTGCGGTTGCGTGGAAAGAAAATAGCGAGCAGGGCTGGATTGATCACGCCATCAGTGATGATCGTGGCCGAAAATTTGATCGGCTCGAAATGCTGGACCTCGATGGCGATGGTGATCTGGATTTACTGACTTGCGAGGAAGTTCATGACCTTGGTGTGTTCTGGTACGAGAACCCCGAAAACTAAACTCTACACCCCAGTCACGAGGATGCGCGGCACTGGGGGTCATGGTCTGCCAACATTCCAACGGATCTGCCTATCAGTCCCGAGGCTCCATCAAGCGACTCAAGCTGAAAGCACTGCACAACAGAATCATGCCTACTGCCAGCGAGAACAGACCTGCGAATTCCCTTCCGTAATTAAAAACTCGCAAGCTTCCAGCTGCCGCGGCGATGAAGCCAATGAGTCCTGTGATCCGTATTGCCCAGAGAGCCAACTTTCTCATGTTCTTTCTTTCTACCGATCATTGGGATGATGTCGTCGGGCTTCCAACTTTCCACGGCAACTGTTTCGGTTGAACCCACTCACGCCGTCTCAAGAAAAGAGTTGCGAACGCTTTGACGCGCGTCCTGCGCCAGTCCTGGCTGGGGTATGCCACCGAGGCCTTCGCACCGTCGTCATCCTGCCTCGTTCAAAGAAAGATCAAGTCTTGTGCGGTAGAGAAACGCATCCGAAGTAAGCAGGGAAACAAGCAAAGCCCGCATGCTGCCACCACTCTCTTTGTACGCACGGTGTGCTTCCTGCAATACGGGAGCATCATTGAGATTTTCATTTCGCCCCATCCAGAAACGGAAGGCGTGGCGGACGAAGACCTGTTCGACCCGTTCGCTGGCGGCCAGCTTCTCGATCATCTCCAAGGCATCTTTCACAGGGCCGTCGAGGGCGGGGTCGCCGCTGTCGATGATTTCCCCCGAGGTATCGACGGGCTTCTCCAACTCGGTGGTACGAAAAAGACCGGCATGGTTGTACATCTCGAAGGGCAGACCGAGAGGGTCCATCTTCTCATGGCAGGTCCAGCAGTATTTTTCACGGGTCACGCGCATGCGCTCACGAAGGGTGGT
>Ga0315334_10001348_pt1 | contig 15103 bp, 6 predicted proteins | sample M150034915metaG_FD_205555 | JGI IMG/M metagenome (GOLD analysis project Ga0315334, IMG submission 205555) | Ammonia-oxidizing marine archaeal communities from Monterey Bay, California, United States - M1 500m 34915 | ecosystem: Environmental > Aquatic > Marine > Intertidal zone | place: USA... | reverse complement strand
CAAATGACCAAGCGATTGGCACGATACCTGTTTCGTGGCAAGCGGATCCAGATGGAGACAATTCAGCAGATGCAAATTCAACCAATAACATTGCACAACTTTCAATGTTCGTTGGACGTCTGCCGATCCCTCAACTCATCGATACTTCTGCCCTCACTCTCGAAAACATTCAACTTGTTGCCAATGGAAGTTATGATGAAGACGGAGGAGATGTTTCTTGCCTGTTCAATATTCCATACGATGATGGTTCACTGACATGGGCTTGGCAATCTATTCCTTCATCCTCTTGTTTGGTAAATTGGACTTGGAGCGATGATGGCAATTACCCTGTTGAAGTTACGGTCATTGATGAAGAACGTGATGAACAAACGGCGACCTTGATGGTGACAATTGGAAATCGACATCCCCAAATTAAAATTTTGAGTGCACGTAGTGAGGCTAAAGTTGAACATCCAATCACACTCTATGCATTTGCCAATGATTCGGATTCTGAAGATGTATGGCCCGGTGTGGTCGACGTACATTGGCCTGATGCATTATGCAAAGAAGGATACTATACCCGTGTTTGTACTACCACTGCATCAACAGAAGGTTGGCATACATTTACTGCTGTAGCCACCGATGATGACTATGAAACGACTGTTGCTACATATGACATCCGATTTACCAATATCGCACCCCACGGTGTATCGATTGCCTTACAGAAAAACAACCAATTTATCGAAAGTGATGAACAACAAATTTGGCATTTAGATGAAGATGAAGAAGTTATTGTCAAAGGACAAGCACTTGACTCAATTGATGACTTAGAAAGTTTGACCCACACATGGTGGCCTGATGGTCAACAACCATCTCTAATGTACACATTTTCTGGACGAACATCAACTTACCCGATGCAATGGGATACCTCTGGATTACATACTATTCGGTTAGAAGTGAGCGATACAGATGGTGAGGCAAGTCATATTGAAGAGCGATGGATTAACATTCAAAATGTGCCGCCAGTCATCGAACCTCTAGTCTCGCTATTGCCTATTGCCGAGGGACAAAGTATTACCATTGTCGGCAATTCTACCGATACGGAAAGTGATATTCCAACCCTCGTCAAATGCTGGGATATCGACCCAGGAATTGACAGTGATGACTTAGGGGGAGCTGATGATGACTGTGATGTGCGAGGAGATATCCTAGAATATGCTTGGAACCGAAGTGGTTCGCACACCATCGTTTACCACGTCACCGATGATGATGGGGCGCAATCAAGTGAAGTTCTTACCGTCGAAGTACTCAATATGCCGCCTATTGTTCGATTACAAAACATCAATTGCATCGCATATCGTGACTGTTTCCTCAATGCTGAACAAACGATTGATTCATTGAATGATTTAGAAGGATTAACCATTGTTTGGGATTTAGACATCACTATTGACAGCAACGGTGATGGAATCAAAGACAACGATGCCGACTTGGTTGGTTCAACAGTCACGCACATGTTCCGAAAGGCTGGCACAATTCGTGTCAAAGCAATGGCTTGGGACGAGAATCCTGAACGGCCGGGGCAAGCTACAATGGTTGTCGAAGTTGCACCTCCTGAGCGTACTTCAATCGAACAAGTTGGTGCTGCATTGATTGGTGACGAAGCAAATCCATGGGCGCAAATTGGCTTATTGGTTGCCACCTTGTTGGTTGTTGCAATGTTTTCACGTCGCAAGAAAGCGTACCCAACTGATGAACATTGGCAACAAGAAGGATTCGAAGGACAAGACTTGTCTGAACAAGCATTCGAAGCGCAATCCTTGCTCGACGAAGCGCAATCGCGACGCCCCCCGTCACCGCCTTCTGACCTCATGTTTGTATCAGCATTGGAAACTCCTGAGGACATGCCACAATCCGATACAATTCCGCAAATTGAAGCGACAACAGAATCTGTTTTAACACCTCAAGAACCAATGGTTGAATCACAAGCCCCTGCATTACCCGAAGGGGGATTGCCCGAGGGTTGGACCGAAGAACAGTGGTCACATTATGGTCAACAATATCTCGATGCTCAATCCTCCAATTCTTAATCGTCCCTACGGGACGGATAATCAAGCCTCTCAAGTAGGAGGACATACTCGGAGATGTATGAATCGCTTTGGCCCAGTTGTCTTTGGATTGATATTTCTAATGTTGGCCGCTCCTATGACGAGCATGGTTTCTCATCACACAATTGAACTTTCAGAATATGAGGTCCAATCTGCAGAAGGCTGGAACAAAGACATCGATGTCCCTACATGGAGAATTGGTGATGAATGGGTCTATGAGACTCAATTTGATGTCGCTCAATTGATTGCTCAAGCGAATGTAACGGCTTCACTCAATACGCTGACTGGCGATTCAACATATACCGTTGGGGACATCTTATTCATCACCGTGGACGGTACACAAACATTGGCTTACAAGTTAGAAGTTTCTGGAACATTTACCAGCAATACACCGACTGACGCTAATGGAGCGAATCTTGATGGAAACGAAGGTAGATTACTCATCGATTATAGTGGAGAGGATTTGGTTCGCGTTCGAGACTTAGCCGTAATCAATTCCGAATTTTCACTTGATGTAGATTTTTGGCCATCTATATTTGGAAATCCGGTCGAATGGTTAAATCAAGACATTGCAGATATTAGTTTTGATACGAGTTATTCACCTCCAAAAGAGAGGAATGATTTCCCATTACATACCGGTGACCAATGGTATATGCAGTTTTATTCCGCAACTGGAGTCAGTGGTAGTTCGGATTATTTTGACCCTTCAACATTTGACACTCAAGGGCCTGAAAACAACAGTTGGCAAATCACCGCCAATGGTATTCCAACCGATGGCAGTAACACCATTGATTATACGGGATGTGATGACTCTTACAAAATCAATGAATGGAATGAAACTGGATTATCACTAGGATTCAACTGGTATTGCCCAGCGGTTCGGTATAATTCTTGGATGCAGGTCGCCAATTCAGCAGGATTCACAATTGATTGGTTGTTAAAATCGTATACTCCTGCTGATTCATGGGGTGTACAAGCAACATCTAATCCAGGAGCCCGCAACGTTGTCGTCGATGTCGATTTGCAATTCCTTGCCACCCTTCCAAATTCCGAGCAGACTGTGTCAGTAACCTATGAAACCTCTCCGGGCGCTCAACCGCAAGCCAATAAAAATATGCAAGTTCGCTATGAATCTACGGACCACATAGCCAGCCCAACGACAGATGGTTCTGGTATGATTGACTATACACTCAACATTTCCGATGGAATGGACACCACTCCTTCAAGTGATGATTATTCAAGTAATGGCGTAATAGTTTGGGACCCCGTAACAGAAATTATTGGAGCGACTACAATCGTCATTGATCTGAATGTAGTGGCAATTGATTTGATTGCCCAAAGTGATTCGATAATTGTAACTCGAACTCGCGGTACTGACGCAGTGATATTGAACCAAGCCATTGGTTTTGCAGCTTTACCAGGGGATGTCCTTTCGTTTTCCATTCCTGCTCAAAACCGTGGTGTTTTGACTTCACCGGCAACGGAAATCGAAGTAATTACTCCTGATGGGACAAGTCTGCGTGAAAATGTTCCTGCAATTCCATCCTACAGTGAACAACGCATCACAGTCAACTGGACCGTTCCAACAGATGCTGCAATTGGAAACCAAACTCTTTCTTTCACTGTAGACCCCGATGAACTGGTCACTGAAGATGCAAACCGCTCAAATAATGCTGCGAGTATTGATATTTTCATCGGACGTGCCCCAACTGGGTTCTTCACTTATGATGAAGGAAAATATACCTATGAAAATATTATTCTCAACGCTTCAGCCAGTTTCGATGAAGATGGTGGCGATGTTGATTGTCGTTTTGAACTCGAATCCAAACCCGGATTGATCGAAGTGCTTGAAGCTCCAGATTGTATCACACAGTGGAATTGGAGTGATGATGGTGAGTGGATGGTCAAAATCATCGTATTCGATGAAGAACTGGATGAAGATATCATTGAAACAAACGTAACAATACTTAATCGAGCACCTTATTTGAATCTCAGCATGGTTGAAAGTATCGATGTTGAATCAGAAATCACCATTGATGCCACTGATAGTGGAGATATCGATAGCATCTCTCCATCTGGGCAACAAGTGAGTGTTTCTTGGCCGGGATTGAATTGCCAAGAAGGCTTGACTCAACCAACATGCACCTTTACCCCAATGGGTGAAGGTCTTCTGAATATTACTGCTGTAGCAACGGATGATGATGGAGAGACAACAACTGTGTCTACCACTTTGGATGTGTTGAATATTGCACCTACATTGGCTTACCCCGAATTATGGTTTGGTGGCACCAACTTGTCGGCCGATACTCAAGGCGTATGGGATTTGGATGAAGACCAAGTGGCTTTACTGCGAATTGTCGGTGATGACACCCTTTCTGACCGTGATGACATCAATATCGAATGGTTGCCTTCGGACATGGACCTCAATTGGACCGAGACGACCAAAGGCCCGTCTTCAACTGCTTCGGTTTCATGGCCAACATCGGGCCTTCATACGATTCAGGTTTCTGCCTATGACAACGATGGCGCACGTTCGGAAGTTCGAACAGCCACCGTGAATATTACAAATGTCCCCCCAAGTATTTCCGGACTCGGTTCAAATGTTCCTATCTTTGAAGATGATAATATTACTTTAACTGTTCAAGTCGATGACACTGCTTCCGACCTTGAAAGTCTTGAAGTGTGTTGGGACATCAATGCATTGGTTGACAGTAACAGCGATGGAAACTTTGTCAATGACTGTGAAATGATAGGTATGGAAATGACTGCCATGTGGTCGACGCGTGGAATTCGCCAAATCACTGCTACCGTTACTGATGATGACGGAGCCCAAGCGATGACATCTGTCAATGTCAGTGTTCAAAATCTGGCCCCTTCAGCATCCATTACCAATTCAACGAATGTGTTTGAGTTGATGGAAGGCGATAACATCACGCTTTCGGGATTAACTTCTCGAGAAACTGCTGGCGACAAACTCACTTTACAATACGACTGGGACAGCGACCTCATCGACAGCAACCTCGATGGTAATTTCATCGGTGAAGTCGATTACAGTGGAGAGGAATATACACTTACCAATCTCGCCCCAGGACAATGGACATTCACTCTTACCGTCACCGATGACGATGGAGAAAAATCCAGTGATAGTATTACGCTCACCGTTGCAGAGAAACCTGCTGAAGGATTTGTCGAAAGTGTCAGTGCTGCTCTTGGCTCGGTACCAACTGCTATCATCGGAGGTCTCGCCATTATTGTCCTGATCCTTGCTGGATTCTTGTTGTTAACTCGAGGAAGAAACAGAGACGAAGAGGACAAATATGCTTCGTTTGGAGATATTCCTTCGGGTGTACCACCAATGACTACCGCTCAACCATCGTATGCAATGGAGGCACCTGCTGCTCAACCACAGGCTGACATCTATGCTCAACCACAAACCGATATCTATGCTCAACAACCTGCTGCAGACCCTTATGCGCAACCCTATGATGCATACCAAGAACCTGTTCAAACTCAGCCAACTTCTGATGCCCTTGCTGCTTTGGGCGCTTTCTCAGAACCTGCTGTTCAGCAACCTGCTCAGGCGGTAGCACCACAGGCAGGGCCTGCCATCCCAATTTCGGGTCTTCCCGAGGGATGGACGATGGAACAATGGCAACATTACGGCGAACAGTATTTGGCTGCACAAATGGGCCAACAAATGCCTGCACAGCCGACAACTACCAATACCCCAAGCACCTCTGCAAGTACAGATATGTCAGGATATCTTGATGATCTGGATTTGTGATGGTGAAGGAATGGCAAGTTTATGGCAATTTTTTGGCCTTCCTGACCCCGACGGTCAAAGTGATCAAAAGAAGCGTACGAAGAAGTCCCAACGCTCTGTATCGAAGGGCATACATTCCAACTCAATGGTGCAAAAAGCACTTGAGAAAAAAGTAGGCACAACACAGACCATAGAAAATACAACAGAGCAACCGATTAAACTAGAAACAATCAGGTCGGTGAATCAGGCCCCTAAGGCGTTACCAGCAAATTGGACCGGCCCAATTACTGCAGAGGGTGAAGCGTTCCACGACCTTGGCGCTCATACTCGAGTTCGTAATTCCTTACCGCGAAGAGCATTGAGATATGTCTCACCAGATGAGAAGAATCGGATACCCACCCGTGAAATGGCGAAAAGAATTATCCAAGGGGATTCTATTATTGTCGACCTTCGACCTATGGTGCATATGGATACGCATCAAAATGTTTGTCGTAGAGAACTTCAACAGATGAGCAATGAAACTGGAGTAGGTATATTTGCATTGGATGCTGAAGACAAACTTCTACTGATGCCAGGTAGAGATGTTGTTGTCGATGTTGGACGGCATGAATTAGGATTACTTTCCTTAATGTCAGAATGAAAAGGTCTTGAGAAGTTCCATCGCTTCTCCTGCAATTCCAAGAACTGTTGATTCGTGACCGTCGACAAGACGAGCATATTCACCCATTGGTCCTGCCAAATCATATCCTCCAGCTTTTCCTTTCCAAGATTCATTTAGAACTAATTCAACTAATTGCTCATCGGTGAGAGTATCAATTTCAACAATGGCATGCTCTACAAAAAAACGCCAATGGCCTTGAAGAAGTATTCCGGTTGCAGACCAAACTTGATGCCGCCTCCCAGATAGTCGATGTAGCATAATTGCCGCTTCAACTGTATCACTTGGTTTCCCGAGTACTGAATCCATATCATCTGGGTCAGCCAGAAGGGTATCGCACACGATAACAAGATCAAAACCATGTCCGTCACTAACCGCTTCAGATTTTTTTTGACAGATGGATAATACTTGGGCATCAACACTACCCGGTCCAGGCGTCTCATCTACATCTGAAAATCCTTCACATTTTATATTTGGAAAAAGTGATTGCAGCATGTCTGCACGACGAGGCGATTGCGATGCTAGCCAAACGTTCACTTCTCTCCCTCAACCCATGCTAACAGAATGTAGGCCTTGTTTTTTTGCTTCAGCGAAAAGAAACTTGCAACAAAAAGAAGGGTGAGGTTGAAGAATCAAAGGGTATACCCCCACTTGGTGCCGACATGGGTGATGTTCCGAGAATTCCAACACATATTGAAGGATTAGATGAAAATATGCAAGGTGGAATTCCTGAAGGCCATATTTGTATTGTTGCTGGTTCGTCAGGAGCAATGAAGTCCAGTCTAACCTTTTCAATGCTTTACAATGCTGTACTATATGGTGAAACAAGTGGAATCTATGTGACCCTTGAACAAGGTAAAGATTCTCTTCGCTCTCACATGTCAAACATGGGCATGAGTATTGATGATAAGCGCGTCAGCAATCGAATTGCGATTATCGACCTCTCAGATTTACGAGTTCAACTTGACGAGCAAGGGATGAGTAGTCGCGTGGATTGGATGGGACAACTCATCAAACAACTCACCTCATACCGTGATTCTATCGGCTTTGAATTATTGGTTTTCGACTCTCTAGGTGCGTTCTTTACACTGACCAAAATGGAAAACCCACGTGATGAAATTTTCCGTTTATTTGAAGCAGTTCGCCGTCTTGGGCTCACTTCATTCTTCATCTGTGAAATGACGGGTGAAGATCACAAACAATTTGGCGAGTATGGCGTTGAAGACTATTTGGCTGATGGTGTTATTCATTTGGTCATGGAGCGTTCAGGTGATGATGTTTCTCGAAAGATGGGCGTCGTCAAAATGCGACACACGCACCACCGACTTGGCTACAAACCGTTTAGTTGGAAAGAAGAAGAACAACGTTTCACAATTCTGTGAAGCATTCACTACTCGACAGTGACCGACTTTGCAAGATTGCGAGGTCGGTCTACATTACAATCAAGCGCTAATGCTGCATGATAGGCGATCAACTGAGTTGGAATAACCGTCAACAAAGGTGAAAGTAGTGGATGAACTCGTGGAATTGGTATACAGATATCCGCTTCTTCTGCAATCTCATCTCCTTCTTCATGGATTAATATGATTCGAGCACCTCGTGCCCTACATTCATGAATCGCAGAAATGGTTTTCACCTTTACATGATCATTAGGGGCGATAAAGATAACAGGACTTCCTTCTTCCAGAAGGGCGATTGGACCGTGTTTCATTTCTCCAGCGGGATAGGCTAAACAAGGGATATATGCGATTTCCATAAGCTTTAGAGCCCCTTCTTTTGCGACAGGTGCCGAAATTCCACGCCCGAGGAAAAGAACACATTTCGCATCTTTGATCATTTCAACCGCCTCAAGAATAGGACCCTGATTTTCTAGATATTCTTCAATCAAGTGAGGGATTTGCTGAAGACCGTGAATTAATTCCTTGCCTTGTTCTTTACTCGTTGCACGTGAACGCCCTACTTGGAGAGCAAACATGGACAAAGCGGCAACCATATTTGAGAAGGCTTTCGTCGATGCAACTGCCTGTTCTGGGCCAGAATGAATATACACGCCTTTTCCACATTCGCGTGCAATGGATGAACCAACAACGTTGACAACACCGTAGACACTACCTCCTTTGAGTTGAATTTCTTTTACCGCAGACAATGTATCAGCAGTTTCACCGGATTGAGTGACTGCAAAATGCAAAGCGTTTGGATTGATAACAGGGTCATTGTGTCGAAATTCGCTCGAAATATGAGCCACAGCAGGAATTCTTGCTAATTTTTCAATGAGCATTTGCCCGATTTCCGCAGCATTGTACGCTGTTCCACATCCGAGTAGGCGCACGTGTGGAACTTTGGCCAAATCACGAGGTTCTAATTTCAAACCACCAAGTCGTCCATTCCCACGGACTCTGTCCAGCCGGCCACTAATACAATGGCGTAAAGCATCGGGTTGTTCGTATATTTCTTTCAGCATGAAATGTGGGAAATCACCAAGTTCGGATTCTCCCCAATCGTCTTCAAGAACTGTAATACTTGGATTGAAATTTTTACCCTTCAAAGTCGAAAGCGACATTCCTTTGCTCGTGAGAGTTGCTATTTCACCATCTTCAAGGAAGACGACGCGTTGGGTGTAGGGCGTCAACGCATGTGGGTCACTAGACACAAACATCTCCCCGTCACCTTGTCCAATGATTAAAGGCGAACCGTTACGAGCACAGACAATCATGTCATGTTCAAGGAATAGTGCACACAAACCCCATGTTCCTCGCGCAAGATGAAGTGTTCTTCTCACTGCATTTTCGGGATTGTTGTCGATGTTGAGTTCACGTTCAATCACATGGGCAAGCGCTTCTGAATCTGTATCGCTTTGCAACTCGACTCCTTGAACTGTTAATGAGGTTCGGAGTTGACGAGTGTTTTCGATAATTCCGTTGTGAACGATAACAACCTTTCCATTCGAAGATAGATGCGGGTGAGCATTGGAATCAGAAACAATCCCGTGTGTAGCCCATCGAGTATGTGCGATACCATGAGTTCCTGGAATCTGAGAAGGTAAAATAGATTCTAAATCAGCGACTTTACCTACTTTCTTGAAGATTTGAATGCCCTCATCTTTCACCGCAATTCCGGTCGAATCATAACCCCGATATTCGAGTCTACGTAATCCATCAAGCAAAATGTCCGATGCCTGCCTAGGGCCAAGATATCCAAAAATTCCACACATAATGTTCCCTCAACAATCAACTTTCGCCGAACATATTGGACATTCAACCCTTGAAAGCGTCATATCCTTGACTGTGAATTTTGCCGCGCAATCATGACATGTCACATCACGTTGAGGTGGTGCAATCATCGGCAATGGTGGCAAACCTGCCAAAGGCGGTAAACTTCCTTTAGGCAATGGAGGTAATGGCATTGGGGCTGTTTCTGCCACCAATACATTCGGCTCAGGGATTACATTAGGGAGTGGAGGGAGTAATGTATTCATCGACTCCACCATCTCTGTAATTTCACGTTGCTGCTTACGCTTCATTCGACGGTTGAGACGTGCATTGCCTTCACCCGATTCATTTTTCGCTTCGAGAGAATCCGACAAGCTCAATTCTTCGTCTTCAAGAGTTGCTTCAGGAACATCCATTTCAACAATCAAATCTGGAGTTTCGGTATCTATCGCAAGTAGAGGACCTTCATCTTCAACTGGGACTATGAGTAATTCAAGACCATCGGGGTCATCTTTCTGAAGTGATGTACTTGCTAATTCCTCTTCTCGACGACGCGAAGAACGAACTGAAAGCATTATCATTACAAGGAATAGAACGAATAAAGTTGAAGTTACACCCAAAATCAAAATCTTTGTTTCTTGGTTTCCAGGTAATGGGGCAAGGAGTGTATCGAGCAGTGAACTTTTATCGCCACCTACGTTTGAATCTCCATCCATGTCTGCGAGGATTCGCATTTTGAGTGACCCACCGGCTGAAGACAAAAAGATAATCCCGTCGAATTCCATTCCTGCATGACCCTTCAAGAATCCCTCTGTAAGAATGTTTGAAAGGGCTAAACTTTGGCTTTTAGAGGAGTCAGATAACAAACCGTATCGAGTAACTGGGCCATAGATATTGATTTCGTCATAGAATATTTGAACACCGTCTGATGTAGGATTCAACTCGATATGAGTTGCTCCTGGTGCGCTGATTTTTTCTGCATCATTGGACCAAGCATTATCGGTAACAATATGCGCAATCATCGCATCTTTGCCTCGGCCTTCAATCCAAGAAGCGACAAGAATATCTTGGCTATTGTTTGTAAGAATAACGAGTTGTGCCATTTGTGCGTGATCACCGATGGATGATTGGAAGCCCCAAGCCGCATACGTTACCTCGCCATGAGTATACATCAACCCAACGCGGTCGATTCCAGTGACATCATTTCGGATTTCTTGATAGAGAATATGCAAATTTTCCTCACCTAATCCAATCGCCAAATTATCACCTTGAGATGGGCGTATTTGGATATCAGACAAAATTATGTTAGGTGAACTCCACGATGAAAGACTATCTGGAGTGGAGGATACGAGTGTGAAAATAGATGTAATATCTTGCCATGAGCCACCTGTAGAAATATCCCGATGGTAGCCTGCTAATACCATTTGGCCATCGTATTCGGTCAATGCAAGCCCCCAATAGGAACCCTCTGACAATTTAATTGCAGGCATCTGATGATGAACTGGAGTTTTCTCTCCCAATCGAGTGATTGAAGTCATAGCAATATCAGTAAGTGTATAGCCATCAGGACTGATGGTTTTTCGATTCCAAGCAGCTTGTACAAATCCATCCTCTCGTAAATAAGTAGCCAATTCTCCTCCCCATTTTTCCTCAAGCATAACATCTACTTGCATTACCATAGATTCGGTGAATGTTCTAACATGAAGTTCTCCATCGATGGTTGTGAACAAAAGGCCACCCTCATCCATGCCAATGAAGTCGATTGGAACTTCACCTTGGGCAAGAGAGACGCTCACTTGTGAACCAAGACTCAAATCATCGATGACAATAGTGAATCGATGATCACTATATTCAGGTTCGACGCCATTCCCTTCTAAGAGGACACGGTAATTCTCATGGCCAATTGGGCGGCCTAGTTCGTTGAAAGTACCTGTGGCGAAACCAGAACTTGAATCGGAGCCTGCGACAATCAAAATCTCCGAGACGCCTATTTCTAACCACCCATCAAGCGTCCAACGTTCAAGACGCATGGTTAATTCTGTGGCTTCTGTTTGCCCAATATTATCAATTCTAACATCGATATTGAACATCGAATTAGGTAATGGAATCTTTGGATTCGTAGTCACTGAACCGGGTAAAAATCTTAACATTGCTTCAACAGGGCGTTCTTCGACTTCGAAAGAGAAGGTGTAGGTATTGTCATCTGGGTTTGGGTCACCCAGTTGGTTATTTGGGTCAATCGAGATGGTGACATCGTGTGTTCCTGCTTCTGTCGCCCACCAATACAGAGTAACTTGTTGACTCTCTCCTTCGTTGAGGGTCGAAATACGGGTTTCTCGTGGGTATGTTTCTGATTGGTTACCAACTGCATCGAGTTGAACAAAGATGTCGTTTGCATCTAAATCTCCTGTATTTCTAACAGTGAAATCGACTTCCAAAACGGTACCTGCTACTGCAGAATAAACCGGAAGGTCTTGGTCCATTATTTCAACGGAGCCATGGAAAATAAAGTCGGGAGCAGCGGGTTGATTATCAACGGTATAGGCTCTTCGTATCTCATCGGTCATCACTCCACTTTGGTTTACCATTCGGAATGAAATTCGATAAGAGCCATCATTAACACTGTTCGAATTCCAAGTAAAAGACCAATCTTGTTTGCCGGTACTAAGTGGAGATAATGTTTCACCAACTATCCAATCACCATTCTCAATACGGTATTCAAGTTTATCATGCTCAACCCCTTCGACAGTGCCACTGAATTCAACAGAACCTTGGAGGGCCGTGCCCAAAGTTGGGGCTTCTAGAGTCACCTCCATTCGGGCAATATTGACTACGCGTATCGAAACATTAGATGCTTCACCTTCTTCGGTAAGTGCTCGTGCCATAACTAAGACATAATCTTCATCTTCGTTAACCCAACTCTCTTTGACGGAGATGTCCAAATACCATGCTGAAAGGTCTCCACCTGCAGTCACCCAATTCCGTAATTCACGTATGGTTCCACTATCGAGATGTTGTTCGATACGGACTTCGATTTTAACATAATCATCTCCTCCTTCATTCGCTTGAGTAGAACCTGAAACACGAACGAAGTCTCCTTCAATCCACCAAGAACCGTTACGAGGTTTGTCCACATCGACGTGTTCGTCAGTACCGTTTCCTGACGGAGGGGTGCCGCCACCATTATTTTCAAGCGGGGTGCATGTTCTTTCCAAAACCATGTCGATTGCACATGAAGCATCTATCAATCCAAATCCCCATTCATCATTCCATCGGTCAGAGACACTCGGTTCGCTGGCACTTCCTCGTGCTTCAGACGAGTTGCGAAGGATATCTTTGACTTCTTGGGGTTCGAGAGAAGGGTCGGCTTGAAGCATGAGAGCTACAATGCCTGAGGCGATTGGTGTGGCCATGCTCGTGCCATCTTTTTCCTCATAATCCGAACCTGCGAGAGGTTTTGCGGGTTGCCCTGGGAAAGAAGTTCCCGTTTGGGCACTAGCAGACATAATTCCAGAGCCATACGAGGTGATATCGGGTTTCAATTCGTCCCATTCATCATCATCGCCGTCATCAATTCGAGGGCCTGTGTTGGAATAACTTGCAACCTCGTCGTTTGTCCGATTAATGCTTCCACGGTCCGTTGCAGCGCCGACTGAAATCGCTTTATCAGCGCTTGCAGGAGAAGGAACACGATTGCTACCATCGTTACCCATTGCAACAACACAAACGATTGATGCGTTGACTGCATCATTGACAAGACGAGCCTCGGAACCACTGCCATTATCGCCTTGGTCCCCTTGATTGAGAGGAGTAGAGGCTGAACCAAAAGACATCGAGGCCACTTGAATGCCCCTAGTCGATGAATTATGGCCCCAATCGGTATCTTGGTTGTTAATCATCCACTGAATTCCATTAAGAGATGCTTGTGAATTTGTACCGCCTGAGTCTGTAAGGACCTTGATATCAACAAGGAATGAACCGGGTGCAGTACCCATGTGGATTCGACTAACATCTCCTGTCCCAACGCTAGAACCGGCAACGTGTGTACCGTGACCATTGCCATCGTCGGGGTCTTGTGAACCATCTGGGTTTGATGCGGAAGAGGTTGCGTCGTATCCAGCAACCCATTTGTGGTCGTCATAAGAGAGGGGGTCTTCATCTGGTTCGTCATTTTGGTCGTCAAAATCGTTCAGTGATTCGTGCTCGTTATCAACGCCGGTATCGAGCACTGCCACTACGATGCCTTCACCGATATAATCGCGTCCGTAAGCAGATGCGGAATATACATCAGATGGACGGGCACGAGATGCTTTCGCGGCAATATCGTTAGATGGAATCATGATGTTTTGCATCTCAATGACAACTACTCCGTGTAAGGAATAAAGGTCCATAAGTGCAGATACTGGAACTTTATCAACGGCGACAGAATCGATATCGATCAGTTGTTGGAACCATGCACCTCCATCTTCACCAACCCATCCATGAGCGTTAAGAACTGAACGAAGGGTCTCAATTTCTGCGTCGTTGGCACGCCAAGCATAATCGACAACAATCGCAACTGTCTTCCGGCCATCAGGTCCAATAATTGCTGTAGGCGAAACAGAATCGGCTCCTGCCAATACCCGCTGTAATCGGTCATCCATCCCATTCCAATCTAGGTCAGGGCCATAGGATTGCCACCATTGGTCTGCTTCTGCAGAGACTCTTTCACCGCGGTCAATATCTCGAATTGGACGCAAGCACAATTCTTCACCACACATCAATGGCGGTAGTCCTTCGACTAAAATTGGTTGAGAAAACAATGATTGGGTGTTTGATTCAGAAATTTCGACATCAGATTCATTGGCTAAAACGCCGAGGTCAGCAAACAAGAAAATAATGACCAATAACAGAGAAATACGCTGAGATTTCCAAGTTGTCGACGACTGCAAACCACCCACTCCAAGGTATTGCTGGGCCGTTCCGCCTTTGAGCCTATCCTATATTTGCCCACTCCCCAGCCCCTAAAGGGGCTTGGGGAGATATTCCCGAATTACTCGGGCCAATTGAGGTGTTCAGGTTCAACAGAACATTGTATTTGGGGGCCCGATGAACGTTCAATCACACCTATCGGTGCTTGGCAATCGGGGCATTCGGCGACTTCTGCAATGTGTTCCATCCAAGCTAGGCGTGTTTCAGGTTCATCAGCAGATGCAAGAAGGCTACGCAAAGGGTCACGGATATTTCGTGGGATGTCCATCTTACGAGCAGTCCATGGATCTACCGCTTGAGACATGTCAATCATCACGCTCTTAATTTGATTCAAACGCGAACGTTCGCTACTGGAATTGGTTGGCCCACCATCTTCAACTCCCAGTGCATATGGTCCACCTTTTGCCACAATTGGAAG
>Ga0315334_10001346_pt1 | contig 15109 bp, 11 predicted proteins | sample M150034915metaG_FD_205555 | JGI IMG/M metagenome (GOLD analysis project Ga0315334, IMG submission 205555) | Ammonia-oxidizing marine archaeal communities from Monterey Bay, California, United States - M1 500m 34915 | ecosystem: Environmental > Aquatic > Marine > Intertidal zone | place: USA... | reverse complement strand
CTCGTCGTTACGGAGTCGGAAATAGATCCTAGCGAGCTTCCATGGCCGACCTCTGATGGCCTTCTCTCCGTCCCAGTCGAGGAAGTAGCCAACGTAGGAACAGTCGTTGAACTCTCCAAATAATACAGATGCAACCTTCGTTCAGGGTCGCATAACGGTCTTAAGACCAACTTCGGGCCCACTGTCTCGTAGTACGTGGGTTGGGACAGGAATCATGGACTGGAATCAATTGTCCCGAATATTAAATTCTAGGAAGAATAGGAGAACCGCTCTGGTCGTTTCCTTCTGGTCATTGCTCGTAATTCTAATTCTCTCCATCGCGATGACTTACGTGGTACCCGGACAGACCCAGCAGTCTGCCTATGGCGAAGAGTGGAACGATTTAGGCGCCTTCCGAGCCGAGTTGAATGACTTGGGAGTAGAGACGACCGCACTGGTCTCAAGCCCTCTCTTGCTGAGTGATATTGACCACCCCGAGCAGACGCTCTTCGTTATCTCAGGAGTGGAGAGAGATACCATCTCCTTGCCTAGGTTCACGGGTGACGATGACGTCGTACAATTCTCCGAGGGCGACGGATACACCTCCTCTGAGATAATCGCAATCCGAGAATTCGTCGAGCGTGGTGGAACTGTGATGCTGATGGATGATTTCGGTTATTCTAGCAACCTAGCGGCAGAGTTCGGTTTCGAGTACACCAATCACAGACTTTTCGCTGATCACAGCTTTGACAGCACCTTGGGTTCGGACTTCGTCTGGGTGAACACCACATATGCGTTCAACTTCACCTCGGCCCCGGGTACCCAGACAAACATCAACCCCTGCCTCAGGGACGTCGACGGAGATGGGGTAATCGACGTATTGGACAACGACCCCGATGACCCCAATGTAGGATCCTCTCTGGTGAATGAGAGGACCTCGGGACTCTGCGCGCATAGGTTCCTCGGCATCAACGCGACCACTCTGAAGCCAAAGTGGGACTGGTCCGAGGAGTACGAACTCCTGACCAACACTCCATCAGCCTTTGAGAAGGCCTCATCCTACAATCCTGCTGAACACAGGTACATTGTCGCAAGGACCACCCAGGATTCGTGGCTGGACAACAACGACGACGGAAATTACACCGTGGGAGGTTACGCAGCTCTTGGAATCGAGGGCGACGAACAGGGACCATTCCCTGTTTATGTGAGGTTCTGCGATTATATCCTATGCAGAGAGGCAGATACTGGGAGGGTACACTTCGTCTCTGACGGCTCCATCCTCATCAACACTCTTTATGACCCTGACTTTAAATCCCAGTATTCTGGTTTGGTTCCAGACAACGACAATAGGAAGTGGGTTCTCGACATTGTCGCCGAGGCCCTGCTCCTCAACAACAATGGCACATCACCGGATGAAAATGCGTTGGTGATTTTCGACGAGAGCCGACATCAGCAGCAAACACTCTTCGGAGACACGTACAACCTCCTTTACTACATTCTAATTTACTTCACTAACGACTGGATGGCCATGCTGATTCTCTTCTTGACTCTCTTCGTCTTCTTCGAGGCAGTCCTTCTGCGCAAGGAAGATCCCGAGGACTGGAGACACGTCTTCAGAGTCATATACTACGGATTCGGCGACGCCAGTCGATACGAGTACTATCAGAAACCCGAGAAGATTAGGCAGGTTCTTCTAACCCGTGTAAGGAACATTAACGTCCTTACTAGAGAAGAGTTCGATGCGCTACCGGCCGCTGAACTTCAGCAAATGATCCAAGATCCAGTCCTGATACGATTCATCTTCGAGGATCGAAGGTACAGGGCCGACGAGCTTGTAGGAATAGTCAGGAGAATCAAGCAGTGGGGAGAATCTACCTTGGAGGACGCATAAGATGTGGACTAGGAAGGCTGCGATAATGCTAGCCGGAGGGATAAGCCTGATTCTGGTTGGGATGATGATCTCCAACTTCCAGATGATTATCCTAGGATTGACCTTCATTGCCTTCATCTCCATCAACGGTTGGATAAGCGGCCATTCCGAGCTTGAGATAACCCGATACGTACCTCATTCTAACGTATACAAGGGCGATTTGATTGAGATTTCCATCACAATCACAAACAAGTCCTACAGGAGGACCCAACAACTCGAAATTTTTGACAACGTCCCACATGAGATGAAGATTAGACGTGGAATAAACCAGATGCGCTTGAATCTTGGCCCAGGACAGACCACCAAGATCGAGTACATACTGCGTTGTCCGTTGCGCGGGCACTACTCAATAGGGCCAATCTCGATTCGATACCGCAACGCATTCGACCTGTTCGTAAGCGAGACAAGGATTGATGACATTTGCGACATCACGGTGTTTCCCCAAGTAAGGGACATCGAGGATGCGATGCTCAGGGCCGACGTGCCCAAAATGTATACTGGAGCAACAACCCTGAGGACACCGGGACCGGGTATGGAGTTCTACTCCCTGAGGGAGTACCTATCCACCGACTCACTCCGCTCAATAAACTGGAAGGCCTTTGCTAGGACAGGAGATCTGATGGTTAATCAGAAAACCAGAGACGCCGTTACAGACGTCTTCATCATACTCGACATTAGGAATGTCAGCAGAGTAGGTACGGTCCTGAAGAACCCGCTCGAGATGGGCACCGCAGCCGCTGCCTCGATTTCGAACCACTTCTTGAAGCGTAAAGACTCAGTTTCTCTGGTCACTTACGGGGACAAGTTGGACTTCCTCCCTGCCGATACAGGTGACAAGCAGCACTACAAGATACTGAGCCGACTGGCCTCGGTAGCCGCAGGAGGTTCGATGCCCCTACAGGCAGTCACGAACTCACTAGCCCCCCGGATTAGTCGAGGCTCACCGGTCTTCATTATCAGCAGCCTTGAGGGGGACGGTACAACTTTGCCGGCAATCCGCAACCTCTCTGGTAACGGCCATGAGGTCATCGTACTCTCTCCGAGCAGCATCGATCTGGAAAGGCTCGTAAGCAGGATTCCTCGGATGTCGTATGAGGTCCTCAAGCTGGAGCGCCAGAACAGGCTCACTGCTGTCTCCGGCTATGGTGCCAAGGTCATAGATTGGATGCCAGAAGTGGAGCTCTCGCAAGCTTTACTGGGGTCAAGGGGGACGTAGTATGGCCATTGAGAAGAAGAGTTACGAATCCACAGAGACCCTGCACATCCCAGTGCTGCGCAGGAAATGGCAGATTATCGCACTTCAGGTTGTCTCCACCGCCTCTTTGCTTTTCCTGCTCAAGAGGATGAGCGAGGTCTACGGCTCCTGTAGCGAACAGTTCATTCTGGATCACAACGAGACCTCGTGGTGCCCAGCATATGAGCACACCCGTGGTCTGATTTGGCTCTCACGTAGAGATGGACTATTTATTCCCGATATCCTTCTCGGGGTTGACTACACGGGGACCATGTCCCTTGTGGGTCCACTACTAATGTGCACAGCAGCAGCAATCGCAATCGACAGGTTCTGGACTACGTCTCAGGAGTTTCAGACCCGTTTCAAGCAAGGAGTGTCAGCGATATTCATCGCTTGGATGGTTATTCCGTTCGTTTTCTATTGGGTTGTTGCAATGGTGTACAACGGGCTACACTTGCCGTTCGGTCACGAGGACGACGCTCTCAACCACCTCGGCTCTCTCTTCTCACCGTTCGACCTAGTGTTCGAACTAGTGTTCCTTGGAATTGTGTTCGCCCCGGTCCTCGCCGGTCTAGTCGGAATCTGGGGCCTTTCCAAGAGGCCGATTACTTGGGCAGTCGGGTACTACATTATCGTCATAGCATTCCACTCGGTACTGACCTTCGAGCCAATCGTGTCAGAGATTGATGTCGGGCTTCAGGCCCTGCCTACTCAGATTGGAGAAGGCACGATGTTCGGGGATCTGGTCTCGCCATTGGCATTCTCACTATTGGGAATCGCGGTCCTGACTCTGTTGTTCATGGAATCCGGTTTAGCGGTGATAAACCACCTCGAGTACGCCGCCTCATTGCCGGAGGACTCCAAGAGGGACCACGAGTATGTCAGACAATTCAACAACGTAGTGAACTCGCACATATTGCAAATCGGAATCGTCATCTCACTGGTGTTCGTCACGACCGCACTCGCACTCGCATTCGACGATTTGATGATCTCCTTCGTTGGAATACTTGAGGGAACCCAGTGGACAGGGCAGGTCAAGGAGTCTCTGGAGCTCCAGATGACATACGGTAAGGTCATCTCTGCTGGCCTCTTCATCCTGGTGGTCGCAGGAATGCGCTTCGTTATACCATGGCAGAGTATCACGGGGTACATTGAGTCAGGAATCGCCAAGTTGCGCACCTAGGATTATAGAAGCATCCTGACCACGAACTTACCCAGAGAGGTAGCAAGCACCGGGACGATGACCACCATCCCGCATACGGTCACGGCCATCGAAGTCACGCCGAGCCACTGCTCGAAATAGGTCGCTATCTCGGGGCCGCTAACCACTGCCACACCGACGAAAATCGCCAGACAAATCCTGTCTATCCAAGGTGAGAAACTACGGTCGCCGACCTCGCTTCTGTTCGGCAGCGTGCTAGCCCCATCCATGAGCCGCTGGTCGGGGCAATGGACATCAATTCACCGGATGGGTGGGTTCAAGCCTAAGCCCCTTAGAGGTTGGTCATGGACGGCCGCCTGACAGTCGAGTCATGCAGCAAGTGCCGCTTCGATGCCGTCGTGCATCAGGCCTATAGTGGCCAGCACCTGTGCGGAAATCACCTAGCCTCTTCAATCAGGAAGAGGATTTCTAGGGAATTGCGTCTACAGCTCGTACTGCCCAAGGATGCTACTCGGGAGGATGGCTTCCCCTTCCGAATACTGGTTGCAATCTCTGGTGGCAAGGACTCAGCGGTACTACTTTCCATGATGGCCGATATTATCGGACAACGTCGCGACGTCGAGCTGATCGCCGGTTGCGTCGACGAAGGTATCGACGGGTATCGCGCTCCATCTCTGGAGAGCGCGAGGCAACTTGCAGCAGACCTCAAGATTCGCTTTGAGACCCTGAGTTACCAGGAGATGGGCTACGCGCGGATGGATGAGGTGGTTCAGTTGATGCCCAAGATGGCAGAGAAACACACCGAGGCTAAGGGGCTAATGCCTTGCTCTTACTGTGGGGTGTTCCGCCGGCAGAGCCTGAACGCGCTCGCCAATAGTCTAGATGCGGACGTCATGGCACTGGGTCACAACCTGGACGACATGGCCCAGTCTATTTTGATGAATCTTCAGAAGGGCGAGATTGACCGATCGGTGAGGCTAGCGCCCCACACCCAGACCCCAATCGAGGGAATCGCTCCCAGAATAGTGCCCCTTCGGTGGATTCCCGAACAGGAGATCCACGCCCATGCTATCCACAGTGGTTTGCCTGTATACCACGGAGAGTGCCCGCACGCGCCCGGTGCCATGCGGCAGCAGAGCAGGACAGTAGTAGCAAAGTTGGAGGCACTCACCCCGGGCGCCCGTCACGGACTTCTACATTCGTTGGATCAGATTCGCAGCCTTCACAGAGATGCTCACCGGGAAGCCAAGCATGAGGTCGGTCGTTGCACGGAGTGCGGTGAGATAACCAGTCGCGAGGTCTGCCAGTCGTGTACGATGAGGCAGTGGCTGGCTGAGGCACGGTGAGAATAGAGTTCCAATTGAATCTGTTTTATTCCAATATAAATTCAGCCAGATCCCCTACTGATTCGAATAGGCTAGGCCCTCTTCCTAGGTAGTATACCGAACCGCGCCGATCGCGTGAATCCTCCGGAGTCGAGTTATAATCGGCGGCGCAAGAGTCGGTACACCCGTCGGCGAAGGCAACGTACACGCGCCCTTCACGGTCGATGTGCAGGTCATTGAAGTCGAGCAGGTTTCGGTTCGAACCACCGATGTCGCGACAGTCTCCGCTGTTCAGGCAGATGCTGCCGACTTGGACCGGATCAGGAGAGACCCTGACGGTGTGGAAAACCGGCGCAGGATCCAGTGCGTTGAGACTGTAGGTGATGTACAGGTAGTAACTGACATTGGCGGGCGCGTAGTGCGCATTACCGTCCCACGGCTCTCCGTCGATATCGGATCGGTTCAATTCACTCGCGTTCTCACTCCCAAGGTAAGTAACCGCAATCCTTCCTGGGTCACCTGCATCAATCTGGGGGAATACTGTCGAGATTACCTCGCTCGGACTGATTCGGATGCTGGTCTGTTCCCATGTTTCTCCTGAATTAGTACTTCTCGACATATAGACGCCTTCGTCTGCCCCTGTCCAGATGTGATATGCATTGGATTCAGTGTCGGTTGCAACCTCTGAGTTCTTGCGGGGATTGGGCGTCCCTACATCCTCACCCATGGATCGATCAAACCAAGTCAAACCATTGTCATCGGAAACGATGACGGTTGGTGTCGCAACTCGAGGTGTGACATAGACTGTGCCATCCGGCGCAGAAGTGATGGCGCCATGCAGTCCACCGTTCGTGGTGGCCAATCCAAAGATCAGTCCACCTGTGTTAAACGTGGCACCTCCATCAAAACTGGTGAAGCAGAAGATACCTACGAGTTTGTTGTAACAATAGTACACAGCCGTCTCGTAGTAAGCCTGAGTAAATTGGCCGCCGATCCCATACCCACTGCTCGTCCAAGGGCCGGTTGCTAGTTTGATGTGATCATTAATCGGGGTCGTACCGGAGTCGTGTGGATTGCCCACCCACGTTGCCCCATCATCATCGCTATAGCATATCCAAGACGTCTCTAAGCCCTGCATCTGCACATTGAATACTCGATCCGTAATCGGATCTACCCATCCCCACGGATCATTGGTTTGGAACGCACACATGGGGCCTGCGACGTTCTCCCAGGATTCTGCGTGGTCACAAGAACGCATGACCTTCTCAAAGGCAATGAAGAAAATGCAACCACTCGAAGTGACGCCGATGCTGGGCTCGGCCCCTTCCTCGCCAACATTGCTGAACACGAAATTGAGATTCAGCGGTTGGTATAGGTCCAGTGAGAGGCTCTCGCCGTCTGGCCCGGTGATGAAGACCCCATCCGGCAGAGTCGGTTCGGGAGGAGGGGGAGGAGAAGCATCATTCGTAAAGCAACCAGCGAGCGATGCCGACAGCATCAATATCCCGACAAGCAAGGCCCTAACCCGCATGAAGCATCGACAGAGCGATCGCGCAATTACCTTATCCTCAATCTACGGTACCTTTACGATCAAGGTATTGATTGGATACCGACTAATTCAGAGGATGTTCTCAATAAGATCTTCGAGGTTTTGGCCACGTCCGCAGTAGTAGCATCGGACCTCCAATGGATCTTGGCTAATTACTCGCAGTCTCTGGGGCAATGGTTCGTAGGTATTCTCAGTGATGCAGTTGGAGAATGAGCAGCTGGCTATGTTGATGAGGTCCTCGGCCAACTCGACCTTTAGTTTCTCAGCCACCGCGTGGTTACGGATTATCGCTATACTGGCAGCCGGAGCGATGAGTGCCAGTCTATCCAGTTCCTCTTGATTCAGTTCCCGGTCCTCGATCTTCAAGACATCCTTCCGCCCTAGCTTGTCACTTGGCACGTTCATCACTAGAGAAACAGGAGTTGACCTGCTCGTGTCTATGCGCAGCATCCGGATGACCCGAAGAGCATGGCCAGCTGGGATGTGGTCAATCACAGTCCCATTTCTTATCGCGGTAACCCTGCGCATCCCAGTCATCACTTCACCTTCTTCGGTATCTCTACACCAAGACTTCGGCAGAGTAGCGCCATACGGGTCGGTATTCCGTTGAAGGCCTGCTGGAAGTATGTGGCATGGTCTGTGGAGTCAACACTTGAGTCAATCTCATCGACTCTGGGCAGTGGGTGCATCACCGTCATCCCCTTCTTAGCGCCGCTCAGGTCGGGGGCTGACAGCTTGTAGATGCCAGCCACTTTCGCATACTCGTCCTCGTCTGGAAACCTCTCCTTCTGAATTCTGGTCATGTAAATCACGTCCGCGGCCGCAATCTGGTCGTACAGTGACTCGGTTTCATCGACCTCTGCGCCTTGTGCTCTCAGGTCCGAGACAATCTCATAGGGCATCTTCAGGGTCGCGGGTGAAACCAGTGTCAGGTTCGCTCCAAAGCGAATCAGGGCGTGAGACAGGCTGTGCACGGTGCGCCCGTAGCGCAGGTCCCCGACCAAGACCACGTTCAGCCCTTCTAGAGAGCCGTGAGCCTGCCTGATGGTGAATAGGTCGAGTAGCGTCTGTGTCGGGTGGTTTCCAGCACCATCACCAGCGTTCAGTACCGGGATGTCCACCGCGTCGGCACTGTACTGGGCCGCCCCTTGCCTAGAATGGCGGATTGCGGCGACATCGGCGTACCCCTCTATCATCTTCATCGTGTCATACAGGGTCTCTCCTTTCGCAACCGACGTTCCGACCGAGCTGAAGTTGAGGACTGAGCCCCCGAGTCGCTTCATGGCGCTCTCAAAGGACATTCTAGTTCTTGTAGAGTTCTCGAAGAACATGTTCGCCAGTACCTTGCCCTCCAGTAGTGGCAGGAAAACATCGCCCTTGGCAACAGGTAAGAGACGCTCAGCGGCGTCGAGTATCGAGATGATCTCCTCGTTGGTGAGATCGTCCATCGTCACTACGTCGCCCATGCCTCTCCTGCCCCACGCGCCGGCGACCCCCTCATATGCCTTGTCATAGCTATTGATTGACGCATTGACCTCATACCGGCGTCTTGATGAGTGACTCTCCGTCCCCGAGGCCCGATGATAATCAGCCGCACTCCGGTCAGAGTCTCCTTTTGTGGCGGTGGAACTGACATTGACTCGTTTTCTCTAAACGAGCCATCTGGGGGCAGGGTCGCATCCGTGGCAATGGACAGGTATGTCTACGTCACACTCAATCACCGTTTCGATGACAGCATCAGGGTGTCGTACTCGTCCATGGAGTTCGTCAACTCGTTGGAAGACGTACAGCACGACCTTGTTCGAGAGGCAATGCGCCTCACTGGGGTCACCTCCGGTGTTGAGATAACCACTATCGCGGACATACCTGGACGAGGGACCGGGCTGGGCTCCTCCTCTTCGGTTACCGTGGGGCTGCTCAATGCTATGCATTCGTTTGCTGGAAGGAAGACCTCCAAGGAGCAGTTGGCATACGAGGCTTGCAAGATAGAGATCGAAGTACTAGGTGCACCGATAGGACGTCAGGATCAGTACGCGGCGGCATACGGCGGGGCCAACTCAATCAGATTCGATTCGACAGGTGTCTTGGTTGACCCTATCGATCTGAGCCAGAGTACAATCGATGGAATCAGCAGCGAGTTCACTCTGATCTACACAGGCCTCACCCGAAGCGCAAGGGAGGTGCTTAGCGAGGCACCTGACGACCCTGAGGACAGTATCTCTAGGCTTAGAGCAATCAGGGACCAGGCGGATGATGCAGTTGGGATGCTCAAATCAGGCGATCTCGCATCACTCGGAACCCTACTAAACGATGCTTGGATGATCAAGCGAGGCACTTCGGCGAGCGTTAGTAATGCTGAAATCGATGTGCTGTATAATCGAGTCATGAACTTAGGCGCTAACGGAGCCAAACTCTTGGGTGCCGGATCAGGCGGATTCATGCTGGTTCATGGCGATGCCAGTCTGAGGGACAGGCTTTCCAGTGAATTGGACGCGCAGAACAGAATCTTGCCGCTGGGGATAGATTTCTCTGGATCAACAATCATCCATGGCGACGACCAATAGGTGGTAATATGGCTCGCACAGATACTCTCATTGTACTGGTATGCCTCCTTGTGGCCTCATTCATTGCCCCTGCGGAATATGGTGACTCAAAATCTCTGGATATAGAAGGCCAGATGAAAGCTAACTCCAATTCCGGACAGAACCAATCTGCACAAATTCAGGGGATTGCCTTCCTGAACATCAGCGGCCCCATTATGCACAGTTCATCATTGAACGCTACGTGGTTCGCCAAGATATTAATTTCCGAAGGATATGGTACCGATTTGCTGGAGAACAGGTCACTAGGACTATTGTATCAGATAGACTCCCAATTGGGCAACTCCGACGGCTGGGTCGACTCCGAGGAGTCAGAAAACTTCTCCGAATTGGTCGAATCGGCTAGGAACTGGACCGATGGGGCAGCGGGTGGTTGCTGTAGTTTCGACTACGTTCCACTATACGCTCTGGATGGTAATTCAGTAATTGTTCAACCTCCCGAGGCCGGACCGGTAAACCGTACAAATGGCACTTGGGGATGGACTGAGTCAGCAAACCTCTCCGGCACCACGGACGGGAGAACTATGAGGATAATCGACCTCCCTAGGGTCGGTGCCCTGATTGAGGAAGTTCCCCTGAAGATCAGCCTTCCTGAGGATTGGGAAATCAGTTTCAGTCCGATGATTGAAATCATCAGCGGCGAGCCGAGAAACTTCACAATCAATCGCTCCCAAGCCCCCGTAGCCTATGACATCAGAATCACGGTAGGAGAGAACTTGCCCCCCTCTGTTTCTGCATCTAGGTTTCCAGCGTCAACCTCGACAATAGCTTTGGGCAAGACCTCAATCTTCTCCGCTGTCTGCAACGACAGCCCTCTGGAGGCACCTCATATCCAGTGGTCGGTGAGCAAGGACGAGAGTGTTCTTGCAAACTTCGATAATCCCTGGTTCGAGCTTATTCCCTCTGAACATGGCTTCTCTCACGGTGAAGTCACTGTAATCATGGCTACTTGCACCGATTCTCATGGCATGACCTCTCACTGGCAGGACAATGTCGTGATCGATGGTTTGGCCCCATCGTGGACAGGAGAAATCACAATCATTCACGACACTGAGGAGATTCCGCAAGATTTCACCGAAACCGTGATTGAGGCTCATGCTGGTAGCGAACTGGTATTCACGGTCAACGGAACCGATGAGATGGGTCTACCTGTGGTCGTGGAGCTGTTCACGAACATCTCCGAAGGGTGGAGACAGTATGGAACCAATCAGAAGTCTTTCAGCTTCACAGTGAATCAGGGCACCGGTGTCAACGGAGCCCACATCAGCGTGGAAGAGAGACACCAACCAAAGGAACCGACAATGTTGAGCATGCTCTTGCAACTATCCGATGATGCCGGTAACATTGCCAGCCAGGAATGGGAAATCAGAGTCTTGGACGCCAATTCTCCCACTATCCTCATGGATTTAGTTGCCAACGGAATCAACCTTGAACTGGACGATAGAGTTCACGAGAACGACCAAGTTCAACTGTCATTCTCAAGGTCATTTGATGACCTCGATGCCATAGAGGACTTGGTTTGGTCAGTCAGTTTGGATGAAACTTCCTTGGTTTCCAATGTCGGATGGTCCAGTGTGGAACTGCTTGAGGCAGCTCAGTTGTTGCAGGGAGATCACGAAGCAATGGTAACTGCAACTGACTCATCAGGAAATACCAGAATCGAATCCTTTGTCTTCGCGATATTACCTAAGAGCGGTGCACACCTCGTAGTCTTGGAGAAGTCGCTTTCTGGGGGTACTGAGATTGGCACTTTAGCCTCCGTCTCAGTACTGGTTGAGAATCAGGGCACCGATCACGCCTTCGCAAGAATCTGCATGGAGGGGAATTGCAGCAGGTACGAGGAATTCCCAGGCGCTACCCTAGATGCAGGAAAAACATCCTCTACCATCGATTACGAGTTCGTAATTTCCAACCTGACCACCGATAACCTCTGGCTGCAGTGGGACAGCGCCACAGCTGGAACCAACGGCGCAATCAGCATCGAATTTGTCATAGAGTCTGAAAATAGAGCCGCTAGCGGCTTGGTCTCAGTTGCATTGGCATTGATTGCTGTGCTTGCAACGGCAGTATTCTATGCCAGAAGGAACACCTCTCCAGAACCGTGATTCAGGCTATGCTCACCCTACCACATACCTATTGACCCCCCTAGGGACGCCAATTTCCATGGTCATGCTTCCTGACTACCCCGACAGGGTGATTGCCGAGCACCGTCTTCGTGTGGAGAAGGCCTCACTGGTCGGCACCTTGATCTTGATTGGAGCCGGAGCCTGGTGGTTGATGGAATCATTAGGCAGCGACTCCGAGGAGATGATTAGGTTCGCCCCCGTTGTATTGATGTTCTCGGCAGCAATCCTCCTACCGAATCTGGTTGAGTTCGGACCCGAAGAGCGATTCAGAGTTGCAACTGCCTGCAATGTGCTTTGGACCCCCTTACTGGCTTTCACAGAAATTCAGAGACACCAAGGCGCTGATTTGCCCCCACTAATCCTCATACTAGCAGTTACTCTCGCACTGTGGTGGACTTCGAGGCAAATTCTTGGTGGCTCCCTGAGATCTAGGCGTTGGAGGGGACTCACATCCCTCGCAGGCCTCGGACTCGCGACACCGATTCTCTCTGCTACGACCAATCCTCTCTCATGGGGAATAGTCGTGATTCCCACGCTAGCTTCCATGGCCCCGGATCTCCTTACAAAGGACGATCTACATGAGGATCGCAAGAAATTCTCAGCACGCTTGAAGGGGTCGGAGACACGCATCCTAAATTTCCAATCGATCAATTCTGGGATGCAGCAGCCTGCCTCGCTCCTCAAGTCCGCCCGCGAGGAGGGTTGGAATGACCCGGAGAGAGGCTTGACCTTGATTGCGGAGGCCGAACGAGAGGTAGAACGTATCATTGCTATGAGTGAAGATCTCCTAGCTATCCGCGAGGGTGCTAGGAAAGCCGTCGAGAGAGCGGAGATAGTAACGGGCGCCCCCGGGAAACCCAGGCATCTATACGACCTCGCCGTCCAAGAGTCAGAGCACGGCTCTCTGCGCGAGGCCGAGCAACTGTTCCGCTCTGCCAAGTCTGGTGCCAATGACATCGAGGCCCATTGGAATGCAGCGAAACAGGCAATCTCCGAGGCCGAGGAGGCAATCGGCAGTGAGAGTGGACACTTGGTCGAAAGCGTCAGGAAAACTCTCGGTGCTGCCAAGCAGGCAATGAATGAGGAGCAGCCCGAGGACGCACTGGCAATCGTCTCCACAATCCCCGAGCAAATGGAAGGAGTGGTCAGCCTTCTCGAAGCCGCTGTCAATTCCATAGATGAAGCAGAGCATGCCATCTCGGCAGCTGAGGGAACCATCTCAGAAGACATCTCCAACAGACTTGAGGAGGCAAAGGAGGCCATGGAGGCGGGAAATGCATCACTTGCAAAGGGGCTTGCAGACAGCATCTCCAGAGAGCAAAGGAGCGCCGCGGATGCGACCAGTACTGTACAAAGGGCTCTCAGGCAGAGGAAGCAAATGGAGGACAGATTTCCTTCAGGATCCTCTAGATTACAATGGATAGAAAGGCTCGACGCGATTGCCGCTTTGGCCGGAGATGGCAACTGGGTAGGGGCCTTGGAGTCCCTGGATTTACTGACATCCGACCTCGACACTCACGATTCAAAGAGGAAGGAGACCCAGGAGATGTTCGACTTCCTGCAAAGCGACTGGATCTCTCTCAGGAAGCGACTCGATTCCGCAGGAATTGGTCCTGATGACGGAACCAGGATGAGTGCTGAGAAGGCCCTGGCCGAAGCCGAAGAGAAAATTGAGAAGGGAAATCTACAGAATTGCTTGGATTTACTGGGCGATGCAGACACTGCAATGGAGTCCCTCAGAAGAAGATCTTAGACCCAATCAACAAATGTCGTTTGCATACCATCGCGCTAAATTACCAGCATGTACTCGCTTCTTTCAAGCGGACATGGTCTAGTGGTTATGACAGTAGGTTCCCAACCTGCTAACCCGGGTTCAACTCCCGGTGTCCGCACCAAATCGCGGCATCTGGAACAGCGTGATGCAGTAAGCACCCATGCAACCAATTCGCTTAAATCTCAAATGACGATGATTGCATTCTCATGGATCAAACACTGGACATGCAGGTCGCCGCGCTTATTTTCTTAGGCGGCACGAAATCCCTCGTCACCAGTCAGCATTCTGGAGACGTTGAAACGACGAGCGAAAACGACGATGAGTTCGACGATCCAGCGCCAACTCCCCCCATCTCAATAGAATTCCCTAATCCACGTCCAAATCGGTCTAAATTGGGATTTTGACTCATTGAATTGTCAAATCTTCTCACCATTTCAGTCATAGGATAGAGCGGAGACCGAAGTATGATGAATCCCATTTGTCCAACCATCATACCAACCGCTTGATATGGGACACAAGCGCTCACAATACCATGGACAACCGAGGTGCCAAAGCGATACTCACCCTTTTCGTTCTACTAAGTGCTGGATGCTTGGAGACGGTGGAGGAAATAATCGAGGACGTCGAGCAAACCATAGACGCCATAGGGGGGGACTATCCACGACTGGAGATTCCAGAGAGGACGCGTTCGACCCCATCTCTACACAGCTATGGTGCATGTGATATCCTCCTCGATGACCTCCAGCAATCTGTATACGACGAGATGGTTGTCTCTCTTGACCAGGAGAGCTATTGGCACTGGGTTTCAGAGCCTTGGATGACTGGAATGTGGAGAGATGACGCAGTAGATTTCGACGGCGCTGTCCCTGAGGCGGAAATGGCGACTGACGATTCCTCGGGTGCCAGTGCAGCGGGCACAGATTCGCGTGAAGGCGAATTCTCTGGAACGAATAACCAAGAAGCAGGCGTCGACGAAGCCGACTTCCTGAAGACCGACGGCTATCACATCTACATGCTGAACGGTCAATTGCTCCTAATCATGGGGGTTCCAGAGTTTGGAAATCTGACACTAGAGTCGAACCTCACCATTGAGGGCAACCCCTCTCAGATGATGATCGAAGGAGACCGCTTGGTCATCGCCTCCTCAATTTACTACTGGAACCTGCCATACGAAAGCGAACTCAGACAAATCATGGCAGAGGAGGTCACTGTTTCCTCGGAAAAGGGCGAGGAAGACTACTCTTACACTTACATGCGGGTTCAAAATCTAGTCAAGTACACGGTCGTCGACATCTCCAACCGCTCCGCCCCCAGTATTGAGCGGGAGTTGTACATCGAGGGAGACTACCACACGGCAAGAATGGTGGACGGAACGGTTCGCTCCGTGACGCACCTGTGGACCTACTTCGACGGAATTAGGACTTGGGTGG
>Ga0315334_10001343_pt1 | contig 15121 bp, 18 predicted proteins | sample M150034915metaG_FD_205555 | JGI IMG/M metagenome (GOLD analysis project Ga0315334, IMG submission 205555) | Ammonia-oxidizing marine archaeal communities from Monterey Bay, California, United States - M1 500m 34915 | ecosystem: Environmental > Aquatic > Marine > Intertidal zone | place: USA... | reverse complement strand
CGGGTGAAACATCCTATTAAAATGGGGACATATCATATTATGAACTGGCACACATTTGATGATGAAGGCGCGAGCCTTGAAACCGTGCGAGTGTGGAACCCCATCACCAAGCGACTGTTTGAGATTTACTCAAGCGACGAAGGCGAGACATTCACATTTGATTTGCAGGAGGGATAAAGATTATGAAAGGATTCAAATTCACTATTAACTTACGCAATGGACTTACGTTCAACACTTGCGGATTCAACGAGGCGGGTGCGCTTAAAAACTTTAAGATGCATTTTCCACAATATGCAAACGAAAAGATTTACCCCATTTGGTACATCCACAGCACAGGAGAATTTGCTTAAATGGAATTAATATTAACTATTGGCATTACTATATTAATGTTTGGCGCGTTTTTTATAACTGTTATGCGCTTGTAAAATTATACTAAGTTATAATTAGTATTTAATAGTTGTATTTTCATAGGCGCGGGCGGACCCCCCGAGATAGTACGTATACGTACAATGTTATCCACAAAAGATTGTGAATAACTTTTTTAATTTAGTGCTTTACTTTCGCGGATGTTTGTGATATACTTACCGTATTGAAAGTGAGAGACTTATGAGAACTAGAGAAGAAGTACAAGAAGAGCAACGCAAGGCAGATGCCCGTGTGCAACGCTGGAATGAATCGGTGGCCAAGGTGCAAGCCCTTGCCGCAAGGTGGCAGCAGGAAGAACTTGCCCGCCTTCCCAACAAGGTTCTGCTTCATCCCGTTAATGAAGAAAGTTGACTGGTAGGACAGCGGATGTCTCACCTAGTGTGATATACTATACGTATGATAATTAAAACAGATATGACAGAAGAAACTTTAAAACCCTTATTCGACCTTGATGGCACACTCATCAAGGAGATGCGCGAATCCAATCGCCTATTTGATTTCACCAACCCTGCCGCTATCCTTAACCTAGAGGAAAGCGACCTAACCCCACTAGGCAAGCTAGTCAGAGACTCAGGCAAGCACGTTGACATTCTCACTGCAAGAGGCAATGACGGTGCGTGGTTCATCCGAGTGGCACTTGAGAAATTGAATTTCAACGTAGGCCGAGTGATTACCGTAGGCATAGACGTTAACGAGCCAGCCGATTGGGCAAAGGTGAGTAGCAAGAGAGTAGTCGAACGTAAGCAGCGCATCGTCAAGTGGGTGATGCGTAAGCTAGTAGACAATGACCCACGCAACCTAGACGGACTAGGTGAGCTAGGTGAGTTAGTAACGCAAGACCAGAAAGAATTTTAATTATGACTATGAATAAACAACAACATTATTATACCGAGATCCACGCAAAGGGATTTCGTCACACAAACAAGTTCAGCGGATTCGATTCTGCTTGCGCTCACTTCAGCACTCGCGGCAAGGTCGGCACTCTGACCTTTCACGCAGCCCAACAAGAGGGCATTGAGTTCACAGGTAATCAACAGGTGTCTCACGGTTGGCTTGACTATACCGTTGGCAAGACGTATGTGCAGACAGGCAACGAAGAAGTCACAGCAACGTGTCCCTCTTACTCTGAAGGGCATCGCAGCCAACCAACCTATGAGGAGGTGAAGTAGTATGGAATTGTATCCTTTATTTATCATTATGGTGTGTATGTTTGGCGTATGCATCGGGATGGATTGGTAAACCTTTTTACTATTAAAAGGCTTGCATTATATAATCGGGGGCGGGCCGCCTGAGATAGTACGTACACGTACTATCTGCGAGGGTCCCCCCGCCGAGGCCCCTTGTCAAGCAAAAGTTATTCACAATTGCCATTTATTTTGTGAATAGTTTTTTAAGAAAGTGATTGACTTTTTCGTTTTTTTCAGGTATACTTTACGTATTGAAAGTGAGAGACACAACAGAAGAAACTAAAAAGATTATGATAAACACACCTAAGAAACCAGAGAGAATTTTCAACGTAACCTTCACCGATGGCGGTGAGGTATTCATTCAGGCAATGGATGAGGCACACGCTCGCCGTATCATCGCAAACAATGGCTTATGGCGTACCGATACCGAGGGCGTGCCATTCGCTCGCTCCGTAGAAAAAGTTGAGATAGTTAACAGGTAGGACAGCGAATGTCTCACCTCCTATGCTATACTATACACAGTTAAATGATTATGAAAGAACAAAACAAAAAAGCAACGAATCTGCAAGTAGGCAGAATTTACATCAACGCAAACACAGGCGAGCCTTGCCGCCTCATCACCATCCTAGCCTGTGAGGGCGTATGGTTAGAAGATGCCTTCGGTGATGGCTATGGTGACACAGTAGCATTTGAAGATGTGTTTTACGCATCCGAGGATGAAGTGCAAGACTTCTTAGAAGACCACCGCACGTTCACCGCTGATGCTAAAGCACCATCACACAAGCCAGCGCGTGAGTACGCTTATGGCAAGGAGATTGTGCGTGATTCGGATGGCTCAGCCGTTATCGGATGGTACGATGATAATGATGGCAATGACATCCGATGCAGAGATTAACACTAACACTATTAAACTTAACACTTATTATATTATGACTAAAAAACATTTCGAATTCATCGCCTCTCTTATTAACGCAGCCAATCAAGGCGCGCCAGCCTCTAAACTCGCACTGCTTGCCGTTGCTAAGTTCGAGCAGGACAACCCACGCTTTGACGCGGAGCGTTTCCTTACTGCGTGTGGTAACCCACTCGCGCCACCACCCGAGGAGATAGACATTGACGATAACCGCAGACCAGATGGCAGTGTCGCCCGTATGTATGGCCTAGAAAATCACAACCCTATTTAATTCGTTCATTTCTTTAGGGGAATCATTTAAGGTAATCGTTTTAAGTATATTAAAAAGTCATTTTAATAACACTTTTGAGAACGCCCCCACCCCCTTTTTGAAAAAAACGGCGCGTCTTTTTGTGCTTTTGCGGTGCGTGGGGGGTATCCTGAGTCTCCCCGAGCAATCAAAAGTCTTCTAATATACATCTCTTATCATATAAATAAAGGCACCCCCCCTTTTCAAATATATTTAAATGCATTTAATTATATTCGCGGGGCAAAGGTCAAAAAATCGGCGGGCACTTTTTTAATTTAAAGTGTAATTATATATACGCATGGCTAAAAGAACTAAAGCCTCCAAGCGAGGTGAGAAAATTAAGTTGGCGGATGAGATCGCAGAAGAAATGACAGCCTTCGATCCGATTAAAAGACAAATAAAAATCAATCAGTTCAAATGGACTGAGAAGCAAAGGGATTTTTTCCGTATCGCTTTAGATAAAAATACAAAAATAACATTTGTTGATGGTCCCGCAGGGACAAGTAAGACCCTACTCGCTGTATATTGTGCATTACAGATGCTTAATATGAAATGTATCTCTGATATTATGTATTTAAGGTCTTCTGTTGAATCTTCTGATCAAAGGATTGGTTTTTTGCCGGGAAGTGCAGATGAAAAACTGGCTTACTATAAAATTCCTCTCTTAGAAAAACTTGACGAGCTACTTCCGGACACCACAACGGAGCGTTTGGAGAAAGAAGAACGCATTTCAATGTTCCCCGTAAACTTCACTAGAGGCGTTAACTGGACGAACAAGTGTATTATCATGGATGAAGCTCAAAACTGCACCACAAAGGAAATTACGACCATCCTGACCCGTCTGGGTGAAGGGTCTAAGTGTTTTATTTTGGCGGATCCTATGCAAACTGATTTACATGGGGGGAAAAGTGGTTTTGGTAAAATGTATGATCTTTTTCATGAAGACCAAGATAGTCTAGAGCATGGAGTTTATACTTTTAAATTTACTGAAGAAGATATTATGCGCTCTGAGTTAGTTAAATTCCTTGTAAAAAAATTAAAACACTTGGGATAAATAGACTATAATAAAAATGAATTGTGGTGCATTGTATATAGCTACTAAATCGAAGCACTTTAACCGTGGCGACTACCTCAAGATGGCTCTGCACAGCATTGACTCTCTACAGAAGGTGTCAAAGCTACCGGTTACGTTAATCACTAACGTTCCTTGTGATCGAGATGACATTAACGTAGTGCAAGTAGAATCTGTCAATACAGAAAAAGACTATACTAAAGATAAAACGTTTTATATGCAGCATACACCATACGAGTCTACAATCTTCATAGACGCTGACACCGAAGTGTTGGAAGACCCTGAGCCGTTATTTGGTATGGATTATGATTTCCGTTCACCACCTGCACCCAAGTGTGACTATAAGAATAGTATATGGAACGGTTACTGGCATATGTGTGGTACTGCTACATTTTTGTATAATAAGAATCGGGTTACAGATCTATTTTTTGAACGGGTTAAGGAAACGTACCTACAACTGGAAAAGAATCCGGATGCGAGAATTCATAAGGATGTAAACATGAAGGACTGGGAATCACTCTCAGATTGTCCTTGGACGCCGCTAAACGATCAAATTGCATTTAATCGAGCATTCAAGGAGCACGCTGGACGTCTTGGTATAATTGTTAAACCCTTACATCCTAGATGGGTAGGAATTGATCCAATAGCTCGTTTCATAGATAACGTTGCTATAATTCATTCCAGATGCCTCGGGGTAGGCGACGAGGAGTTCACTAAGTGGACCGTGTATGACGATACAATTATAGATGATTTATCTTCGTGGGAGTAAAATGAACAGTAAAGATAAAGAAAGATTAAAAATTTTGCTTATTGGCGGAACAATTGTTGTTTTAATTATTTTATTTGGGGGGTAGTAGTTCTTTTTGCGTTTCTAGGGCTAAAAAGCACTTGTGTGCTATTTTATTGACATGAACTGCAGCTTCAGCGACTTTGGAATCAGGATGCTTACATAAGGGCAGGGTTAATTTCCCTACTTGGTCCATTTGATCCATTAATAAGTCTACATTATTGATTTCGGTCATTTTCATTTCTTTTTTTTCTTTTTGGCGGCTCTCTTTTTTCTCCAATGACATTCGTTGTATAGGAACCTACTCATAGTATCAGCAAAAGTTCTAATTTCTTTTTCGGTCTTTTCCCAGAAGAAGGCATGGGCGAATTCATGAATGGCGGTATTAAGTTCCCCTTGATCACTTTGATATGGGTCTATGTATATTTTTGGGGAATCTTCGTTGGGATCATAACATAGCCCAACGGCTCCATTATATATTTTTTTATTGGGCTTGTAGAAGAGGACTTCGTATTTTATTCCTTCTGGGTTTTTAAAGATAAAGCCCGGTCTTTTGTCCCCTTTTCTCATTCTACTATAGATTACACTATTAAATAAAAAGAATTGAATTTTATTATTTAGTGTATATTATATACATAGATTATGAAGATTTATTGCCCCGATTGTGGAAATAGACTTGAATATACCGCAAAAAAGCCCAATTTCTGCGTAAATTGTGGATATAAGTTTGCTGGTGCTCAAGTAGAACATACTGCCCCCGTACCAGACGAGCAGTACGCCGAAGAAGAGACTGAAGTTTCTGACTTTGATCGATTGGGAGGGCTGCATGTTGACATTGAGGTCCCCAAGTCTCAAGGAGTAAAATTTGGAGATGTTTGTGGGATTGCCTCCCAAGACAATGGCACTAAAGCTGGAGAAGTTTATTCGCGCCCCTCTGATGGTGCCAGTAAAGAGGAGATCTTACAGCAGCTTCGTCAGGAAGGTAGTACCGCTCGCGGCGGTCCTAAGCCGCCTGAGAAAGAGGTCTAATTTTTATTTTTTATTAAAGGTTTATATATGCCTAGAGGTCGCCCCAAAAATAGCCAGAGCGGCCATTCCACAAAATCTCCGAAAAAATCACAAAAACCAAAAAAAAATAAAAAGAAAAAGGGGCCCTCTTTTGAGGACTCAATTGACCAAATCAACACAGAGATAATTAAAAGGAGACCTAAGTGGAACTTAACCGTTCTGGCGTGGATGGATTTTGAGGATGTGTCGCAAATCCTTAGAATTCATATTTATAAAAAATGGGATTTATACGATCCCGACAAACCCTTGGGTCCATGGATAAATAGGATAATCTCCAATCAAATAAAAAACCTTATTAGAAATAACTATGGCAATTATGCGCGGCCCTGTTTACGATGCGCTGCTGCCGAGTCTAACAATTCCTGCTCTATTTACACCGACCAAAACTCTACATGCCCTCTTTACGCTCATTGGGAAAAAACAAAAAAATCAGCACACGACGCAAAGCTCCCTGTCTCATTAGAAGATCACCCCCAAGAAGTATTTTCAAAAAACTGCGATAACACTGATATAGAAAAATTTGCCAAAAAATTACATATAAAAATGGAAGAGGTATTAAAACCTATAGAATGGAAAGTATACAAACATCTCTACATAGAATACAAAAGCGAAGAAGAAGTTGCAAAACTAATGGGTTATAGAACCTCCGAAAAGAACAGGATTCCCGGCTACAAACAAATTAAAAATATAAAAAAATCTATAATCGAAAAAGTAAAAAAAGTTTTAAATAAAGGGGAGGTGGATTATTAATGAGTGATTTTAAAAGCGGAGATTTAATTATTTCTGACGAACGTCAAGAGAGTGTCATTAATGAATGGAATAGGTGCCCAAAATCACCACCCTCTTTAAAGGAGTTAGTTCAGATTGCTTTTCCAGACATAGAAGAAAAACTACAAGACGGAAGAAGTAAATATGGCAAATGTTTGAAAGCTTTTTTGGTGTCCAGAAATATTAAGGCAAAAGCTTCACATGAATACGTGGGTCGCAACGATGTAAGCTTAACTGATGAAATGAAAGAGTTCATTGTTAATAATGGACATGCTATGACTGACCAAGATATGGCTCGTATTCTTTTTGAAGATAATACCCTTACAAATTTACATAAAGAAACCCGCATTGTAAGCGAGTTTAAAAAAGAAAACGGTATTCAACAATCCAATGTATTACCTGCTGATTCCAACCCGGTCCCCAGCGAAGAATACAAACCCCCTAGGACTTTACATTTAATGATTACCCGAATTAATAAATATGTTTTAGATGGTATTAATAGGGATAAAATTACCGCTTTTCAACGTAGGGGTGTCGAGGCTTTAATAGGCTATCTGCACACTTACAGATTCCTCCATCACATTGGCAATTTTGAAAGCCAAATAGATAGAGACTTATATGAATCTAGTTTTATACGTTATACCTATGACAAATCCGACTTAACACAAGAAGAGGTTGATCAATATATAGTTTTAGCACAAGAGGTGGTTATAGCATCTAACATACAAAGACGCGTAGAACATCTACAGGGCTTGCTAGATGACGCCGCCCATGACACTGAGGGAAGAAGGATTTCTATGTCTTTGGTTGAAGCAATTGGAAAAGCCCAAAATGATTACCACCAATCTGTAGGCCGCCAAAATAAACTACTCAATGACCTCAAAGAGAAAAGGTCTGACAGGCTTAAAAATCAAATCAAAGAAAATGCCAGTATTATTAATTTAGTACAGCTATGGAAAGAGGAGGAGTCTAGACAAAAACTTATAAAGCTAGCTGAGCTACGCAAAAAAGTTATTAAAGATGAAGTACAAAAACTTTCGTCAATGGATGAAGTCAAAGCTAGAATATTAGGCATAAGTGAAGACGAGGTACTAAATGGTTAGCGTCTATGCAATTAACTTTTATTCACATAAACAAAACTGGAGGTACAAGTATAGAAAGAGCTTTTAATTCTAAGACGTTGCACATGACGATGAAAGAACATCATGCGAACGGGGAGGGGGATTGGTATACTTCTTTTAGATTTTCTTTCGTCAGGAACCCTTGGGACAGAATGGTGTCTTGGTTTTTTTGGTTTAATAGGGACAACGTTAAAGACGATGGGTCGGAGTCCTATTTAAAACTAAAAAGTAAATTTAATAGATTTATAAAAAACATAAAAAACAGCCATGATATTAAGTTGTATCCAGATACGTTAGAAAACTGTGACAAGGGAAGATGGGTAGCAAATCAAGTTGATTGGCTAAAAGATTTAAATGGAAATATAAATATGAATTTCATAGGTCGCTATGAGAGCCTGCAAAAAGATTTTAATTCTCTTTGTAAAAAAATAAACAAACCGACTGTCAAACTAAGTAGCGAAAAGAAATTAAAAGGTAAACCTCATTATTCAAAATTTTACAACACTGACTCCATAAAGACTGTCGAAAGATTATACAAAGATGACATTGAATACTTTAACTATGAATTCTAAAAAACAGAAGTGTGCTGCTTGCGAAAAAGAGTTTGACACAGAGCGACAGCTTCATGGTCACCTTAAAGCTCACAAGATGAGAATGGCTGAATATTATCAAACGCATTATCCACGACACGACAAACATGATGGCAAGATTATTAAGTTCAAAAGTAAAGACTATTACTTTGAACATGATTTTAATTCACGAACTAATTTAAGGCTTTGGCTTAAAGATCAAGACAAGGAGACAGCCAAGAGTTACTGCAAGGAGTTACTCGTGATAAGAAAAGAAAAAAAGAATTTAATATTTGCGCCAACACAAGTTGAGCTTCGAACATTAATGATGCCGGCAATTCAAATCTATAATGCGCTGTTTGGAGACTATTATGACCTTTGCGAGGAGATCGGTTTGCTTCCTAAATTCCGCAACCCCGAAGGGGAGTATACCCATGAATTAGATAAAAAATCCATTAAACAGAAATTTAAAATTTACGTAGATACCAGAGAGCAAAAACCTTTAAAGTTTAGTGTGAACACTGAGATCAAGAATTTAAAATTTGGAGATTATGCATTTAGCCATCCTAGTTACTCGGGTGGGTGTCATATAGAAAGAAAGTCTGTTAGTGACTTTGTTGGAACTCTGAGCGGGGGTTTTAAAAGGTTCGTAAACGAAATTGAAAGGGCTGGAGAGGCTAGCGCAAGTTTAATTATCTTGGTGGAAGAAAATATAAACAAATGCCGGTCTTTCAGTCATTTGCCACAGGTATCAAAAAGGATTAAAGCTACTCCAGAATATGTTTTTCATAATGTAAGGTATTTAATCCAAGCCTATCCCCATGTTCAATTTTTATTTGTTAATAATAGAAGTGATGCCTCTAGAGTCATCGAAAAAATATTTTTAGGAAATTCAAGTCATGGACATGTTGATCTGCAATATTGTTACGATAACAAAATTTTATAATGTGGTACGCACAAGAAACAGAAAAGCTAACTGATATTAATGCTCAGTTCAGAGCTTTAAAGGGGGAGCTCGAAAATAAAGAGTCGAAGATTACTTTGGCTAAATTTTTAAGAGCTAACCTAGGACTTACGACGGAACTTATTTCAGGAATCAAACTTGCACCCTTTCAAGAGGTGCTATTAAAGGGTATGCTAAATAATAATTTTAGCATGCTTGTTTTGGGTCGTGGCTGTGGAAAAACTTTTTTGGCTGCTGTATTTTGCTTTTTGCAGTGTATCTTTGAACCGGGAACAAAAATTCTTGTTGCAGGCCCAACCTTTCGTACTGCTCGTTTTATTTTTAACAATTTAGAGAAGATGGTTGAATCTAAAGGGGCGGAACTTCTTGCTCAGGCGTTCGGTTCTAAAGCAAAGCGAAATGACCAGTTTGAATGGCAAATTAATGGAGGCTCGATTACGGCCATCCCACTTAATGGTGAAAAAATTCGCGGATTCCGAGCAAACATACTAGTGCTTGACGAGTACCTTCTTTTACCAGAAGACATTATTAATAATGTTCTAATGCCCTTTTTGGTTGCACCCCAAAATATGAAGGAGCGTTTAGAGATCAGAGAGGTGGAAGACAACCTTATAAAAGAGGGAGTAATGAAAGAAGGGGACAGAATGGTTTTTGAAAACAATTCAAAAATGATAGCACTATCGTCAGCCTCTTATACTTTTGAAAATTTATATAAAACCTACAGAGAGTGGATGCAAAATATTTACAATAAAGAAAAAAGTGAATCTTCTTATTTTATAGGCCAGTTGGGGTATGAAGCTCTACCGGAAGAGATGATAGATACGACAATTATTGACGAGGCTAAAAATGGTGGAACCTCTAACGCCTCTTTTCGTCGGGAGTATTGTGCTCAGTTTACGGATGGAAGCGATTCTTACTTTAGCGCAAAAAAGATGCACGAGTGCACCGTTCCTGATGGTGAATATCCCACAACAAAAATAGTGGGTAAATCAGATGCAAAGTATATATGTGCAATTGACCCTAGCTTCTCTAATAGCCCCAGTTCTGACTTTTTTGCAATGTCAGTAATTGAGCTTGACAATGAGACACAAACTGGTACCCTTGTTCATGGTTATGCTGTCGCTGGCGGAGACTTAAAAGATCATATCGTATATTTTAATTATTTATGTAATGCTTTTGATTTTGAAATGATATGCATTGATAATGCGGGATTTCAATTTATTGATAGCTGTAATGAGTCAAATTCCTTTACCAAGAAATTGGATTTTTTTGATTTTAATAGTGACGCAGAGGGAGTTAATTATCAAAAAGAAATTAAGAGTGCTCGCAAACAATATAATAAACAAGATGGAAAAATTTGCTTCAAACAAGTATTTACATCTAATTGGTTGCGGAAAGCTAATGAACAATTACAGGCATCTATTGATCACAAAAGGTTGTGGTTTGCATCTAGGGCGACAGCCAACAACGAGGCTTTTAACAGGATGACCAATCAAAAAATTGAATTAAAATTTGAAAAAGGCGAAACCGTGTTAGACCTTATTGAGGAACAGGATAACTTGGTATACCAAACAAAAAAACAATGTGCCCTTATTGAGGTTAAGAGTACCGCTAAGGGAACTCAGACTTTCGACCTTCCGCAGCATTTAAAAAGAAATACTTCCTCCACTAGAGCACGAAGAGATAACTATACTACTTTAATGATAGGAATGTGGACTTTAAAGTCTTATTATGATATAATGCTATCAAAGGAGGAGGGTCCAGAGGAGACTTTTACTCCCATGATGATATGAAAAGTGTAAAAAATAGTGTAAAATTATGAAAAAAGGGCAAAAAGAAACAAAAGTTACAAAAGCTACAACGGCTAAGCCAAAAACGGCTGCTAAAAAAGCTGCTTCTGCAAAAGTGGCTCCTAAAAAAGAGATTAAGGAGATCGCAGCTTCTTCTGCCTCCCCCCTTACGGCCAACGAGACGCGGGCATCAACCCGTAGAAATGCTGCTGCCGATATCCATCGTACAGATAGATTTAAAAATATTTCTGATGGAGTAATTCCCTTTAAATACACGTATGGTGTTTCCAATAAGTCCAACCTTAATATTCGAGACACCGTTGTCCTATGTCAGAAGGCTTATTATAATTTTGCTGTATTTAGAAACACTATTGACATGATGACAGAATTCTCTACTTCTGATATTTATTATCGAGGAGGGAGCAAAAAGTCTCGAGAATTTTTTGAGGCTCTTTTTGGGAAAATCGGACTGTGGTCTGTAATGGACAAGTTTTTTAGAGAATATTATAGGTCGGGAAATGTTTTCGTATATAGGTTCGACGCCCTTCTCAAAGACAGCGATGTAAAGAAGATAACAAAAACCTTTGGATCTTCTAGATCAGAAAAGCATCTACCCGTAAGGTACACCATTCTAAATCCTGCAGATATTCAAATTCAAGGTGGTTTAAATTTTGTAAATGGACTTTACTATAAAATTCTTACTGATTATGAACTTGCACGACTGAGGAACCCACGAACCGAAGAAGATGCCGAAGTTCTTTCGACTTTACCATCCAGTGTAAGAGAGCAAATTAAAAATACAAAAAGTAATTTAATTTTAGTTCCTTTAAGCTCCGATAAGATTAATGCGGTTTTTTATAAGAAGCAAGATTACGAGCCCTTCTCAGTTCCAATGGGTTATCCTGTCTTGGAAGATATAAACTGGAAAGCAGAGATGAAGAAAATGGACATGGCTGTTGCTAGAACCATGCAGCAAGCTATCCTCCTTATCACTATGGGAACTGAGCCCGATAAGGGTGGCGTAAATCAAAAAAATCTTGCAGCAATGCAAACTCTTTTCACAAATGAATCCGTGGGAAGAGTGTTAATCGCAGACTACACAACCAAAGCTGAATTTGTTATTCCAGAGATTGGCAATTTACTTGGCCCCGAAAAATATGAAGTAGTAGATAGAGATATCCAAAGCGGGCTCCAAAATATTTTGTTAAGTGGAGAAAAATTTTCTAATCAATCAATTAAAATTGATGTCTTTATGGCGCGGCTAAGACAGGCAAGAGAATCTTTTATAAATGAATTTTTACTCCCTGAAATAAAACGAGTTTCTCAAATTATGGGGTTCAAGAATTATCCTACCCCTTATTTTGAACATATCTGCCTAAGTGATGATGCCACTAAGTCTCGGGTGATTAATCGCCTCATTGAGCTCGGTATCTTGACAGCGGAAGAGGGCTTGACAGCTATTGACTCTGGCAGACTACCGACTCAGGAAGAGTCTGAAGAATCTCAGAAGAGATTTAGGAAACTTAAGGAGTCAGGTCTTTATGAGCCCCTAGTCGGTGGTGGAGCACACCCACACAATCCTAATTTGGGTGGGCAACCCGCACCACGAAAGGGGCCTCAAGAAAATGGGCGTCCACCGGGAACAGGGGTTCCAAAGGAAACCAATAAAGTTAGCCCAATTGGGGAGGGGGAGCAAAGTAAAGCTGAGAAGGAAGGATACAGTTTACAAAAGATTTCTACTAATATGGTTTCAGCAAATAGCTTGGTTAAAAGCGTGGAGGTTTCTCTGAGGAAGTACCACAAAATCAAAAGGCTTAGTAAACGACAAAAATCTATAGCACACGACATTGTGGGGGTTATCATTGCAAATGAAGAACCACAAAATTGGAGAAAGTCTGTAGATAAATATGTTAAAAAGCCCGTTGATACGAATGATGAAAGAATTTCTAAAATTAGGGAAATTTCTGCACGTCATCAGGTCGATGAGTATTTAGCAAGTATTTTATATATAAGTAAGGTTTAAGGACTAAAATGTCATGGGTAACAGGAACAGGGTAACATATGCGGTACAGGATGTATTCGTAGGCTCTCCCCTTGGTAATTCGAACACCGCTTGGCCCGCACTCAATACCATAAAGGCTTTTAATATTACAGGCTTTACGGGGGACGGAGATTTGATCGGGACAAACCTGTGTTGTCTCCAGCGATTAGAGCAGGTTCAAAGCTTCAGTTACACTTTTGATTCCCCAAAGACTTCCCCTGTCGTTTTAGGAAAAGTGTCACCGCTTGCTAAAAAAATAGAAACCTCCCCAGCGAATGTTCAGTTAACATTAAGTTATCTTTTAGACGGCATCAATAATGAATCCCGTATGGGGCTAACTACCTACAACCAACTTACCACTTCTCATGCTTCGTTTTTTTCGGGGCTAATGCAGACCGGAACAGATGCTAGAAATGTTTACCTAATATCCACTAAAGAAGGAGAGGGTGGAATTCAGGATATCGAGGAGGCCGGGTATCCGACAATTGACAATAGTGTTGGTGGACATATTAATATTGATGATGTCATTGATCCCAATAGCCCTAATTATAATACTTTAGTTTTTCAAAACTGCTATCTAAACAAGTATGGCGTAAAATTTAATGTCGGGGAAATAGCCACTGTAGATGCAAGTTACATCGGAGATAATGCTATTTTTTATGATACTGCTAGTGGTTTAAAACTTCCCACCCTAAATGCAAAAGACGGACAAACTATAGATCGGGGCGAACAGATTTTTATTCCAAAAGCCTTTAAGGAAGTAAGGGGTGCGGGGGATGCAAATAAATATCCCTCTAATATTTTTACCTCTAAGGACATAAGTCTCTCTATAACTGAAAGGATTCCTTCTGGAATTAACTGGCTAATTGATACGGTTCAAAGTTGTGAGATATCTTTTGATATTAGTCGGGACCCCGGCGCAGCTTACCTTGGTTATGAATTATATACTTATAGGCCCGCTAAGCTACCCGTGAAGGGAACTATTAGCATGAGTCTTCTTACGAGTGGTAATGTTACAGGTGACTTCCTACAGTCCATACGTAAAGACTCTAATTATGATTTAAAAATTGATTGTAATGGAAAAGTTAATTTGCCTAGTGATACTGGCCCCGATGACACTGAACCAACCACCACTCAGAGCAACGTAAGAGTGCTAAGTTACCAAATATCTGGGGCCCGATTACTTACTGCAGATTATACCTCTAGCATTGGAGCGAATAAGAGTACCTCTTTAAATTTTGAAATTGAAATCGATTTTGATAATCCCCATAGAAATTTTTGGGTTAGTGGAAATGTAAAACAAAACCAATATCAGTACCTAAAATACACTAATAGTGCGGCAGTTTCAGCGACAGGGTGGCTAGTGGATGAAGCGGGTAATTTTGTATCAACAACAAGGTCTTTTGACCTTTTTCCGGTATATTAAGTGTAAGGAGTATATATGGCAACAATTTCATTAAGAAACATAAATCCAGTAAGATTTGACTACAATGTCTATATGATGTCGAATGTCGGTATCGGGACGACTTCGCCGACTAATAAACTTCACGTTGAAGGTTCCGCACTATTTGAATATCCCGCCGTTATATCATCACAAACCAATTCACAGTTAATCCTCACAGATTCAGACACTCCCGCTATGCGGTTAAATGTGATGGTTGATAAGACAGCTGCCGCTAGTGGTGCAGTCGCGCTTCAGTCAACAGAGTCCGGGGTTAGTAATGATCGGGCTCTTCTTCTTAACCCGCACGGAGGCGATGTCGGCATCGGGACGACTTCGCCAGCAACAGAACTTCAAATTGGAGACTATACTGACGCAGCAGAAACAATAACCATTGCCACTTCGCAAAACGGAACGGGCAGAATAAATTTCTACGACAACAACAACACAGAGGGCGGCAGTATAAGGGTTACCGGAGCATTAAGTGGCTCTAAAATGTATTTTGCTAATCGCTGGAATACGGATGTAGACAGGGTAACATTTGATTTAATTACTGGCCAAGTCGGCATCGGGACGACTTCACCGGGAGAGAAACTCCACTTAGTTACTGGTGGAAATACGAGGATTAGAATTGACTCAGGAGAGTCTGGCGCAAGTAGCGTTGATTTATATGATAATGGATCGT
>Ga0315334_10001342_pt1 | contig 15121 bp, 7 predicted proteins | sample M150034915metaG_FD_205555 | JGI IMG/M metagenome (GOLD analysis project Ga0315334, IMG submission 205555) | Ammonia-oxidizing marine archaeal communities from Monterey Bay, California, United States - M1 500m 34915 | ecosystem: Environmental > Aquatic > Marine > Intertidal zone | place: USA... | reverse complement strand
AGAAGATCAAAAACTGTATGAGTTATTCCTTAAGCGAGGCGTCCCTAAAGACCAAATTGTGTTTCTCAAGGACAAAGAGGCCACATTACGAAGAATCGACGATGAATTTATCTCGCTTTTAAAGAAAACTGAAAAAGATGACACTTTGTTCACCTACTTCACGGGACACGGAATCGTGGACAAAGATGGTGCCGGCTATTTTGCCAACTATGATGCACCGAAAAAGAAATGGCAAAAGGGCACATGGTCCGTCGCTGAAATCTACAATACGATCGAGGCGGAGTTTGCAGGTGACACCATTTTCATGATGGCTGACTGCTGTTATTCCGGTACCTTGAGCGAACAGTTAAAGGCACTTGAAACCGAAAAGGCATATGCCTGTTTAAGTTCTTCATTAAGCACATTGACCTCCGGTATGTATTGGACTTTTACTGAATCTCTAATTTCCGGGTTCGTTGGCCGCACTTACGTCGATTCGAATTCTGATGGCGAAATCACATTGCGGGAATTAAAAACATACAGTCGTAAAGATGTTGCCGTATTCATGCAGCAGGAAACTCAATTTTCCACGAACGAAAAGTTTCCGCAAACATTCGTGCTAGGTACGTCCCTTAAAAACACACACCCAGAAGTGGGTACGTATTTTGAGATAAAGGTTAATTTCAGAAGTAACAAATGGCGAAAAGCGAAACTGGTCCATGTTGAAGGCGACGAATATACCTTGCTATATTACTCAAACGATTTGGCAACTTATATAAAGTTTCAAAAGGATTCAAAGAATCTTCGCGACTTCAGTCGCAATTGTTTTGAAGTTGATGATCTGGTGGACGTGAAGTACAGAAGGACGTGGTACCCAGCAAAAATTCTAGCGATTGAAAAGGAAACTGGTATACACACGATTCGATACGAACATAAAAAGGGTTGGGATGGCCTATATTTCTACGACGACCTGCGCCTAAGATCGCAGAATTAGGCAGGACGAGCTATGAATGTGGTCGCAAAGTGTGAGATTGTTCAGCACACTGGAATTTGCAGTTGCCGCGGATTTTTTCTTTAAATCACTGCCGAGGCAGAGGGTAAGATAATGAGGGAAGTTATATGCTACGGTTCTATTGCGATCGGAATACCTCAATGACAATGTTCCCTAGTTATTTTATCACCGTATTGAAAGTCGATTCAAATGACACAAACGAAAGAAGACGCATCTGAACCCAACACTAATGCGGGGCACACAACACGAATTCGTTTTCAAAGAATGATGACCGCAGTACTCTGTCTGCTAAGTCTCGGGTTCATTTCAGCCGCTGTAATGTTACCTGGACCGACAGCTATTTCCGAGAACGTTAACAATTTACATGAGGTTGCACTTGCGTCGGAAGAACAGCTTGCGTCGATGGAATCTTCTTTACAGCTAGTTAGCAATTCCGCCACCCAGGGTAGTTTGCAACGATTGGCGGACTATTCGGGCGCGTTAAAACCCGTATTGGAAAATACGAGAATTGATTTTGAGTATCTTAAGGCGACCAGTAATGTTATTGAAAATATGACCGACGGCTTACAGGGATTTGGCGAACACCTTGAGCCGAAACATATAGACAGCCTCGCTTCTGGCGTTGGCGCCGTAGCGGGTTATCTTGAACAAGTAGAACCAGTTTCGAAACAATTAGCGGACGGCCTAACGCAATACGCAAAATTGTTAGATACACAATCCGCGGTATTTAGCGAAGCAATTACCGCGGCTGCATTGAAAGAGTCAGAAATTAACGCCATGGAAAAATCATTGAAGGACGCTGCTATTGTTCTGAATGGCATATCGGAACTTTTTACCGCGAAATTTATTGCTGACATTCGTGAAACCTTGCCATCATTTCGGGTCGTATTAAAAGATTCGATAACTACCGTCAAATTGTTGTCATTTGGAAGCTCACAGGAAAAACGGGTTTTGGCGGTCAACAATATGATTAAGAATATTGACGCATTCAATACCATGCTAGCTGCGGTTGAAAAACAAGCGCCGCATTTTAACGCCGCGGCTCGTTCATTTAGTAACGTGTTAAGTAAATTTGAGAGGACGCTACACAGTGTCAAGCCTCTGTTGCTGAAGCTGCCCCAAATTGCAGCGCAAACAGCAGCCAAATTACCAGCTCTAGCCAACGATCTCTCAACGATCTTGAGAAACACTAGTGATTTCAAGGAAGTAGCTGGTTTTATGCGGCAAGCGGAATCCAAATTGCGTGAATCACGAGAAGTGTTCACGGAGACCCAAGCACAAATCAAGAACACCGTCGTGCTTTTAGAGGGAATGAAGACACAACTAGATACCGCGTATGCTAATCGCGAGGCAATCGAGGAAAACTACGCCAGAATGATCGAATTAACCAAAATCACGGTCGACGGAGTCCCTGTGATGATCGAAAATGTTGAATTAACGACGGATACAGGGATTCAAAATCTCACCAACTTGCGTACGAATATTTCCGTAACTCGCAAGGCATTACCACAATATCAGTCGGTTGCAGTGTTTTGGATGGTAACATTTCGCATCGGACTTGCCCTGATTGGCTTCGTATTTGCCGGACAAGCATTTTGGGGATTTCAGGACCTCAGACAGGCGACGCGGTAGCTCTACAAGTTTATGCCATCAATTCTTCCAGAGGGCCTCTCAACTTGAGGGAGCTCAAGTTTGAGTCCGGTTGACCAACTGTCTCCGACAACCTGAATGTCGGCAGATCTCTGGGGAGTAATAGCCATAAGTCATCGCGCATGCACGGCAGTGGTTTACAAATACGTATGCCACATTGGGAGAACCCGCGCACTTAATACCATCTCATCTCGCTGCTGCATATTCCGAGGCACCCCCTACTAAAAAGGTTTTTTGAAACTGCTACAATGAGCCACTTAAATATTTTGGGACAGCCTCTACACACCGTAACCCCTTGCCACTAAAGTCACCTACTTTCGGTGCGGTCGATGGCGTTTTTCCGGTATGAATTGCCCTCTTAACAAATACGGAAATGGAATTTTTCAATGACAGAATCAGATGATGTTAAATCCGTCGAAAAACTCGGGCAGGTGCGGGATGCGATCGTCACCGAATTGCGGAAAACTATTGTAGGAATGGACGACGTTATCGACGAGATGATGATCGCGATCTTTGCTCGTGGACATTGCCTGCTAGTAGGCGTCCCGGGGTTGGCTAAGACGCTGCTTGTCAGCTCGCTCGCAAAGTCGATGTCTCTTGACTTCAAGCGGATTCAGTTCACCCCGGACTTGATGCCCTCCGACATTACGGGTACAGAATTATTGCAGCAAGACCCCGAGACGCAAGAGCGACGGTTCAAATTCCAAAAGGGACCCGTGTTCACGAACTTGCTGTTAGCCGACGAAATCAACCGTACACCGCCTAAGACGCAAGCCGCATTGCTCGAGGCCATGCAGGAGAAACGAGTTTCTTCAGGCGGCGTGGATTACAAACTCGATGAGCCGTTCTTTGTTCTGGCCACTCAAAACCCGATTGAACAAGAGGGCACCTACCCACTGCCGGAAGCCCAACTTGACCGGTTCCTGTTCAATATCATGGTTAAATATCCCAACAGAGACGAAGAGCTCGACATCATGCGTAGCGTGACCAGTGACGATGAGCCGGTGCTCAGCGAAGTGGTGGATGCTGCCTCGATTCTCGAATTACAGCATTTGGTCCGGCGAATTCCAGTGGCGGACCATGTATTCCAATACGCCGCGGCATTGGTTCGGGCCACCCGTCCAGAAGAACCGGACGCTCCCGAGTTTGTCAAGAATCTGTTGGCTTGGGGGGCAGGACCGCGAGCATCATTGAACTTGATTCTTGCTGGCAAAGCTCGTGCAGCCCTCCGCGGGCGGACTCATGTTTCCGTCGAAGACATTAAAGCATTATGTCTACCGGTTCTGCGGCATCGCATTATTCCCAGCTTCGCTGCGCGTTCGGAGGGAATGACCGCGGACACACTGATCGAAAAACTCTTGGACGAGATTCCGTCAGACGAAAAACTTCTCACGCGTGAATTAGGCTGATCGGATGTCAGAGCACTTACCACAAACCAACTACCTCGACCCTGAGGTGTTGCAGAAACTCGGTGGGTTAGAGCTCGTGGCCCGCGAGATAGTGGAGGGCTTGCGTGTTGGAACCCATCGCAGCCCATTGCGAGGCTTCAGCACGGAGTTTGCTCATCACCGCCAATATGCACCGGGCGACGCCATCCGCACCATCGACTGGCGAGTATTCGGGCGTACCGATCGCTACTACACCAAACTCTACGAAGCCGAAACAAACTTCGACTGCTACATACTGATTGATGCCAGTTCCTCCATGAGCTACGCCTCGGGAAAGGTCAGCAAGTTAGAGTATGCGAAATATCTGGCGGCTTCGCTTGCTTACATGGTACTTAGGCAGCGCGATTCTGTTGGGTTGTCTATTTTTGATTCCGAGATTCGCGCATATCTGCCACCTCGATCCTCGATGGGCATCATCATGGAGATCGATCGACTGCTGCGGGATATCAAGCCCACTCCACGAACCAGCATCGCAAAGCAGTTGCACGATATAACACTAATGATAAAACGCCGCAGTTTGGTTGTGCTCGTCTCCGATTTGTTCTCCGACGTCGACGATATCCTAGCTGGTCTCGACCACCTCCGATTCAACGGGCATGACGTCGTTGTTTTACACACACTGGATACGCACGAATTGGAATTCCCCTTCAAGGGCGCTTGGTGTTTTGAGGGACTCGAAGAGGAGGAACCTGTGACCACCCAAGCCGAGCGGATTCGAGAAGAATACCTAACTAACTTCAATGAATATATGGAGGCGCTCCGCGACGGATGCGTGTCGAGTCACATCGATTACACGACCGTCAATACCGCCCTTCCACTCGATGACGTCCTCAGCGAATTTATTGTCAAACGCCAGGCAATGTTAAATGGAGGCCGGGGATGACCTTTCTCAATCCACTGCTATTGCTCGCGGGGTTAGGTGTGGCGTTGCCGATTCTGGCTCACCTGTTGAACCGTTATCGCGTACAACATACTCCCTGGGCTGCCATGCAGTTCCTGAATCGCAGTGTGCGCGTTCGATCACGGCAACTACGCCTGCGCGACTTGCTGCTGCTCTTACTTCGTTGTTCGGCCGTGCTGCTGCTGGCGCTCGCCCTATCACGACCTGCTTCGCACGATTCGGATGGGTCGTGGTTACCTGGTGAGCGAAGAGCTGGAGTGGTTATCGCGTTGGATGCCTCGTTCAGTATGCAGCATAGTGATGGCCAATCCACACGATTCGAGCGTGCATTGGAACAGATTGATGTCATCAGTAACCGTATCCACACAGGTGATCCGGTTTCTCTGATCTTACTTGGCGGAGAACACACGGTTGTCACGCGAAACATGGCATACGAAGCAGAAAAGTTCCGGGGCATTTTGCAGAAACAGCGGGTCTCGGGCGAGTCGTTGGACTTGGACAGCGTCCCCAAGCGTTTGCGCGAGCTCGCCGAAGATATAATTGCCCACCAAAAGGAAATCTACATCGTTTCAGACATTCAGTCACACGATTGGCAGCCCCGTTCCGAGCGACTTCGCACAACCCTGAAGGAACTGGACGGGGTGGCTAGCGTTTTTTTGGTTCCCGTTTCCGGTACAGAAGATAACCTAGCCGTCACCGACCTAAGTCTGGTTTCCGGGACGCTCCGCAAGGGCACGATTGCACGCTACCAGGCTACGGTTCGCAATTGTGGCACGAATCCTGTTGCCGACGTTGAAGTTCAGTGCCGAGTCGACGGAGTACAGATCGACAGCAAACGAATTAATCTTGTTCAGCCGGGCGCGTCCGAGACCGTTTCGCTTTTTGTACCCTTTCACAACGCTGGCGCCACTCGCATTACTGCCGAGGTTACCGGTGACTCGCTGCCGACGGACAACGTCCGCCGAGTCGTGGCAATCGTCCGCGACCGTGTTTCCGTCTTGTGCGTCGATGGATCCTCAGGAGACGCAGGGAGCTTAATCATCTCGGCACTGCTGGCACGTACTGACGGGGCGGAAGACAATGAATACATAGTACGTAGCGTTCCCTGGCTTGCATTCCCGACTGAGGATCTTGATACTGTCGATGTTGTGGTGCTGGCCAACGTACCGGAGATCACACCGGCCCAGGCCCAACAGCTTTCGCGCTATGTGCGCAACGGCAACGGTCTGGTTTGGTTTCCAGGTGATCAAATAAATATCGCGGAATGGAATGAACGATCTGAAAAGGCGACTGAAACAAACGGCGCGGTTGAAGCTCCGCTGCTCCCCGCAGTAATCACGCAGGTGGTCGACAGTAGCGATGCGATTGGCTCCGGTAAACCGCTCGATCCCAGCATGCCCAACCACATCTTGTGCCGCCCATTACAATCTCTTCCCGCAGACCTTTTAAGCGAAACGCGTTTCGTAAAACACCTCAAGGTCGAACCGGCCCCGACAAGTGTTTCAGTGCTTAACGTGGCGGGAAGCGAGTCCCCGATTCTTCTGGAACACTCCCTCGGTCGAGGCCATGTCGTTATGTTCACCACTTCAGCGGAAGCCAACTGGAATAACATGGCGCTGACGCCAGTTTTTCCTATGCTGATGCAACAAACAGTGACGTATCTGGTGGGACGCGAGTTCGAACAACCACGGGTCGTCGGCGATTCATTGTCGCTCTCGTATACCGAGCAACCCAACGCCAGCGATGCAGTATTCGACACCCCCTCCAAGAATACAATTGACGTGCCAGTGCGAGAGTATCGCAGCCAGTATGTTGCAATGCTTGAAAATGCAAAAGAAGCGGGGTTCTACGTGGCTCGTGTCAGCGTGCAGGCACCAGGCATGCCGATAGCCGTAAATGTCGACACAAACGAGTCAGATGTTGCTTGCTTGTCCGAAGCGGAATTAAGAACGGCGCTCGACAACACGGGTGTCGCAATTGCGTCGACCGAAACAGAGTTGCTGTCTGCAATTGAAGCCGATCGCACGGGGCAATCTGCCTGGCGATTCTTCATGCTGATGGGACTTGTGTTCCTTATTACTGAAAGCTTGTTTGCGGATAGGCTACTCAGGAAACAATCGTCGCGTCACCAGTCAACTGAGAGTACGGAGGTACAACAGAATGTCTGAGTTGACCTCCAATAGTGTTCAAATTGAAGAGATCTTCCTTGCTCGCCCGTTAACGACGCCGGTCATGTTCGCAATACTCATCGCGTTGATTTTATTGAGTGTGTATCTCTACCGTCGCTCGTGGGGACTCCGGCCATGGCAACGTGTTCTGTTGGGTGTCGTCCGAGTGGTCGTACTTGCGCTAGTCTGCATCACTCTTCTAGAGCCGATGGCAGTCGTTCGAAAAACCAATACACAACAACGCGGTCTGCCGGTGCTCGTCGATATCTCAGAGAGCATGGCAATGAAAGACCAGCGTAAAAGTGATGAGGACCTTGTCGAAGCTGCTGCGGCACTAGACTTGCTCACTAATACAGAATCTGACGCGGCGCAGGCAGTGTTGCGTCTTGGTGTTAAACAACGTCAAGCAATCGCCACCTCGTCGCGTCTGGACTTGGCAACCAACCTGTTGTCGCGATCGGCTCGATCGACCCTAGCGTTGTTGGACGAGCACGTCGACGTCAGCTATCACACCTTTGGAAAGACGTCCCGCATGCTCACCGACGAGGGTGTATTGACCGAGAAGGTAGCTTCTGAGCTACAACCCTTTGAGACTGAAACCGCGATTGCCAAGGCTCTCGAGTCTGTTGCCAACTCAGGAGGGGTTCCACCGGCGGGAATTGTACTTTTATCCGATGGTATCGACAACGCTGGCTCGCTTCACACAAAATCCATCCTTCGTGACCTCGGGACGCGTGGTATCCCCGTGTACACGATACCAATTGGTCTTGCCGAACCGGACGACATTTCCATTCGTAACATCGTGATGCAAGAAGTTGCGTACTCGGGCGATCGAGTGCCGGTCCGAATCCAACTCCAGTCCAAGGGTTACGAAAAACGAACGGCTCGAATGAGCGTAATGCTTAACGGGCGTCGAGTTTCGCAACGCACGGTTCAGTTCGATGGTGGATTGCAATTCCAAGACATTGACTTCCGCGTAGACGTTTACGAGAAAGGCTCGGCGCAGATTATGGTTGTCGTCGATCCCTTTGATGACGAGGTTTCCCCGGATAACAATCGAATCGAACGAAGTATCAGAATTGTGAATGAAAAGGTCAACGTGCTTTACATCGAAGGGAATGCACGATGGGAATATAGGTACTTACGCGCGATTCTGAAACGCGATCCGCGAATCAACGCCACCTTCATTGCTTCTAATGCCGGCCCCGAAGTCGCTAGAAACTCGACCGAACATATCGAGAGATTTCCGAACCAACGTGAAGAGGCATTTCAGTACGACCTGATTATCTTAGGAGATGTCGATGCGGCGTTCTTTAATGATGACGAACTAAGAATGCTCAACGAGCTTGTTCGTGATCGCGGGGCATCGCTCTTGATGCTGTGCGGTGCTATGCATTCACCCAGTTCTTATACCGGGACACCCGTCGAAACGATGCTTCCCGTTCATGTTGATCCTGATAGTCCGTGGGAAGAGGTAGCGGAGGCAGTGTATCCGGTGTTAACGCCCGCGGGTAGTAGCAGTCTCGTCATGACACTGGAAAACGATCCCGAAGCGAATGATCGTATCTGGAGCCGCGTCTCCCCGCTTGATCATTTACCTCCTCTGCTGGAAGCCAAGCCTGGTGCGACCGTCTTGGCCACGCTTTCCGACAGCGGTTCGCGAGCCCAACAATTCCCACTGGTTGCCTGGCAGCGGTACGGAACGGGCAAATGCATGTCGGTGGCGACAGACCGACTCTGGCGACTCCGCTTCAAGACTGGCGATAAGTATCATTGGCGGCTCTGGTCTCAGTGCATTCAGTTTATGACCTTGTCTCGTTTGATGGGTGAACACAAACGCATCCGTCTGGAAACGGATCGCGCTATATACCCAGTTGGTAGTCAATGCCGCGTCTACGCGCATGTACTCGACGACGACTTTGAGCCAATTATACAGCCACGTTTTGATGTTATTGTCAACGGACTCGGCGGCGGAAATTCCGAGGAGACAGTCAGCCTTCGACCAGACCGATCCCAACCAGGACTCTATGAAGGCTACTTTACACCACCTTCACCCGGCCGCTATCGAATCGAGTCTAACGAAAACGATAAACCCATCTCCAACACGACGGAATTCCAAGTGGCCGTTGTTAACAAGGAGCTCACCGACCCCAACGTCCGCGTCGAACAATTAAAACGCGTTGCAAGTCTCACGGGCGGAATGTGTCTGAACATGAGTGAGTTTTCAAAAATCCAATCCTTAGTGGATAACAAGCCGCTTACGACCACGGTTCGCTCTGAACGTCCCCTGTGGGATAACGGCTGGATGGCGTTTGCAATCATTGGACTCGTCGGACTGGAATGGATTTTACGAAGGAGAAATGATCTGCCGTGAGAACATTGTTTGCGTTAAGCTATCACAGGTTTAATTCAACACTTGATCTATGACATTCGACATAACGAACGACAGTTGACCAACCATGAGTACTGTAACTGAACCTATTCAAATCGAGCACCTTGATTCTCGTATCAAGTCCGTGTGGCAACGAAGCCAGCTGCTGCACCTCGCCAGCGGCTTGCTGCGGCTTTGTCGTTGGGTGGGCCTTATGTTTGTCGTTGCTGTTGCAATCGATTGGTTGATTGACATTCCTGCTGTGGGTCGAGGCGCCGTCCTGATCACGCTGCTGTCCATTTCCTTCTACGCCGCTTGGAAGTGTGGATGGCGACATCTCCGTCGCTTCGATGCAACACGCACGGCACTGAAGTTGGAGAGCCACCACGGTGGGCTCGAAAGCTTGCTGGTTTCAGCCGTACAACTTCGAGATTCAGAAACAATCGCGGGTACATCCAAGTCAATGCGGGACAAGACGATTCGCCAAGCGAATGAGACGGCCGAGCAACTTCGCGCCGATGAATCGGTGCCATTCGGTGGGCTTTCTCGGCCCGGCGTTATCGTATTGCTGTTGTGCGGGTCTATCGGCGTCTTCGGCGCGGTCAACGGTCCTTTCCTGACCGCGGGCTTTAGTCGTATTTTTGCACCGTGGCTCGCCGTTCAGTATCCCACCTATACACAGCTTGCTGTTGCTAATGGTGACCTCGTAGTGAAACAGGGGACGAGCGTGCAGATTAAGGTTCGCGTTTCAGGTGTGGTTCCTGATACGGCAAAACTACTATTACGCACAGGCGAGGGGAGGCCTCGCGAAATAGTCCTGAATATCAAGGATGACGTTTGCGAGTACACGATCGCTGCGACTTCACGTGACTTCAGCTATCAAATTGAAGCAGGCGATGCCCGCACCGCGGTGAAGACTGTGCAGGTAATTTCGGGCCCGTTAATCGATAGCGTGCAGGTCCAAATGAAGTTCCCTAACTACCTCCAACGCCAAACAGAGACTGTCGAGGCGCTAACCTTGACGGTACCGGAACGTACGTCGCTCAAGTGGGAAATGACACTCGATCGACCGGTCAGCGAGGCACGTTTCATTCGAGACGGCGAGCAGTCGGTAAAACTGGAGTTAAGTAAGGATGGCCAGCAAGTAGAGTTCACGGCGATAACTTCGGATTCCCGCGGCTATAGCTTCTCATGGATCGATAAGGAACATGGATTTGAGTTCGAGAGTTCACGATATTATCTTCAGGTAGATGCGGATCAATCGCCCCAGGTGGAACTCACCTCGCCATCTTCCAATCTGATCGCGATGCTCGGACGTCCGCTAGAACTGGCAGTACGCGCGCACGATGACCACAGCATCGAGGCCGCAAAGATAGCCTACCGTATCAATCGCCGGCCCGACGAATACGTCGATATTCCATCTGCGGTTGGAAACGGCGACGGGGAGCAGGTCATCGACTGGGATTACCGAACTGCGATGCCCGACCTCGCAATCGGCGATACTGTATCGTTCCGGGTTGAAGTCAGCGACCGCTATCCGGGGACGGACGGACCGCACGTTGCACGTTCCGATACGCGACGGATCACCTTTCTGTCGAAGGAGCAATATCTCAAACAAATTGAAGATAAAAAGAATCGCCTGTTGTCGCTCGTACGAACAATCTACCGGCAAGAGCGATCCTCACACGAGGTCGTCCGAAATCTAGACCCAAAGAACGACAGCTTCATACAGTCTTGCCAATTGGAAGCGATCCGTCAGGAAATAGTGCGAAAGCATCTCAACGACCTCGCCGATCAGATTGGGACCTTACTTGGCGATTTGGCAGTCAACAACGTGTCCGACGCCCCGCAAGGAGAATCCCTCAAGGAAGTGCGATCGGCGCTGTTAACGATTGCTAAAGAGAACATTTCCAGGGCGGCGGAATTGCTCCGAGCACAAGTTGGGCACGAGGATATCACGTCGAATGCTCGCCATCCTATGCATGCCGCGCGAGTCGTCAATACGGCCGCCCGCGAACTGGGCAGCCTAGTCTTGCTGCGCGATATCGATTCCGCACAGGAAGTTTTCGCGCGGGAAACGCATATGCTCGCACAAATACAAGCGTCCGTGCGATGGCGAACCGCAGCGAAAGAGGCGAGTGTCAATTTGGAAACGTTGGCAAACGAGCAGGGCGATCTCGCCGCCTGGACTGACCGATTAATCTCGGATATACAAGACGGAATGCGGTACGACAAACGGCCGTTGGCCATCCTGCGGTTAACACGTAGTACCAAAGACCTTCGCAGCGCTCAAATTGAAGTCACAATGCACGAGGCAAGCGAGTCGATCCGCGATGATAATACCGAAGAAACTAACAACCTTCAGAAGAACTCGGGGAGAACATTGTTGGATGCGGAATTCAGCGTGCGACTCAGTGGTGCATATACCACACTGATAAAGACTCGAAACGCAATGCAGTCGCTTGCTGAGGCTCAGGCGAATCTCAGTGCTAGTGTCTCTGCTGTAGATGCTGAGACGTTTAAGTCGCAGCGTAAATCATTCGAAGATCAGCAAAACGTGCTCAGAAAGAAACTCTTTACCTTATTGTTGCCGACAGTCCCACCGCCTCGATCTCGACTGTTTGATCAAGCTCCCCCCAAAGTGCCACCCGTAGAAGAATTAATGGCGGTAGTAGATCTCGCGATGGCAAATGCATTATCGCAACTGGGCAATAGTAATCAGGAATTGGCTAGTTCCGAACAAAACAGGGCGGAAAGTGCACTGATCGAGTTGACGGAGATCGTGCAACGCTGGTCCGTCGAAACGGGACTTCAAACACAAGGACTGGGGATGTTGGTGGCTGCGACAAGCGAACGTCTGTCACGGATCGAAGAATACGAAGCTAAAGTGGTTGGGTTGCTGGATAAAACTGATATCGCCTCGTCAAAGGAGCAGCAGATTAACAGCCTTGTAGAGCCACAGCTAATCCTCGCAAGCGAGTTAGCCCAGTTTGTGCAAGATCTCGGGGAACAGAACGAAACGGAACCTGATCGCGACCTGCCACCGTTGCTTAGCCGACTTGAGCAAGCAACACGAACACTGAACAAGGGGGCGGAGTTTCTTAAAACTAATTCCGTAGATGACGCGATTGAGCACCAGGGGCAAGCGGCAGATGCTTTGGCCGAGGCATACGCCATGGTCACCGAACAGAATGAGCGACTGAGCCTGCTGCAGGACTTGTTAATGTTCCAGCGGGCGGTTGGCTTTGCCAACGGCTACATGGCGGATATTGTGGCCGAACAACGTGACCTGCTAGCAGCAACGGAGGAGGGTGAAATAGAGGCGGCGCTGAAGTTGATGCCGCAGTTCCGAAACATGCACCAATGCATTGAAGACGTTGCACCTTTGCTTGATATGGTAGCCGCTAGATTGGATGTCGGTACGCCACTGGCCTTCGCTAAGACCGATTTTGAAGACGCGATGATTTCACTGGAGATTGGGGACAAACTTGATGCGATCGATGCTCAAGACGTGGCGGCCGAGTCACTTGCACAAGTGCAAATTCTCGTCGGTGAAATCCAAACGCAGACGGGCTACGTCGCTGAAATTGTAGAGTTCCTGCATGCGGCGTCTTCGGAGTCCGTTATGCTTCGATTTCGCCAGCGTGAGTTAAGGAACCGAGTGAATTCAGATCAACATAATGCGACAGCTCTGGCAAAGGAACAGGCTGAACTTTTCGCCAGTGTCAACGCTTATGCTAAGAAACTCACGGACGCCACCGGAATGCCCGAGTTCAAATCACCTATTGAATACATAACTAGGGTTCAAGAACATCTAGAATCTGGCGATTCACAAGCTGCTTTCGATGAGATGGTGTTGGCCGAACTGACGCTTACAGAGAACACTGACGCACTGTTTGTAGTAATTAGTATGCTGCATGGCCTACCGAGAGTTGAGGTGATTGCGCAAACCGAACCTGAACTCGTCCGATTGATCGATGTGCTCGCCTTAGCTAGTGATCACAAGACACTGTTCCGCAATACACAGATTACCACCGAACAAGATCTTCCGGCGTTGGCTATTCAACAGCAAGCTTTAGCGATACGTTGCGAGGAGATCGCTCAGGCGGGTGACTCCCACGACTTACTTGTTGCCGCAAGCAAATCACTGGCCGAGGCAGTTACTGCCTTCAAGACCTCCGATCGCGAGGTGCTCAAACGCACGCAGAATAACGCCGATGAAAAGCTAAGGCACTATATTGTCCAGCAGGCATTGTTTCTGAACACTGCGTTGGCACCTACCGTTGACAGTGAAGGCCTCGCAACGGATGACGGCGAAGGATCGGACAGCGAGTCCGCCTTTGCCGCTGGCTTTATCTCAGACTTCGTGAGTGGCGAGACACCCAAGGACAGCCGGACCGAGTGGAAAGTCCTAGGCGACCGTAACCGCGCATCGTTGAACCAAAATTTCGCTCGCGACTTGCCGCTAGAATATCGAGGACTCTTGAAGAACTACTATGAGAGGGTTGCTAAATGACCGGGATAACACGCCATAAATATTTTCGCACGGTGTTTAGTATGGCCTTAACGCTGGCGTGCTTGCTCACGCTATCGCTATTAGCTCAACCCACCTCGGTGGAAAAACCAGACGTGACTCAGGCCGAGGCACCGGAACTGACGGAGGAAGCTGAAAAGGCTATTGAACGCGGTCTGCAGTCACTCTTATCCAACCAAAACACGGATGGTTCATGGTCGTCAGACAACGGTGATTATGCAATCGCGGGTACCAGCCTCAGTCTTATGGCCTTCATGGTAAAAGGACACTTCCCCGGCTTCGGTCGGCACGGCGCAGCACTGGAACGCGCGAAGAACTACTTGCTAAAGAGGTCTCAAGATTCGCCAACAGGCGCTATGGGAGTCAAGATGTATGAAATTGGTCTGTTCACCATCGCCATGTCCGAACTCTGGGGAATGACTAAAGATCCCGCTGACAACAAGGCGATTCAGCAGGCTCTAGAACGCACAGTGCAGATCATCCTCCGTTCACAAAGCCCGCTCGGCGGTTGGCGTTACGCACCCCGTCCCGACGCTGGGCAAGATACCTCGGTGACTGCAATGGTGTTTGTGTCCCTAGCGTCAGCTCGCGAAGCAGGTGTATTGATTCCCAGCGAGACGATTGATCGGGTTACAAATTACCTGCGAGACCAGGTCTGGGACGAAAGGACTGGTGGCTTCGGTTATCAAGGTAAAGGATACACGGTCGCGTGTACGGCTGGAGGGGTATATGCTGCCCAACTCGCAGGAAACCGTGATGCCGAGTGGGTTGAGGCGGCACTCAGTTCTCTCGAAAACAATCCGAAGGTGTTCTCCAGAAAGGACAACGGTCATTTCTATTACTCGCACTACTACGCAATGCAGGCGATGGTACAAGCAGGCGATGAACGATATGCAAACTGGTATCCAAAAATACGAGACGCCTTAATTGCGTTGCAACAGCCCAACGGCTCGTGGCAGGAAAAAGAAGAAGACTATCCACACAAGACGCCCATGTCGATTATCATACTCGGGACGCCGCACCGGTACATTCCTGTTTATCAGAGGTAGGCACAAAAG